>Ga0066836_10000077_pt1 | contig 37082 bp, 30 predicted proteins | sample ETNtaG_18_FD_71568 | JGI IMG/M metagenome (GOLD analysis project Ga0066836, IMG submission 71568) | Marine microbial and viral communities from oxygen minimum zone, Eastern Pacific Ocean - ETNP201302SV91 | ecosystem: Environmental > Aquatic > Marine > Oceanic | place: Pacific Ocean: Eastern... | reverse complement strand
CAACACAAGAACTTGAAATGCCAACACAAGAACTTGAAATGCCAACACAAGAACTTGAAATGCCAACACAAGAACTTGAAATGCCAACACAAGAACTTGAAATGCCAACACAAGAACTTGCTGATAAGCCCAGGGGGACAGCAATGGATTGGGTGGATGAAATTGAAGCATACATTAAGAAACACGGAGGAGTTGTCAATCAGGATTTCAAACGACTGGGACTGATCCCAAACGATATTACCTCTGGAGAACGAGCCCGGTTGAATGAAGAATTAGCAGATTGCTTCACAAAACACAAAGTGAATAATTTCCGCATATTCTACTGTTCACCTAGTATCATTGAGCCCAATGAAGTTCAAGCCCAATATGAAAAAAATGTGGAACAAGAAGATTTTGAATTTGGATTTGGCACACTTTGACTTTGGGTGAAGTTCAAGCAACGTATCGCACCGCCCACACCCATGAGCCGAGGATTTGAGCCCGGAGACAAAGTTTCATCATTTGAATTACCAAACGCCAACTCTCAAGTAATTCAAGCCACAATTTCGTTAGAGAGTATAGTTACAGATGTAGGGGCAATCATTGTTTTCACTTGCAACCATTGCCCGTATGTGATTGGAAACGAATCGAGAATTGAATCCATCGCTCACAAAGCACGATTAAATGGAATCGGTTTTGTTGGAATAAACTCGAACGATCCAATCAACTACCCCACAGATAATTGGGATTCAATGACAATTAGAGCAGAGAAAATGTCGTATGCGTATTTACACGACGCAAGTCAACAAATAGCAAAAAACTGGGGGGCAGAAAGAACCCCTGAGTTTTATCTCATAGACCATAACAACATTTTACGATATAGGGGGCGACTAGACGACTCACCGAAGGACCCATCATTAGCTACAACTAATGAATTGAATGATGCAATAGATGCCATATTAAATGGGGAAACACCCAGTGTTCAACGCACGGACAGCATCGGGTGTTCCGTGAAGTGGAAGGTGTAATTTTGCGCCTGGGATTACCCGCCCGCATCTTTGCCACCATGCTTAAATTGCTACCAGGTCGTATTGGTGACCGTATGTGGCGGTGGTGGTATCAACGTCTCGCCAAAGCCAAAGCATGGGGTGAATTTGGCTTCATGAATTATGGCTACATCGATGACCACCCCCCACACCTTTCCTCTGAAGATGAACCCGACCGCTTATTCATTCAATTGTACCACATGAACATCCGTGATGTTGAATTGGATGAAAAGCAAGTCCTTGAAGTCGGCTCAGGTAGGGGCGGAGGTGCACATTGGATCGCTCGAACCTACACCCCAGGATCACTGGTTGCATTGGATTATTCTGCTGCTGCTGTCAAATTGTGCTCAAGGATGTATGGGCGGCAGGAGAATCTAAGTTTCATAGAAGGAAATGCGATGAAGTTGCCTTTTGAAGAAAATTCATTCGATGTCGTATACAATGTAGAGTCCAGTCATTGTTACAGTGATATGGACGCATTCATCGATGAAGCCTATCGGGTATTGAAACCTGGTGGTTATTTTGCTTGGACAGATTTCCGTGACGCAAAAACAATCCAACAAATTCAAAAATCATTTTCTTCATCCGACTTTGAAGTTATCAAGGACACCAACATCACCAAAGAGGTTCTCGCAGCCTTAGATGAGATTAGTGATGATAAACAAGCACGCATTGAGAAAGGCACAGGACGCATCATACGCCGTAGTTTTGAGACATTCGCTGGTGTACGTGGGACACCAGTTTATGACGCATTCACCAAGGGTGAATTGGGCTATTACAGATACCTTCTCAAGAAATAATCAATATTGCTCAAGCACCAGTTCGGTCGTTGTACTTGCGATTTCAGCTGGTGCAGCCAACCACATTCGATCTAACAACTCCCGTAATTTTACTGTGTCATCAACATGTACAACTGCAACAAGATCTGCATCACCACTAATTTCGTAAACACATTCTACACCATCCCAATTTGAAAACTCACCCGCCAAGGAACCAATCTCAGCACCAGGCCCAACTTTCATACGCACTAATGCAGTTAACCCAATACCAGTTTCGCGAATTGTATATCCTCTAATAATCCCAATTTCTTCTAACCGACGAACACGATTCCGAATCGTCCGTTCGGACACACCCACTACTTTTGCTAACTCAACAAATGATTGTCTACTGTTATTTCTTAATGCTGTCAAAATTGACCGATCTGTCTCATCCACGCCCGCCATCACTACGCCCGAGGGTTATCCAGTTATGAACCTCTCTATACAAAAAAACAACCCCATCCAGGTAAATTATTTCCAGAACACGGAAATTTTTTTTTAATTTCAAAGATAATAGCAAAAGCGTTCCATTCAAAGGTGACGGACTTGTCGAGAGGACTGATGACTCACCCTGCAGCAGTCACAGATTTACGTTTCCAGGAATTTTTGGATAGCGTTTCATCACTTTCATTGAAGAATGGTGAGAAAGATTGGTACAATATTGAAGTCACTGCTGCAATAGATGGTTGTAGTATTTTAGGGCATGAAGTAGATCCTCATTCTGGCTCATCTCTAATTTTTTTGAAAAATAGTTTGATGCTCTGTGTCCCATCTAAAGGTCACCTTGCACACTATCCTCGACATTTAGTCCATTGTTTCGTTGACGATTTCCGCCGAAACGGAAAGGAAGAAAACGGGATGGTAATGAGGGCTGAATTGTTTAGCATATCGCCTAGCGAAGAACAACTCGCATGGGAAAAGAAGTGTTTTTCAGAACACGAAGTCCCTACAATCCAAGCCAGCGTATCAAGATGGCTTAGATGGCTGAATGAATAATTCCGACCTACCCCCTCCGTCGGCACATTGACAGACGGGCCACACTTCGAAGCAATAGAGGGTGCACAGTGTCACATTACATCAGTGGTCTCGAAGCTAGAATGATTCTTGACAGTCGTGGCAACCCAACAGTAGAGGTCGATTGTTACGTAGACGGCTCTCTTAGAGGCCGCGCAGCGGTACCCAGTGGAGCTAGTACAGGCAGTCACGAGGCAGTTGAACTTCGAGATGGCGACATGGCCCGTTGGATGGGTAAAGGAGTCGAGCACGCAGTAACGAATGTAGTTGAACGAATTCAGGATGCACTTGTTGGGTTACCGGTCGATAACCAAAGGGTGATCGACGAAGTCATGATAGAAATGGATGAATCCGGTAACAAGGCAAACTTAGGAGCAAATGCAACACTAGGTACTAGCCTATCTTGTCTTCATGCCGCCTCAAATGTACATCAATTACCACTGTGGAGATACTTGGGCGGTATATCAGGAGGAAGTTTACCAGTTCCAATGATGAATATCCTCAACGGTGGTGCACACGCATCTTCAAATGTTGATGTCCAAGAATTTATGGTAATCCCCCATGGGTTCGACCATTTCCCCGAAGCTCTCCGTGCAGGTGTTGAAACATATCATTCATTAAAAGCCGTTCTCAAAGAAAAAAATCTCCTTGGTGGCGTCGGCGACGAGGGAGGATTCGCTCCAAACCTTCCTAAAAATGAGGAAGGATTGACACTACTCGTTCAAGCGATTGAACGCGCAGGATATTCACCGGGTGACCAAATGTCAATCGCTCTCGATGTTGCCGCGCAAGAATTTCATCATTCAGATGGATACCATATCGATGGCCGTATAATCAATGGTGAAGAGTTGGGTGAAATGTATTCTGGCTGGCTCGATCAATATCCGATTGTATCAATGGAAGATGCCTTTGGAGAGGATGATTGGGCTAGCTGGTCTAGATTCACAAAAACCGAAGGCCATCGAGTCCAGGTTGTTGGAGACGACCTCTTCGTGACCAACATTAATCGGTTGGCCAAAGGTATTGACATTAGTGCTGCTAACGCAATCCTGATCAAACCAAATCAAATTGGAACGGTTACAGAGACCCTTGAATGTATTGAGATGGCCAAAGAACATGGATTTGGCACAGTAATCTCTCATAGATCCGGTGAAACTAGTGATGATACAATTGCAGACATTGCCGTGGGAACCCGAGCGGGCCAAATCAAAACAGGAGCCCCCGCAAGAAGCGATCGTACAGCAAAGTACAATCAACTGCTTCGAATATCAGAAGAATGTGAAGAATATGGAAGAATTTATTGATTACCCAACCATTCCCCTAACCGTTTCAAACCTTCTTCTATGACATCGTCATCAGCAGCATATGAGAGTCGAATATACCCCTCTCCCCCTGGAATCCCCTCAAGAGGAATCACTTGAACACAAGCTTCCTCCATCGCCCGAGCAGCAAATGTAATTGCATCCATTCCTGTATTTCGAACGTCCACCATAAGATAGAATGCCCCCTCGGGCTCACCAGCATTCAGCAAGGGAATTTGTTCAATCAAATCCATCATTCTTTTTCGTTTTTGAATATAATCTCCTCTAAATTCACCCACTGAATCCCATTCTTTAGCAGCAACCTCTGCGGCAGGCATAATGAAAGACGGAATGTGTGAACAAGTATTCCCTTGTATTCTCCCCACCAGATTCGCCACCTCATTTGTGGCTGCTAGGACCCCCACTCTCCATCCAGTCATTGCATGTGTTTTTGAAGGCCCCATTACAGTGAGAGTCCGCTCAAATCCACCCGGCAGAGACGCAGGTGAAATGTGGGGAGTCCCATTCCAAATTAATTCCGCGTATATTTCGTCCGAGATTATCCACAAATCGTGCCGAATAGCAAAATCTACCATATTTTGAATTTCTTCAGGAGTATAAACTGCACCTGTTGGGTTATTTGGACTATTGATCAATAGAGCCTTTGTTCGGTGACTAATTGCATTTTCCAAGGCCACCATGTCAGGGCGAAAAGAAGGTTGTATGCAAGGTACAGAAATTGGCTTTGCTCCGACAAGAACAGCCTGCTCAGCATACGTAGGCCAAGCAGGATCTAGTAGCAATATCTCATCATCTCTGTCGAGAGCCACCATCATTGCGTAGAGAAGCGCTTGCTTCGCACCGGGCGTCATTACTATCCCTTCACCAGTCACAGGGATGTTCCAACGATGTTGTAAGTATTCAGCCCAGGTTGCACATAAAGATTCACGACCTTCTCCGCGAGTATAATGGGTATCTCCTGATTTAACGGCGTCAATCATAGCATTAGTGACATTACTGGGTGTATCAAATCCTGGCTCCCCAACAGTGAGGCGAGTTACACCTTCTGGTGGGGGTGCAAAGAAAGCCTTGAATCCCCCTCGTAGGGCTTCAAACCTAGTTGGAATATTCGGCATCGAATCCCTCTGAATCACCCTTACGGATATGCCGTGCAAATGCAATTCTGACTTGAAGGTGTGGGCAAAGTTAAGATTCATTCAATCAATAATGACAATTTTGCTGTGCGTGAGACTTGAATAGCCATTGCTTGTCGGCGGGTTGCTGCACAGATAGCAAAGCCCGGTTACGCGATGGACTGCAAATCCATTTTACAGGGGTTCGAATCCCCTTCTGTGCTCCATTTAATAGCTGAAAATACAACCATAGCATGCGGTGGTTTCATTTCATACCACCTCATCATAGCAATTGATGGAGCCCATTGATCAAGCCACCTTACTCGAAGGTGTATTTGAACGAATACGCACTCATTTTGCTTGCAATGGTTACCGTGAAGAAAAGGTACGTGAATGGCTGACACCAGAGCAAATATCAGAATCTCTAGATATTGCTGTGAAAGATGATGCAATTGATGCGGATGAATTATTGAAATTGGTTGATCAATATATTTCAATGTCAGTAAATACTCAACACCCCAATTTTTTGCAACCGTTATGGGGCGGGCTATCCGCTGCAGGATTAGTTGGAGAAATTGTCACAGTGTTGACTAATACTAGCGTATACACTTGGGAATTAGCCCCAGTAGCAACACTTGTAGAACAGGAAATGGTTGCAACACTTGGTGCAATGGCTGGTTGGGAATCGGTAGAAGGAACATTCACAACAGGGGGTTCTAATGCCAACATGCTAGCAATGATATTGGCCCGAGATCAAGCATTTCCAAACGCAATTACATCGGGTATCAATGGCTCGGAACTAGCCGTTTTCGTATCTGAAGACTCTCACTATTCTCTCTTGATGTCGGCCCATGTTTTAGGCATTGGATCCGAAGGCGTCATCAAAATCGAAACCGATATTGATGGAAGAATGAAACCATCAGCTTTACAGCAAGCCATCACTGAATGCCGGAAAACATCCCGTACACCAGTTTGTGTTATTGCAACTAGTGGAACGACAGTTCGAGGGGCCTTCGACCCCTTGGAAGAAATATCATCTATTTGTAAATCTGAAAATATTTGGTTACACGTGGATGCAGCACTCGGCGGCGCTTGCCTATTTTCCTCTAAACACAGCCATTTAATGAAAGGAGTTGAAAGAGCCGACAGTCTAACTTGGGACCCTCACAAAGTAATGGGAGTTCCAATTACTTGCTCGACACTTTTAACACCCCACGCGGGGGCCCTCATGAATACATGTTCTTATGTCGAATCGGCTCATTATTTGTTCCATGAACCTGGAATAGAATACGATTTGGGTCGCACAAGTCTTCAATGTGGAAGGCGTGTTGATGCACTTAAATTATGGATATCATGGAAGGCTGAAGGAAATACAGGGTGGAAAAAACAAATTGAACACTATTTGGAATTGGCAGAATATCTAGAGGATGAAGTCAACAAAGATTCGATGTTGGAATTAATGTCGTCCAGAACGTTCACCAACGTTTGTTTAAGGTACCGTCCACAAAACCTTGATGTCACCGAATTAAATAATCTCAATGAGGCAATTCGGCAAAAAATGATTTTCGATGGTAACTTTATGACAAGCCTCACTCAGATAAAAGGACAAACAATTCTACGACCTGTTATTTGCAACTCTGCGGTTGATAAGAAAAGCATTGATGACTTTTTGAGCGAAATCCACCGAATTGCAAAAGATGTCTAACTTCTATGATAGGGAGAACCCCTTTCAATTTCACTTGCTCTGTATAATTGTTCTAATAAAACAACAGCCGCCATTTCGTATGTCATCGTCAATGGACCCAATGATATTAAGGGGAATTTAGAAGAAATATCCTCACAGTACCCGTCGACTGGCCCTACAGCCAAGTGGATTGATTTTGAAGACAATTTCCACCTTTTCCAATTATCCACCATCCATTCGGTGGTCCCCGCCTCCCCATTTTCATCGAGTAATATCAAAGTAGAACCCCCCACCATCCCTTTGATTTTTTCTAAGTATTCATCGTGATCTAATTTATCAGAATGAGCAACTAAAGAGACGCCCCGGCCACCCAACCTTTCTGAATATTTTTGAATAAGGTGGGAATATCCCTTTTCCCTAGTTTTCCCATGAGTATGAACAAAGATTCTCCCCATGAAATGTCGTAGCAGCCACGCCACCATCATAGTTGGGGCCGTGCGAAGTCTCAAGGACATTGACCGAAAGGACGAATTATGGGTTGGTGGCCATTCTCCCGTCGAAAGAAAACATTTTCTGATAATCCACACATGAAGGGCACACGCGCATGGCTCACTGAATTACGTGAATTGGCCGAGCGAAATTTCAACAACCACATCGAAGGTCAACGATTAATTCATCAATTGAAAGTTGAATGGAAAGAAGCGTTATCGGAGAATGAAATGTCTTTGGAACTTCACGAAGGCCTCCATAGACGAGCATTCCGGCTATTGAATGCAGACGCTCAAGACTGGCTTGCATGGCTCGACGATGATGATTTTTGGCAACCAGGATGGAAGGGAGATGACGGAGTTCCTACGAGTCATTAGCATGGATTCAAATCTGAAAACCCAACCCCCTAATTATGTGGGCATGGATTGCATTTCTGGCAACTACATCCTCAACCCTGCTCTGGATGAGCAGAGATCAACCATTTCCCGAAATTAGTGCACGTTGGGGATGGATAATTCTTCTCATTTCAGGAATATTAGCAATTGCCACTCAGTCACCAAGAGCAACAAATGAGTACCTTGCCCCCATTTTATCAGCAGCGATCGGAGGCCTAGGGGTGGTCATAGGAGTAAGGCACAGCTCGATTACAAAACGCGATGTTTTAGTGGCCCCATTTGCGGGATTATGGCTTGCCGTGGGTACAATCACCCTACTCACCAAAACATGGCCCGATTACAATCAAACCGAGCAAATTACAGGCTTCATCTTAGCAACGCTTGTTGTAGCATTAGAGACTTTTTTGTTTTGGAAAGGCCTCATCATAGGGATACAAGGTGTGACTTGGTCCCAAGCAGCCCTCCGCCAACTTGACAGAGGTTTGATAGTAGGTGATCGCGGTTCTATATCCATGTTTGAAAAGTCATGGGATGTAGAAGAATCATGGTTAGATGCGATGAGTCACGCAGCCCTCTATCGAATACATGAACATCAAAATAACCCAAAACTAGCAGCAAAACACGCCCAGTTGCTAGAACGTTTGGGTGGAGAAGAAGTAGTTGATTCTGCGTGGTTAGAAACAATAGATAAATGTATAAAACGACTAAAAAAACCGATTTTAGAAGAAGAGTGAAACAATCTTGGGGGATGTGGAGCATGCTCAGCAAGGGCTTAAATGATACAATGACCAATTAACTAATGACTAACGTGAAAATCTACAAAGGAATAAAGATCAATAGCGCAAAAATTGGTTGGGCCATAGTTGTAATCTGGTTCAGTGCCAACCTACTCTCCCAGGCACTATACATGGGACTCCATGGCACACCCTACAATGCTTCAGCAATGCTATCGTCGGTAGGGGTGTGGTATTGGGGCCTACTCGTACTGGAATTGGTTGTATGGGTACTCTTCGGTATGTTGGTTGTTAGCCGAGTCCGTTTACGAATAGCTGTTCGTCAGCGACATTTAGAAAACACCATTTCATCATTACATATACCACCGATGGTTATCCCAACAATAGACCCAAAACCTTAGGCGAAAGTGCCATGAAAGGAAACCATCTCCAAGGGGTGGGGCAGAGATGGTACGAATCACAAAAGTTCACACTGGGGGTGGCGATAAGGGAAACACCTCATTGCTCTCAGGAAACAGAGTATCTAAATCTCATCCAAGAATAGAATTAGTTGGAACGATTGACGAGTTGAACTCGGTTGTAGGCTTAGTACGTGCTGAATTAAATCGACAGAGTGCAACACATTCAGACGGGGGCCCCCGGGCAACAGTTCGGAAAGTGACCAACTCAATATCCTCAAAATTAGAACTAATTCAGCAGGAATTATTTGATATTGGAGCTGAATGTGCATGCCATCCCTCAGATTTACCAGAAGCCATGGGTGTTATTGGGATGGCCCAAGCAGATCGTATTTGCGAAGAAATGAATGAGATGCTGCTTGAATTAGAGCCCCTCGAATCATTTGTTTTACCAACAGGATCTCCACTGGTTGCATCCATTCATCTTGCCCGAACTGTAACCCGTAGAACAGAAAGAACCGTGATAAAGGTCCGAGAAAGTGAGGGAAAAGACTCTGTTAGGGCTGAAACCATTGCATACCTCAACCGACTATCAGATTGGTTTTTCGTATCAAGTAGGTGGATTACAACCACACTTGGCGATGAAGAAATTCTTTGGGTCCCAATTGGTAAAAGAGGAATGGAAGAGATTGAGTAATTCACAATCTAAATTTCTTAATCCCTACCTAGGGATTGAAGTTGAGCCCTCGCCCCTTTCAACACTCTTTTACTTTGATCAAAAGTCAATTGGGCTTCAGCTCCATCCCAATCAACCCACATGTAATTCCGATGCTCGTGGCTAAGTGAAATATCATATTCATCAGTTTCCCCGATGTACCAATAAACTTGTTTGACAACAACCTTCCCTTTACGAGTAAAATCATATTCAGTCCGCATTCGCCAATCTTCAATTAGCTCCACACTCGAAATACCCGTTTCTTCTTTTAATTCCCTTAGTGCAGTATGGTGAAAGTCTTCATCAGTTGGTTCATAGTGACCTTTTGGAAATCCCCAGTGACCTTGTGGGTATTGCAATAGTAGAACACTACCGAAATTGACCAAAACGACTCCACAGGAGGTCTCCATGACACGGTATCAACGCACAATACTAATTCATTTCGGATAGCCAGCATCAACATACATCAATGCTAAGAGCAAGATTCAGAGAGGAGCAACGCTAGGGGGCAATTGAATGGACGCAATAGTGGATACTAAAATCACAAAAATTGTTGCTGATGGTGATTTGGACGGACTCCTTTCCGCTGCTATTTTGCATAGAATTTGGCCCGATGCAACAATACATTTCACTCACCCAGCTGAGGTGAGGAGCGGTGGAGTTGACAATCACATTGGAAGAGAAACTGCGATGGTAGATCTACCATTCCATCCTAATTGCGGCCTTCATATAGATCATCATCTAACGAATAAACCAACTTATGAGCAGGAACAAATAGCTGCCGAACAAGGATGTAAAATTATTTGGAACGACGCTTTAAGCGCGGCAAGAGTTTGTTTTGACACATTTCGAAAACATGTTGATATTTCAGACTTTGAAATGTGGATGCCAATGGTTGACAAACTAGATGGCGGCAAGATATCAGCTACTGAATTCCTTTCTGATAACCCCATCATGTGGATTGGAAGAACAATCGACACCACAGATTTACCTTATTGTCGATTATTACTCGAACAACTTGCATTGGGACACTCCCCAAAAGAAATAATTGAAATTGAAGAGGTGGGGGCAAAGGTTTCTGAAGCCAGAATAAATTTTGAAAACCTTCGGAAAACACTTTCTGATCATTTATACATCGTAGACAGACTCGCAATCGTCCGTTTAGAAGAAAAGGGTTTCCGGACAAATGGATACCTCGTCACGGCACACGCCGGCAAATCGTGTGATGCATGTATGATTATCCATGGGTACACTGATGGAGAAATTAGTGACAAATCAAAATGGCCTCTTTCCGCCTCTTTTTATTCCAACTCATTTTTGCATAAACAAAGTCCAATATTCGATTTAACCAGATTAGCTACCGCATTCGACGTTGATGGTGGTGGACATGCAGGGGCTTGCGGCTGCCGAATTCAGCCATTGTCTGAATCAGAAACCATAGAAAATAGGCCAATAACGAGTTCCGATATTGAACGAAATATCAATGCATGGCAGCGGCTGTGGAGTCAGCGGAAATCACGTTAACAATTGCATTAACCATAGAAATCCCAGAAATGCATGAATAACAATTAGGGCAATAATAACATCAGACGCCCTCCCATGTTGCAATTTTTCTCGAGCGGAAGAAACACCCTGTTCACGAAGCGATTTTACTTTCCGACCTTTGTACCACAACATAGTAACGAGTCCCAGTCCGAGAACTCCCCCTGCAGCATGAAGTGCACCTGCACTAGGTGGCAACAGGGCTTGGAAAAAGCCCACACCATCTAAATTTCGAGATTGATGTAATGCATTTCCTACAAATCCAGTAATTACAACTAACCATGATAGCTTGTACAGCCTTTCCCCCAAACGTTCGTGCTTTGAAACTGCAACGACTCGATCATCACCTTTGAGTAATTTCCCCCTTTCCCTCCACTGGTGCTGCTTCACCATCCATGCAATGACTGCTAAAGCGATCAAAGGATGAAGGAGAATAATAACGAGGTCAACACTCTCCATGTTAACCCGAACCCCTTCGAACACTTCAGCGCAGCGGCTCCGGCGATGTGTTCATTAGGGTCTGTTAACGGCACGACTTTGTACAGATAGGAGATAGCCCATTGGAAGACAAATTACAAGAGTGCCTCAACATGGTTACTAACAAAGCGGATTTAAGCAAATTGCGCAAATCCGCAGCATATGATTTGTTGGATAAACCATGGGTCGGTTTACTTGAATTTGTATTATCTAAAGACGCCCAACTGGAAACTTCAGGGGACAAGAAATCATCTCAACGACCCAGGGGTCCACGTGGTCGGGGGCGAAGTGGAAACCGCAATCCATTCGTTGCTTTACTTGAACCCACGAGTGCATTAATTACATCCGATGCACCACCAGGATACCGTTTAACTGCTCTACTTGTCCAACGCTCATTGTCTTCTAACCGGTGGAAACCAGAATGGGATAACGACATTGAAAAACTTCGAGATACTTGTAAATCAGGTATTCACCCCGTCTGGTCAGAAATGGCACAAAAAAGCCACATTATTTCGGAATTAATGTCATACCCAACAAAGAAACCCAAGGCGAGGCAAGGCAACATCAAAAGTTGGGTCGAAGGAGCAAAAATAGATCCCAATAACAACGAAGCGGTAATCGGTTGGTTGAATGCACCAAACCCATTCAATCTCAACTCAGAAGTAGAGCAAGCAATTCAACGGATAGCAAAAGATATTATGAAAAATCGCGCATCGGAAAAACATCTTCTCGCCCTGGAAAAATTAGAAGGAAACCCAAGTCTAATACGAGCAATCATTCACACCAATATTTCCAAGGAAGCAGCCATTCCCGAACTTGAAAAAATCGTGGCAGAAGACAACGATGTGCAAAGCGTGGCTCAGAATATACTTGAAATAACCCAATTAAGAAATGGAAATACTTCATACTGGGAAGCATGCTATTCAGTCAAGGGCGACGACCCTCTTTCTGTGGCCATGCGAAACCAATCATGGAAAAATATCCCTGATAATGCATCATTATCTGTTTTAGAATTACAAGAAGGCATCGAGGCCCAAGAAGGTCCAATCGATCCGGCTCTAGAATGGGCACTTTTTGTGGCTCTAATTGGCGATAAATTGTTTAAAGAAGCCGATGAATTGGTGTCGGGAATTTCTGTAATTGACAAATCAAGATTACCTCATATTCTCAAATTTTTATCAAATTACAACTCACCTAAACTAGTAGAGAGGTTGACCGAAGAAATACACAAATTTAACCATGAAGAAATCATAGAAATCATGAATTCAGATGTTAGAAACACACTTCGAGTATCTGCTGCTTTAGAATTACAAAAAGAAGGAGGGGATCCATGGGTTGAACACCAAAACTTGGCTTTAGATATAGTTGGCCAAGCAGGCAATGCCTCCCAAATAGGCACAATTTTGAGGAAAATAGACAACTCGGCAGAAAAACATCCATATCTAACTTTACTTGTTTACCATTTATTAGATGCAAGTGCCAAAGAAGATCTGCGAGAATGGGCAACATCTTCACGTGTTATTTCAATTACAACTTTAGCAAAAGGTTCAGTAAATGACCCTAATACAGCATCTAATAATTTGATTAAAATTCTTGAAGGCGCCCCTTCGGAAATAGCACCCATACACGCATGCCTTGATCCAAGCGGAATCAAGGCGTTCAATCAATGCCGCCGGGCATTAATGGATGAAGGCGACGGACTTGTTGCTAAAAATTTACTAGACGAACTTGAAAATTCGGTGAAGAACTCGGGCATGAAACCAATTGAGGAGAATTTATTCATTGCAGTAATTACCGACTTACGATTTAACCGAGTGCTTAACCTTCTTGAAAATGGTAAAAAAGAAGATGTAGCAGTGGCGGAAACCTCTCTAAATACGCTAATTGGTAAGACGCCCCGAATGCGAATAATGGGTGAAGCAAGACAAGCAATCCTCGAATATGGACTATCAATTCCTGCACTTTCTGATTGGCACCGCGAAAATATTCCTTCTTCACCGTGGCACCGTCTTATTTTGGCATTTATTGATGTTAGAGATGACAAGCAACTGTCAGCTGCCCGAGGGTTGCGGGATTCGAGTCGAATAGATATTTTCAGTTACGAAGAAAGGGTTAGATTAGCCAGACGTGCACTAATATTATTTGCACACGCAGGTGAATGGCGTTTGGCTGTTGAAATGCTCGAGAATCCGCATCAAAGTGCATTAAAGTCTGCTCTAACAAATCAATTCCAATTGTATCTCCACGTTTGTAATGAACAGTCAAAAGGACGCTCCGGCCCCGCTTTAGAACACATTCTACGTTCCATCAAAAGAGAAGAGGAGTATGACTATGAAAACCCAGAAGGAGAAACAGAGAAACGGACACGTACCACTTACCCTTCTGACGAATTGGATAGCATGTTCAATTACCCTAACATCCATGGTTTGCCCAAGGAACCATGGCAAGGTCGCATTAGGGCCGCATTGAACGGATTAACAGACAACCGAAGAAGCCCAATGAGCCTACTCCAATCTCGCTTCAGAAATATCCTTACAGATAAAGGAACAGTTTCTGAAATTGAAGCGATCGCTAAAGAAGCTGCAGAACTCGACCCAATTACTGGGCTAATGATGTTTGAAAGAGCAATAAATTCTGGACAATACTTGAATGAAAAGAAACCATTACTTCGCAGTCAAAAAGCAGTATATTCATTGCACCAAGAACAAATCCCAATCAAATCAAGAATGAAATTTAGACATTTACAATTGAAACCAATGGTTTTGATAGACACAAATTTACTTATTGATGCCATAAAAGAGGAAATTCATCGAGAACTAGGCAACGAAACAGGATCCATCACTTATCAAGGAGGAAGCACATTTCATAGAAAGTTGTATTCTAAAGCAACCAAAAAAGAAATTGAGTGCTACATCCCATCAATCGTCATCAGTGAATTGATTGCTAGAACCAAGTCACCTCAAAAACTCCGAGAATTATTCACTCAAGATTTGATTGAAGATGATAATTGGGAAAAAGCAATTTCAAACCAAGTAGTTTCTGAAAAACGAGCAAAAGTTCTTCGAAATTACAACACATGGTCCCCTGGAGATGTAGAACAACTTTCCACTGAGGCAAGTGCTTACAATAAATGTGTAGAAGAATTTCTTGTATCCCAATCGCCTATGTACCAGCGGATCACAGATTACAAATCTAGTATGAATAAGAATACATCCAAGAATAGAACATCTATTCAGCGGCAGAAAATATACCCTGAGAGTGGAGACAGAGAAATTATGCGGGTAGGGCGCGCACTCTCTAATCAATCTATATGGGGCATAGGGTCGATACTTGTTGCCACGCGTGATTCGGACTTCACAGTAGGTTCAAAGATGCTAGAAGATAAGCTAGGATTTGGTGTGATACGAAAACTGGATGACCTGAATCAGAGGCTTAGGTAAGCCAATAAACTAAAACTGTTAAAATCAATTAATTACAGTTAATTAAAAAAAAAAGTAATTAATTTCAATTAATTTAATTATGGTGGAATATATCTCCAAAACCCGACACTCTGGTCGACTAAGCCGAATTGATTGATTCTAGAGGGTTTTTCCAAATGGACTCTAAAAACCCGATCCAAACGAGTGGGGCAACAGCTACACCGAAACTATCTCAAAATATGTAATTAATTGAAATTAATTCAATTATTCCGAATAATATCCGAATTAAATATAAGATGTGCCTTGTACGCACGCATTGTATGGAGACAGCCAAACCAATCCCATCTTCATTTGTCACACGCTTGATGGATGAGGCAAAACAAGTAGGTTTGAGCACAGACGAATACTGCAGACTCTTGTTGAACAACGAATCCTTTTACAAACAAAACACCACAACATTTGAAACCGGATCAAACCCGTTTAAACAACTCAAAGGAAAACAACTCAATCCATCAATCCTAAGCGAAACTATTGACGCCCACCCCTTTACAGAAAATGCATTGGCCGGACATATCAACCGACTCCTACCTCTCAAAGTAGGGTGCAGGATATTATGGTCAATGATTGATGATTCAGGCATAGGACCAACTCCACGCCAATTTCGTTCAACCATTGCATCAAAAGCCCATGCATTCAGAATTTTTCTGAAAGGAACGGATGAAAACCAAGCCCGCCCTAGAGGGGATCGCTTACACTCTTCATTCCCAACAAGTAGTGATGCTGCTGTGAATAGATTCCTCAACCAATACATGCTTCGAAGAACAGGTACAGGAAACAAATACCCGACAGGAGCGTTGCACGACTTCGGACTTATTGCAATATCAGATTCGGGAACGGTACAATTCACAGAGACAGGTCGTAAATTCACTCTTCTTCTGAACCCAGTTATTGATGAAGGAAATTTCCGAGACGCATCATTTTCTGCTGATGAACAAGTTCTAATTTTGTCTCAAGTGCGAAGTGAAATGAATCGGGAATGGAAATTTATGCGCCATATCCTAGATGGAATACATCTTGGTTCAAACACTCCAACATCGCTTCTTTCTAGAATATCTCGCCGTTATGGCCCCGGTACAAAGGCCGATTGGAGCAACTCCGTAATGCCCCACATGCGCAGCGGTGTATTGGGTAGAATGCAAGCACTTGGTCTAATCAAACGCACATTCACAGAAAACCGAGTTGAGTACAGAGTAACACCTCTTGCACTCGTAATTCTTGAAGAGGACATGGCTTAAGGGGGTGGGAATTTGATTGCAATACCATGGTCCGCCGCAATATTATTTTCCATGTTAGCTGCAATGATCACCTTCGGCCTCTATGCAATTCTTTCTGCTGAATCAAATCCCGCTCATGCGGCACGCCTCACCAATGTTCGCGCCTCACCGGTTGCAGCTCCAGCATCCCGTCCTCAGCGATTTGCATTGGAGGACGAAATGGTTAGAATGAGCAAACCCAAAATTGAGACGCGAGAGTCCGACACCCTTTCTGATCACGATTCTGCTGAGTTGGTCGAAGAAGCCTCTGTCGAATATGAGGATGAAGATTCCCAACCAATCGAGGATATTCCAGAAATAGAGGAAGAAGCAGAATCCGAGGAAACCCCTGGCACCAATTCCCTTGATAGTGAATTTTTACTTGAAGAAATTGGGAAGGAATGGCAAATTAAAGCCGGAAGCGGACAATCAGCAACAACATTGGATGAGGCGACCGGAGAGGCAGTACGAGAATCCGACACATCCGAATTCGAAGAACGCCTTAACCGAGAAGGAGCTCAAACAGGAAAGGTCCAAGTGAGCCTTATTTGGGATAATACGAATGATTTGGACCTCAGTGTAGTTTGCCCTTCAGGTGAAAGAATATCTTTTGATCACAAAACGTCACGTTGCGGAGGTAGGTTGGACATTGATATGAACGAATCCCCCACTAGTGAACAACCCGTTGAGAATATTTATTGGTCAAAGGATTCCGCTCCGAAAGGAGATTACAAGGTCTTTGTCGAACACTTTGAACATCATGCTGAAGAGGATTTAACAAATTTCCGAATTCTTGTAAACGATGGGGACAATAATAAGGAATTCAAGGGCGAAATTACTAACGACGAACCACCACAATTAGTGTGTGTTTTTTCTGTTGAATGAGGGGTATAAATGCGTTTGACTCGAAAATCACGCCGCAGACAGCGGCTAATTAATCGGGCAAAAACCATCGAGGCGTTGCAAACAATAGCCAACGACATTCAAGCTGCATTTGATAACCGTGAAATCACTCACAACGAGGCCGTGATTTTAGGTAATCAAATTCAAAGATGCGCTGATTTGATAGATGGCACACAACTGGTGTACGCAATTTCAGATCGCGACGCATACCGCCGATTAATTGAAGTATATCTCGATGACGGAATTCTATCAAGAACAGAACAAATATTACTTTGGGACGAACGCAGGAAACTGGGTATTTCAGAGGACGCCCACACCCGATTACTTGTGGCATTAATCGCTCGTTACCAGCGGCAAGGCCGACCAGTTCATGTTCAAAATGCACCCCGCTCTATCCCAAAATCGGGCGCCGATGAAAATACAGGAGGGAGCAATTAGTTGGCAATTGAAGTAGGGTATATCGTTGCAGCCTTAATTGCAGGTGTACTAATATGGCAAGCCACATCACAATTGGGGTCAAAGCGCCGCACCCGCACATCGTTATTGGAAACCTTCGCGATAGAAGACATTGCGGTTGCCGATGAACCATTCACGCCACGTAAAGATTCAAACGCATCTTTACTCACACCCCGAATTGAATATCAAGAAGAATTAATCCCATTCGGATCAACACATTCTTTGGAAAAAGCACCAGATATAAAGAACGAAAAAGAAAGTAACTTAGAGGGAGAGGTAACCACACTAAAAGAAGTCGCCATCGAACGTTATTCAGTTAGAGAGAGATCGAATGAGAAAGTTTCTGAATGTAAGGAACTTATCCAATTAATCAAAGATTTACGAGAGCAATACAATGTAGAAATAGATGATGAATTCTTAGAAGGGCCATTAGAAGGACTAACATTAGCAGAGTTGGACATTCGCCAATCATCTCTCTTGGAAGTTTATGATAAATTATACCAACATTCCTTCCAAGAGCAAGTTCAAAAAGTTCGTCGGGAGCAGCTTGAATTCGAATCAAAAGTTGGTGAAAAAGAAAACCAAACAGCGGCTGGAAAACTGGCAAACCTCGCCGATGAATTATCCAATCTACGTCGCGAAGAAGAATTGTATCGCCAAATTCAATCTTCAAAAACAACCAAAACTCTTGAATCATTAGATATGTCTAACCTCGATGTAGATACAACAAAACGCATCACGGCACACTACGACTTTTACTATTCTAGATTAAGTGAAATAGAACGACTACGCACAGAATCCGAAAGATACGAATTCCATACCAACGCCATTCTAGATTGTGATGAAAAAGAGAAGTTACTGACAATGGTCTTTGACGGCGTCAACACTAGGATGCGAGTTGAATTGGAAGAGCGGAGAGAAAAACGGGCAATAGCACTTGATTTACGCGATAAGATGGAGCAACAAAATGCCAACGCGGCAGAACTTCGCCTAGAAATCGAAACAGCAGTAAGCACAACAGCAATCGATCAAATACAAATCACAGGAGTTAGCCCCCTGCAAGAAAATGAACTCACCGAATTACTCCATGTTACGCGTCAGCAACTGGCATATTCAGAACTTGAAACTATAATACAGAATTGCGAATATGTTTTGGAACTAGATGCAATACACTTTGAAGGGGTGAATGAAGAACAACTCACAGCCCTCATTGAGATAAGAGCCAACAAAAGAGCCGAACTGGTCGAGTTTGCTAAACTGGAGAAATTTGAGGAACAATACACTGCATATCTCGACTCAATGCCTGGGATAGATGACATTGAGGAACTTTTAGGGATAGAAATTGAAAACGTGTCAGAATCTCAAGCCCAGGAATTAGAGAATCTCCGACTTTCTAGATTGGATCATTTAGAAGAAATTGAGAGGATACGAATTGAACAAGAACAAGCAGAAAACTTTGAAAATCTCAGGAAACAACTTGAATCAGCGAAGACCTCTAATGAGGTTGAAGCAATTGTAATCGAAGGGGTCAACGAAGATCAAGAATTAGCGCTGACCGAGATTAAATCAGAAGTATTCGAGATTCTGTTAGAAGATGAAAAGGTAACAGAATATGTTGAAAAGGCAGAAAAAGCAAGCAAATCCCCTCCCTCTCCGGATAATTTTGATTTCGACACCGAGTCAACATTTAGGACACGCGTTAAAACATTAGGTGCAAAGGATGGCCTCCTTCGCCTTAGTTTACTCTGGAACAATAAGAATGATTTGGACCTAATTGTTCGAACTTCAAAAGGAGAAATTATTCACAGAGGTTCTCGAAATTCATCTTGTGGTGGAATATTGGATTTAGAAATGAATGCCAAACCAGAGATGAGTTCAGCGATGGAGAACATTGTGTGGCCCAACGGAAAGATCCCCCCCGAAGGAACATACAACATTTTCATTTGGCATCGGAACCGCCACCAAAAATTGCGAAGAACAGATCCAACAGAATATACACTACGAGCAAAAGTCGGTGCAGAGTATTTCCAATATGAGGGAAAAATTAGTTATGGGGACAATTTACGATTAATCGCCTCAATTGAAGTCCCCGAATCGAATACAATGCAAAATAGAATGGTCACTGAAGGCAATTTGTATCAAGAATTACGAAGTACTGCAAAATCAGCAAAGAAGTTGAAAGAATTTCCAGAAATAGACGATGAACTCTCATCATTACACAAAGTGATGTTAGAGCGAATCATTGAGAAAAAGACATCAGAAATCAAAGAAAAAGCGGAAAGACGCCGTGCAGAAAAACAAGCAGCAGAATATTCACGCATAATACTGGAAATCGAATCATCAATGAATTTGGATGAATTATCAGCAGTTCGATATGACAAGGCTTCCGATGAAGAAATAGTCACTATTGAAAAATTGATTACTAAGCGAAGTAAAGCAATCGAATCAGGCTTAAAGAAGCAAGAAATTATGGAGATGAAACAAAGAATCCAGGATTTCAAAACCCAAATTAATGAAGCCAAAACACTCGTTGATCTTTCATCAATAATTTTCGATGACATCGAAAAAAGAGACGCCATTACTCTACAAAGACTACGTACAGCTAGACGAAAAACTCTCCAAAAGAAACTTTCAACAGACGACGTCGAGAAAGATAAACAAGATCGCTTACACAAGGCTTTGAATGAAGCCTACAGTCGTGGAGGCCTGCAACCATTACCTGCCGATGAGGGCCGACCATCGGCATTCAATGAGCGCCTAGAGGACGCCAATGCAGGCATCGGAGATGTCCAAATATCACTCTTGTGGGACAACAAAAATGACTTCAATGTTCTAGTGATTACCCCCTCACAAGAAATTATTCATCCTCGGAATCGAAAGTCATCAGATGGAGGATATCAGGATATTGAAATGAATCAGAAAGGCGAATCAAAGGAACCTATTGAGAATATTTTCTGGCCTGAAGGCAAGGCCCCAAAAGGCCTTTATTACATCTACATACATTTCTATAAAGAGCATCAATTATTCAGAAAAATTGACATTTCTGAATGCCGAGTCCAAATCTTATATCAAGGACAACGGACAGAATATGCTGCACAGATGTCACTTTCTAATAAATTACAATTCATTACAATGCTTAAGGTGGAATAACAATGACAGGAAACACAGAAAAAACGTCGAAAGTGGCACCCACCCTCCTTATTTTGATTATGCTAATCCAAATTTTATCCCCATTCCAAATCCCCAATAATTTGCAATCCGAGCAAGAAATATCAGATTCTACATTAGGGCGAACAGCCTACCCTGACATCAATATTACAGCAATTATTTGGATTGGACCCTCATATTATTGCATTCTATGTGTTATTGATGTGCTGGCACCTGTTGAACAAGAAGTCATGATAAAATTCCGCAACGATGGTTTACTGAAGGCTGACAGCACTCATTTCCGATTCGATGTTAATTCAGTAGAAATAGCCAATCATACATTTTTCAATGTCATGCCTGGGGAGGAACAAAACTACATTTTCACATGGACCCCAACTTTAGGTAATGGCCAAACATTCCAAGCATATGCAGCAATAACACCCGTGGGCGCAGACCCAGATATGTCCAATAATCAAAAAATCAAGGGTTTCAACTCTTACTTTGATCAAAACGATGGAGATATTTACTCCGATACATTACCACCGGGAGGAACCAGGTTACCAGGGGAACCATCAAGTGTTTCTGTTGGTGTTAGAAATGCAGGAAACACAGAAAGTGAAGTTACGACATTAATCTCCCTCACCCCCAGTGGGGGGGGGCCACCGACTGAATTTTTCTCACAACCGATCAATTTGTCTGCTGGAAGTGTGGCAGAACCAGCTCAAGTAACGTTATCCTCAGTGATGATTGATGGTACAAATCTCTCAGGTAGTTATATGATGGCAGGCAATGTTTACTTCAATAGTACACTAGCCCCTCAGGCAGTCGTATCAATTGTCCCGAGAATAGTCACCTTTAGTCCATATCGGGCCACCATAGTGTCCCCAAGTGACCGTGCAGTCGAACCAGGAAACTCAGCCACCCTGACATTCATAGTTCAAAACATAGGCGAATCTGCAGACCGATTCAATATTTCAGTACACTCAGTGCAAGGCTGGTTTGACTCTTCATCCCCGTCCGCACCCGCTTCACAAACTCCAATTATATCACCGGGCTCTTCAGCCGTAATCCTAGTCCCTGTATCAGTCCCATTAAACACAAATCGTTCAGAATCAGATCTAATTACTGTGGAAATTGAGAGTGAAGGCGCAGTACCATCGTACAATGTTTCAGGATCCTCTGCTGTTATGGCAGGAGACATATTACAAGGAACTCTAAACACATCAGCGTGGAATGTGCAAATAATTCCGGGTCAAACAGAATCGATACAATATACGTTAAACAACACAGGAACATCTCCATCATTCTTTGAACTTGATACAGGCTTTGCTCAGGTTGCACCCGGTTGGTCAGCCACAATTGAACCTGAAACAACACCCTACATGACTGTTGGAGCATCCATTGTAGTTACAGTCACAGTATCTCCTCCTGCTCTTTCATTACCATTTGATCCAACAACGAAACTCGCTGAAGGCAATTCCTTGACATTGTGGACAACTGTCCAACCCACATTACAAGACCAAACTGCAGGCGCCCCAAATGTTCAGGAAACAATTCTTGAAGTCCAACCTGCAGTTATGATTGAATTTATCACAGATGAAACAGATCTAATAGTTGACATATCTGAATTAAATTCAGGTGCGATTGGAAAGCACATCTATTTCGATATGGAACTTCGTCATAATTTAATGAGTAATTTAAGCTCTTTAGTTGACATAGAATTGCGAACAGCCCCTAGTGCTTTTGACCCCTCGAGAAGCGGAGTAGGCTCACAAGAAATTTTGAGATGGAATAGTTCTGTGACACCGAATAATGCAACAATGAATCCAGGTGATACACAGGCCCTCTTGGCTTCAGCACTGGGGCCATTCGAAAGTCCCCTTGCCGGAATCATAAGCATCGATGTTATTGCCAATTTGACATTATCTGGAGCCTTAAGTGGTATTCAGGCCCCAGAAACAACTCTAACATGGAGTATTTCCATTCCTGAATTAACTGAGGTGGAAATCGGAATCCCAGAACCCACAATAGTTGTCCCTGGAATCTCCGGCACAGCATCAGTAAACATCAACAATACAGGGAACCACAAGACAAATCTGTCATACACAGTAGAAGGTCCGGCAGGTTGGACAGTTTCAACTTCTCCAACGGAAGTTACAGGGTTGGGCTCAACATTCGATACATACCCTTCTATTGGAACCGATAATACAACTGTTTCAGTGACAGCAATAGCCCCTGCTCTTTGGCGTGCCGATGATGTACCAGACATAACCCTGACAGTTTTGGATGAAAATGGTGAAAATGTCACCCAAGAAAATATACCTTTCTTGGTCCAAGAATTGATCGAAGCCGTACTTTTACCCGATGAAGCAGCAGCCTATCTCCCAGTTAATGAAACAGAAATTATCCTGTTGAAAGTAACAAATTCAGGTAATAGTCATCAAGAATTTTCTATGATGGTTGAGGATACCTTAGCAGACATAAACTTACGAGTCCTCTCAAATTCAACGATGTCACTAGATCCCGGTGAAGATGCCTTCGTTGATATCGAAGTTGAATCAGGCCAATTCGCACGAGCCGATGAAAACCATAGTTCAGTTGCAACTCTATATCACAACGGTGTCGGCATCGCTCAAACCTCAATCTTTGTAGAAGTATTACCTAATCACGACATCGTATTCGAACACCATCCTGATTACTCAGTTACGCCCGGCAAGGAAGCACCAATCGCATTCAATATTACAAACAACGGAAATCTCGATGAGAATATCAATTTCTCAGCAATTCTTCCAGAAGGTTGGAGTGCAGAAATAAGCCCTGAAAACATGACAATATCAGCCGGCACCCAGGAAGTAAAAACAGTCAATGTAGTCGTTAATGTACCACCAATGTCAAGTGGTTCAGGCCCTGAAGCTGACAGTACTCATGAAATGCTTTTCACTGCTACAAACGCTACCGACAATGTAATTGCTGGAACTACAGTAGTGAATTTTACAACAGTCCCCATTTTCGATATTGAAGCTGAGAACTTCCCCGATTTAATTGAGATGTTACCAGGTGAGCAACGAACGTTCGAGGTCGAGATTTCAAACGCAGGAAACCAAAATGTGTCCTTAGACATTGATTGCACAGCAGGACCCCCCTTCGATCGCTGGTTAGTTTCAAATTGTGATCAAAGCAATTATTCTCTCGACATTGGCGAAACACGAAGGATCAACTTTACAGTTGAAAATTCTGCATTGGTGCCCTACAATGGCGATGAGGCCGATTTAACTTTGACATTTTCACCACAAGACAACCAATCAGGAGATAGAACAATATCTTCAGAATTAGAAGTCAAAAGAATGTGGACGGAAGAAGAGTACATGGTCACAGGAGACGGAGATTCTGGAGGGTATCCAATAGATGTCAATTGGATGCATGTCCAATCCATCGGACAAACAGCCGACGTACGTCCGATTGATTACGAATTAAAACTCATTAATTCAACCCGTTTGATTAACACCTCATTGTATAATGGAAACCTCAATTGGGGCTTTGAATTGATTACCAGTAATGGCGCCCAAACATTCAATCCAAATTCTATTCCAACAAATTTCTCCCTAGGTGCGGCCCAGCCATTACAATTGAACAATTTACAATTTAGGCTAGACCTCCCACCATCGGCAATTACCCCACCTGGAGATGGCTGGGTTTTGGAATTTGAACTCATCCACGCAGAAGAAGGAAATGCCACCTCAACCACAGTATTTCTTAACGTGACAGTTGATAATTGGGCAGACCCATCTATTGTATCAATTTTAATCAATGATGAATCCTTTTTCGAAGAATCTAATTCGGGGACAATAATTGCCACGATTGAAAATAATGGCAACGCTCCAACAGTCTCCAATCTGACTGCAGAACTAACTTGCGATCCAGGGATTACAATTCTCAGCCCCCCAGTTAAATCAAACATCAATCTAACAGCCCATCAAAGCAACTATCCATTGGAATGGAGCATCAAATCAGATGCATTAAATTGGTGGCAATCGAGTCAAAATGTGGATTGCAAAGTAACACTTTCTTCGAATGGGGAAATGATAGGGGATCTTGAATCAAACAATGTACTCGAATCACCAATCGAATTGAATTCATGGTCCCTTCCTCTATACATATTGGTTCCATTAATTAGCGCCCTCTTCATACTGTCTAGCCGCCTCTTAAGAAAGGCAAAAGAGGACGAAAGATCATTGATGTTGAGTGCATACTCGGGTTCAATATTACTTGGGTGCGCAACCCAATTCGGACTGGGTTCCGGACCAAACCTTGCCCTTGCAGCAACATCGCTAATTTGGACCGCTTTGATAACTTTGCATTCAGCAGGATTTGAATTCCCTGCCGTCTTATCCGATCGGCAAAACAATCTTCGAGGAAGCGAATCAATTATTGAAGATCACGATGCTGAAATTGATCGAATCATCAATCAACTCAGAGTAAAAATATCATTCGCCCCAATTGGTTTCATCCTCATTGCACTCTTGATGCCTTCTGACATCGCATGGACACTTGAGAATATAGGATCCAGCGCCCTATATTTGTTCATGAGTGCCTTGATTGTTGAATTGACAATTCGTAGAACATTAGCAACATGGCTTTCTATCTTCGATCAATTAACAGTAGTAGAAATTGAGTCCCAAGATCTTCTCCAGCTACTAGGAACACCATCTACAGATTTACGTAGAATTACAATAGGACAACGATGGGGACAATCCCATGATGTCAATGTGGAGGTGGAAGGCAATGTCTGAACAGGTTTTACCTCCAACTCAAGAGAGTTACAGAGCCCAAGTTACGAGATTAAATTTAATTCTTGACGAGCACATTAGAATGGTCCAAGAATCAATTGTAGACAAAGATGCTAGGGATGCTAGGAAGAGTATTCAGCAAGCGCGTTTAGACATTGATAACCTACGTTTGCAAGTCGGTAGAATGCATCGGGCGATTGGAATGTTGCACACACTTATGCGAGACCGCTCAACAACTGAAACTGAATTGGTTGACATATTGTTGACAATGAAAACAGCTGAAACCCTAATCATGCGAGGTGCCTTTGATGAATCTGCATTACAACTCGAACGACTAGCAGAACATCTATTGGCAAACAGTGCTGCTTTGAATCCCTTTATTTTCTATGAATTTTGGATGGGAGTTGAAGCAAGGTGGAGTCCAGATTCAGAAAGTGGAAATTTATTGGTGAGGATAGAAAACACAAGCGAAAACATCATTCCTGGATTCAATATTAAAGCCCCAGTTCCTCCAAATTGGAGAGCATCCCCAGACTCTCAATTTACAGGCACATTGAATCCTGGAGACATTTCGGATTTGGCATTTGAAATAACCCCGTCTGCAATGGCAGCAATTAGAGAAGTAGGCGCCCCAGGGAGCCTCCAAAAAAGTCTAACAATACAAACAGGATATACACTTTCAAACCATGGACTAACCATGGATTGTAGAGTAAAAAATACATCACAAGAGACCCTATATGACACATTATTAATGCCTTGGATTCCACCTGGTTGGAAAACACCTTCATGGCCATTTATCCGTAATTTAGATCCGAGTTCCACCGAATTGGTATCAATTTCATTGGAGTTGATCAATTGATAATTTGGTTGGGGCAGGATAGGGCTTGTGGGACTACAATAATATACCTCATGGGACCTAATTGAAAACACAAGGAGTTGAGTAAATGAGACAAAAAGAACAAGCCCTGAAAGAGAATGGAATGGCCGCGATCGGAATCGGTGCAATGATCATATTCATTGCCCTGATTTTAGTAGCCGCAGTAGCATCGACAATTATCATCAAAACAGCTGAAGAACTTCAACAGAGAGCTGAAGCAACCGGCGACGATACACGTGACGAAATTAGTGGTAAAATCCAACTGGTTGGCGCATATGTTAGTGATGATAACGCTGCAGGAAACGCTGCAGATGAAATCACACTAATCGTGCAACTCAGTGCCGGTTCAGATACAACACTTCTTTCTAATATGGATTGGTTCATCGTTTGTGATGGTGGTGCAGGTACTTCAGATGTCAACACCGATGACTTTGACGGCGTTGCAACTGATCTTGACGGTACACTACTCACGGTCGGTTCGTCAGTCAATGCCGGTGAAACATTCCTAGTTCCAATTGACACCTCAACAAACTGTCAACCCAGTGTTGGTGACGAACAAGAACTTCGTGTAATCATCGATGGTGGTGGCGAAACTTACGCCCAACTACATTACAATAGCGTAGACAACGGCGACACAATCGTCTGAGCACATCATTCTCCTCCCCCTGTTTATTCAGGGGGTGTGAGATATGTAGAGTGGATAGTATGGGTATATTCAGCAAACTTTTCGGCGGGAAATCCGAAACAGAACTCGTTGAGTCTGAATCATCTCGTCGATTAGAGGCATTGTCAGGACATTACATAGATTCAACTTTAATTCCCGATGAAGCAGTCCCCATCGAAGAGGACGCTTGGACATTAGCACCATCTCCTACTCGTGCAAGAGTGGGTACAACTGGCGCAGAACCAATGATTAAAGAGGAACCAGCACCCCAAGGGGTTGCTGCAATTGACACAAAAGAGATTGAACAAAAAATGGACAACCGCTTCGATAGAATAGAAGCGACCATGGCAATGATGGATGCCAGATTAACCCAGATTCGTGAAACTACAGAAACATCCCACATATTGCCTACAGACACATTAGTTACTGCAGAAGAAGACTCAGAAGAAGACTCAGAAGAAGACTCAGAAGGGCAACAATCTGACTCAGACGAGGGAGAATCGACATCCATCAGTCAAACAGTGAGTCTATTGGATTTGTATGAAGACCGAGTGGCAGACCTCAATCCCTTTCTTGAACGAAGACCAGGTGATCAAGATGCAGGACTATCGGTAACTACGAGCGAAATTGCCGCGTTATTATTGGATAATTTGTCTGGACCAGCCACCACTACATTTCTTGTCAAAGCGAAGGAAAGTGGAACAATTAGTGCCGCTGAAACCAAAGAATTGGGAGGCCTCATCCAACTCGCCGATCCCGCCGTTAACAACAACGGTGGTGAGCATTTACCACATAGAGAATTACTAATGTTCAATGCAATGATTGAAGCTTGGCGCGTTGCTAAAACCAATGATGAGGGGGCCTGAAATGTGGGTGGCTCCGTTAGTATCGCAGCATTGATTGTTGGAACCACTCTGCTAGGGATTTTTGCCCTAGCGTCACTATCACTTTCAGAAAGTACAAAACAGGCAGCGGAAGCAGGAAGCGAGTCAATCCATGAACCTGAAATTAGATTGATTAATGCTTCAGAGAGTAGTGGTATTGTGAATGTAAATATCACAAACACAGGGTCTGAAACAATTTCTTTCGATCACCTTTGGCTCAGCATTGATGGGGATGCCCCCATTCGTACAAGCAGCCATTACAACCTCACTCTGTCTTTATTCCCTGGTGAAACTCAACATCTTACACTGACTGGAACAGGAGCCAACTCCCCTTCTAGAATTTCAGCAGCTTGTTTCGGGGCCCATTCAGCGGTTGCATTCACATGAGGTGTTATGATGGCTGATGGTGGTGCCAGTGAATTGGTGATGTTGGTAACGGGTTTACTGACGGCAGGAATTGTTGCGAGTTTACTAGTAGCATCATGGGGTAGTTTAGCAGAGATTGTTGGCGATACTCAAACCCAAATCCAAGTCGACTCCAAGACCCGGGCATCATTAGCCAGTGACCCAATGCAGATTGCATGGGATCAGGCGACATGCAATCTCACAATCCATATCCAAAATTCAGGGGAACTCCGCTTGAAGATGGATAATATTGGTGCAATCGTCAATGGGACACCAACATCTGTTTCAGGTTCCCAATTAATTGGTTCTGCAATTGCATGGACAAGTGGTGAAGTAGCAGAATTCTATCTATGCCCTACAGGTTTGAATTTGGCAACAGGGCAGGAGACACCCTTGATTATCATTGTTCAAAGTGAGGAATATAGTGGAGATATTTCCGGCAAGCATTCCTTTTCAGAGGTGATTAGAATTGCCTGAAGATATTGGTTTTGATTTTGAGTTAGAAACGGATAGCCTTTCGGATAGTTTGGGAAGATATCTCCCAAGAAGATCATTGTATGTGGTATCAGGAGCAATTGGTGCCGGTAAGAGTTTAATTTCTCAGCGATTAGCTTACGGTTTAGTTGCACATGGTGCGAAGTTGGCTTTAGTTACAACCGAACTAACAACCAGAGGATGGCTTGAACAAGTAGCCAGCCTTGGATACCCACTAAGCGACGCAGCTGAATCCGGACAATTCACATTATTATCCCGATTTGGAGTTATTTCCGACGAAGTTGAAGAGCAAGTGGGAATCGAAGAAATACTCGAGTCAAAACCCCTTCAATCTGCGGATATTTCAATCATAGATTGCGCCTCAACAATCTTACAAAACTCAGAAGTATCAGCAGATGAATTACTGAGTAAGTTACGAAACTTTTGTTCGAAGAACCGGTCATTGATGTTACTCATAGACCCCGATGAAATGGCCCCTGAAGTCACGCGTGCTTTGACATCATCAGCCGAAGTAGTCATTGAAATGAGAACTTCTGAAATCGGAGGGGGGTTGAATCGCACAGTCGCAGTCACCCGATTCCTTCGTGCTGCAGGCCCAGTCCAACCTCGCATCGGCTGGAGAGTAGAACCAGGGATGGGCTTCATCGTAGACATCACTGCGGTCAGTTAGGGTGAGATAAATGGAAGTCGAGGAAGAGGGCGAAGACGGCATATTTGCCAGAGGCGATCTTGACGGAGTTATGAATCGGTATGATCACGTACGAACATGGGTTGAGGATTTTGAAGGGAAGCATGGGGCACGCCCATTCTATTATGGAGATCTAGATAGGGATGCAAGAAAGGATCCAATCAATTTAATCTATCATCTAAGGGGCCCATTATTCGCTCATGTTTACCGGCCACCCGATGACCAAGAGGGTGCAGGAAGCACCCTTTGGTTTGCGATCGAACCACATTTGACCGAAGAAGAGGAAAATATGAAGCAAGAAATTGTTGAAAGGTTACTGAGAGAGGCCCCTAGTGCCCCATCATTCTCCTCAGATGCCGAATTTGAATCGATGCTTGAAGGCATGATTGCCAAACATACCATAGTTTCAAGCGAATCAGCATCACTCACGGATGCTACAACATCAGTTCGCAGATTTTTGGGTTTTGGTGAACCAAAAATTTCTGTAAATGAAAAGCAGTTAGAGCGTCTGACTTACACAATTATCCGCGACCTTGTTCGATCAGGTCCTTTAGAGTCCCTTCTCTCAGATGAAATGCTTGAAGATATTCACGCAATCGGTTTGAGATATATCAGCATGGATCACAAAGTGTTTGGAATGGTAACATCAAATATACGATTTCGAGATAGAGAAATGCTTGAAAGATATCTCCGAGCAATGTCGGAACGAATTGGACGACCTGTGTCCGACAGTAAACCAATTATCGATGGGGCACTTTTGGATGGTAGCAGAATCAATATTGTTTATTCCGATGACGTATCGATGTTGGGATCCTCTTTTACCATTCGTAAATTCGCAGAAGAGACAATTTCAATCACTCAATTGATTCAATGGGGAACAATGTCTGCAGAAGTTGCTGCATATGTGTGGCTGTGCTTGGAGAACGGAATGTCCTTACTGGTGTCTGGAGAGACAGCATCTGGTAAAACAACCACTTTGAATGCCATTCTCCCTTTCATTGACCACAATGTCAAAATTTACTCGGCTGAAGACACACCTGAAGTTAAAGTTCGACATAGATTATGGCAACGTTTAGTGACGAGAGATTCAAAAAACGAGGACTCCCGAGTAGAAATGTTCGATCTCCTGAAAGCAGCTTTGAGAAGTCGACCCAGATACATCATTATTGGTGAGATTCGAGGAGCAGAAGGCGCCACAGCATTCCAAGCGATGCAAACAGGTCACCCAGTGATAGCTACTTTCCACGCATCATCAATTGTGAAAATGATTCAACGTTTCACTGGCGACCCCATCAATGTACCAATGAGATTCTTTGACAATCTAAACTTTGCAATTTTCCAAGAAGTGGTTGAAGCACCAGGTGGAGGAATTGCTCGTAGAATTACTGGAATTGATGAGGTGATTGGTTACAACAAGCATGCAGACGGTGTCCTAACCAGAGGCATGTTTGACTGGGACCCAGTTAGAGATAAGCACTATTTCCGTGGGATGTTCCAATCACATTTGATGGAAAATAAGATGGCTGCTTTGATGGGATTCGAGAATAAGCGTGATATTTACGAAGAGATGGCAAGAAGAAAAGAAGCCCTCCAAAGAATGGTTGATCGCAACCTTACTCACTATGATGATGTGTTCGATTTGCTTGATGTTTATTACCAGCAGGATTGGGAAGCCTTCTCCAAGGCAATCGATATTTGGACACCAATTGGAAGCGAATGAGGGATTATATGAAACGTCTCCCATTATACAAAATCGCAATTAAAAGGTTAGAAATGCCAATTAGCACATATCTACTAACTTATGTCTTGCCTGCTGGGATGACTGGCCTTCTTCTTTCCCTTTTTCTTTTCTTTACATTAGGCTCAATGTTCGTCGGGGCTTCAGGAATATTCCTGCTGGTAATGTTCCCAACACTTGCTCTTACAGCAACTTTAGTTTGGCCCCTAATTCAAGCCGCCCGGCACGCGGTTTTGATTGAGAAAGAAATGCACATGTTCATCACTCGAATGGGAATTCTGAGTATAGGCGAAGTGAACGCACAATCGATGTTCGATATTTTACGACAAATGGGCGATTATGGGGCACTTGCAGAAGAAGTAAAATCCATTGAAACTCTTGTTGAAAAATGGCACACTAGCCTTCCGGAGGCCGCCCGGATTATTGGGCGCCAGAGCGCCTCCCCAATTTGGGGTGATTTTTTGGATCGAATGGCCTTTTCAGTAGAAGCAGGCCAACCAATTGATGAATTCATGAAGGCAGAGCAAAAGACATTTGCAAAGGAATTTGACACACTTTATGATACAAGATTAGAATCCATTGACATGCTTAAGGAAATTTATATCTCATTAACAACAACTGGAATATTTGCAATTGTAGTTTCGGGTATTCACTTGGTATTGTTCGTTACAGATGATTACGGCTCCTCGATTATTGGTATTATGACACGGATTAGATGGGTTTTATTGGCAGCAGTAGTATTCGTCTCTATTCAAGTTGCAATGTTAGCCGCATTCAGGGCAATAGTGCCCGACGACCCAATTTTTGGGCGACATGACTTTGATACAGAATACATCTCGACATTACGACAAATGTGGGTTGCTGCAGGGAGTGCAGCATTACCCATTCTTATTTCTGCAATAGCAGTAATTGTGCTGTATTTTGAAACAATATCGAAATCTTGGGATCAGTATGGATTAGTTCTTGCAGCCTTAATTTTCACACCATTTTTGATTCCAGGTATTACAGCATCTCGTGAAGAAAAGGGAGTAGTCCGAAGAGACGATTCTTACCCAGGTTTCATTCGTGCATTAGGGGGAACAGCACAAGCTAGGGCAGCAGAACCTTCGGCCACAATCAAGGCATTGCGAGGTATTGATTTCGGCTCTTTGAACCAACCAATAGCAGGATTAGAAAGTCGGTTGATGCTTAGAATTGATTCGGAACGCAGTTGGGATTGGTTCTCTGCAGAAGTGAATTCTGCTATGGTTTCAAGATTCAACAGAATTTATCTTGAGGGTGCTCAGTCAAGTGGTGAACCTGCTGCAGTTGCAGATTTGGTCAGTCAAAATACGACAAACCTCCTCTCACTTCGTCGTCGAAGATCACTATCGGCTAGTACGATGCGAGGAGTTGCGTATGGACTTTTAGTGGCAACAATAGTTTCATTCAATATTGCAATCGCAGTAGTCTTCCGCCTTGGAACCGACGTTGCTGGTGTGGCCCAAGGAATGGGCGACATGGACTTCGGCGAAATCACATCAAATGCAGGAGGTCTTGGTTTACCAGTTCTTGAAGAATCTGGTGCAGTTGAACAAAATATTGTTTTGTTCAAAATAATTACATCGATTTTGATTATATTGATGGTTTTGATTTTATCAGCAATTGCAACAAGACTTAGAGGAGGTGGCATTTCATTAGCCTTGGGTCAAATAGCCACGATGATGTGGATTGCTGCAATTGCAAGTTGGCTTACAGTATCCCTTTTGGATGCTACTTTAGGTGCATTTTTCGCTTCTGGATAAAATCACAACTGATTTGAATGATTCCCTCGCCCGACAATCTAAGGAGGAGTGCCTATGTCGCAAATTACCGATGAACTTTCAAGAGTGAGTGATTGGGCAAATGACCTTCCGTATTATGGAAAAATAGGCCTTTGTTTTGGCTTAAGTATCCTTGCCCTCTCTTTTACCAAATACATCGTTATCAAGAAACTAGGTGATTTAGTAAACAAAACTGAAATCGGGTGGGACAATGATTTGTTCAGACCCATATCGATTAGAGCTCTAGCATTTGTCCTCCTTTTCTGTGTGAATGCATCACTAGCATGGATTGACCCTACAAGACTAGAATCCATCATACATTTACTGAATATTTTGTATATTTTCATTCTAACCAGCATGCTTAGCATTACAGTGGGCGTCATAATTCACCCCATTCTAGCATACTTTCATTCTGTTGAAACTGGAGTTGCAGTTACTGGTAGGAACATATTCTTACAGGGCTTTTTGCAACTTATCATTTGGATTGTCGGATTCTTCCTCATTATGAATGAAACAAATGTCGACCTCGGCGGTTTGTTGGCATCATTTGCAGTATTCTCCCTGATTGTCGGTATAGCATTACAACAAACTCTTGGTAACATCCTTAATTCCTTCATGTTGGCTATGGATCGCCCATTCGATGTAGGGGATCGCATTGAAGTTGAAGGTATTGAGGGCAAAGTGGTCTCTACAGGTATCCTCTCAACAAAACTGCTAACTTGGTCCGAAGAACTGATTATCATTCCCAACAACACACTTGTCTCAAGCACTGTAGTCAACAAAGCAAGAGGGGGCGGAGACGGCCTTCCTAAGCGATTGAACCTTCTCATAGATGTAAAGGTGGCATACACAGAAGATGCACCCCACGTCAAGAAAGTCTTGATGGATATAGGAAATCGATGCCCTTTCACACTTAACGACCCAGGGTCCAGAGCGTTGTTGATTAGTCTTGGAGAATATTCAATCGATTTCCGCCTTTACTCGTGGATTTCAGATTATTCAGATGAATGGCCTGCAAGAGATTGGATTTTGCAAGCGATATCAGATCAATTTTCGGAAGAAGGCATTATTATCCCATATCCAATTAATGTAGAATTGAAATCAATGCCAGCCGGAGGGAAAACGGAGTTACACTATCGTCGCAAGGAAGCAAGGCAACACGCCGCTCGTTTGCAGATGGCCAGAGCAGACGAAATTCACCGTGAGGAACGAGATCAAGTTCGAGGGGAAATTGCATATTTGGAAGAGCAATTGAAAGACACCTCATTAAGAGAACGTGAGAAGGACGCAATCCGTTCTGAAATAGGATCATTAACTTCTACTTTGGACATCTTTGATGGTGATTGACGGTTTTCCATTATTTTACCAAGGGGCTTTTTTTTACGTAGAGTCAATTTGGGTACCCCTATGCGCGCGAGAGCAGCAATGATGTCAGGCCTCATATTAGCAATTTTATTTGCAACATTGAGTTTAGCGAATTCCTTCACAGAATCGGCTCAAAGCAACGATTTTGACCCTTCTTTCGAAAGTGAATTGACAAGTTCAGCCTATGATCCGGGGTTCCAAACAGGGTCAATTTTTACTGACGACTCATTTGCATCAGGAGCATATCACAATTGTGCAATCATTGACAATGATGATTTGGAATGCTGGGGTCAAAACACATTTTCTCAACTTGGTGGAAGCAGTAATATTGTGGATTTTTCCTCAATCAGTAACACATTATCCGCAGCATCGATTGCCGCCGGACAATACCATTCTTGTTCTGTGATGAATGATGCAAGCATCGCTTGCTGGGGCGCAAATTCATATGGCCAAATTGGAGTAGGAAGTGTGACCAGCTCCCCATTACCTCCCACTATTGTCAATCTTCCAATGAACAGTTATGCAGTGGCAGTAGCGACTGGAAAAACTCACACTTGTGCTATTTTAGACGATGCCTCAGTTTCGTGCTGGGGTTACAACAATCATGGACAATTGGGTGATGGTACACAAACAACATCATCCACCCCAGTAAGCCTTAATTTAGGAGTAAATCGAAGCGCAATCGCAATTTCAGCCGGAGAATCACACTCCTGTGCAATATTAGACAATGGCTCGTTGAAGTGTTGGGGTTACAATAATCACGGCCAAATCGGGTTAGGGTCGACCCAGTCAAATGTTTTGACTCCAACTGAAATTGGCTTTAGTGGCCTGCGAGTTGTGGCTGTAAGTACAGGCATGCATCATACATGTGTAATTCTTGAAGATGCAAATGTAGATTGTTGGGGTTGGAATGATCGAGGCCAACTTGGCGACGGTACCACAATCAGTAAATTAGTACCCACACGGGTAGAATTTAATACAGATGTACAGAGCATCATTGCAGGAACTAAACACACCTGCGTTGTCCTTGAAACAAATTCAGCAATGTGTTGGGGTGACAATGGCCTTGGTCAATTAGGCATAGGAAATAATACTAATCAGGCAAACCCATCTTTAATTTCAAATTCAAACATTGTTGCAATGACAGCAGGCACGGGTCACACTTGCGCCACACATGCAAACGGAACAGCAAATTGTTGGGGGGCTAACTCTGATGGCCAACTTGGTGACGGGACCACCAATAACACCAACACACCAACCACAGTAACTCTAACAGGGGATATCACAATTGATGATAGAGATCGGGACAATGACGGTATAATCGATGTATTCGATACGCACATTGCAGGCGATGACGATGGCGATGGTATTGCCATTCCAGATGATGAATATCCGAATAACCCCGCTCGAACAGAATCATGTGATGCAGGATACTATGGAAGGTACTCGTGCGATCAAGCTGACCCCGGCCACTATGCAAATGGGACTGGAAACATGGTGCAATCTCGTTGTGATTTGGGCACTTATCAGCCTAATTCACAATCAGAAAATTGTTTAGATACAGATGTTGGCTATTTCGTCAATCAAACAGCATCTTCATCCCAAACACCTTGTGATATTGGCACATACCAAACTCTCACCAGCCAATCTTCGTGTGATGATGCTGATGCAGGCCATTTCGTTGCCTCTCCAGCCTCATCCACTCAATCTGAATGTCTGAAAGGAACTTTCCAACCAAATACAGGGCAAGATGCATGTTTGAGTGCAAACCCTGGACACTACGTTGACACCAATGGGTCCTCTAGCGAACTCGCATGCCTTTCAGGAACATACAATCCAGATACTGGATCCAACAGCAGTTCAGCCTGCCTATCAGCAGATTTCGGGAATTATGTCCCTCTTTCCGGGAGTTCCTCTCAAATCCCGGCATCCCCTGGATACTATGTAGATACAGAAGGGGCCTCTACTCAACTTCCATGTTCTGTGGGGACTTTTAATTCTGGAATAGCATCAGATAACGTTTCAGCATGTTTGTCAGCAGACCTTGGATACTATGTCCCACAACAGGGTAGTTCTAGCCAAACCCCTGCTGCACCAGGGAATTACGTCAACACGACAGGATCCTCATTCCAAACAGCATGCCTTTCAGGAACATACAATCCAGATACGGCATCGAATAATAGTTCAGCCTGTCTAAATGCGGATTTGGGTCACTATGTTGCATCACCAGGTAGTTCCAGCCAAACTCAAGCTTCACCAGGTTACTACGTTAATTCCACTGCAGCGACCGGTCAAACACCTTGTTTAGCAGGCACCTACAATGCGAATCCAGCCTCTACAACGGCAAATGATTGCCTAGATGCAGATTTAGGTTACTATGTACCCAATCAAGGATCACCATCACAAACTCAAGC
>Ga0066836_10000075_pt1 | contig 37277 bp, 42 predicted proteins | sample ETNtaG_18_FD_71568 | JGI IMG/M metagenome (GOLD analysis project Ga0066836, IMG submission 71568) | Marine microbial and viral communities from oxygen minimum zone, Eastern Pacific Ocean - ETNP201302SV91 | ecosystem: Environmental > Aquatic > Marine > Oceanic | place: Pacific Ocean: Eastern... | reverse complement strand
ATTAACTTCAGTAGTTGCGTCTATTTATAATAGAATTATGTATAGACCTATAAAAGCATAAACTAATGTGTTCAGGATGTGTTCAGAAAAACTTCTGCAACTAACCTAAATTAAAAAAGTATTGGTATGATTGGTTGCGGGGGTAGGATTTGAACCTACGACCTTCAGGTTATGAGCCTGACGAGCTACCAGACTGCTCCACCCCGCGATAATAATTCTTAATACTATATATTTAGTTTTTTCTTAGCAAATTAAATTAGAAGTTATTTTTCATTCTTTGAATTTTTTTTGCTCTTCTAATATTTTCTGATCTTTCTCTTTTTTTTCTTTCGGATGGTTTTTCGTAATTGCTTTTGATTTTTAAAATCTTAAAAAAACCCTCTCTTTGAAGCTTTCTTTTAAGAATCCTTAGAGCCTGGTCAACATTGTTATCTTTAACCTCTATTTTAATAACTACCTCCAATTATAGAACGCACTAACTATCATTAATAAAAAAGTTTGTCTACTTATTTAAAACGGTCTTTTTGGTACTTTTTTTTCAAAATTATTTCTATATTTCTTTAGTTTAGTTTCAATTTTTTTATATCTTACAGATAATATTGAAGCTGCTAGTAGTGCAGAATTTATTGCTCCAGCTTTTCCTATTGCTAAAGTTCCTACAGGTATTCCACTAGGCATTTGAACTGTTGAGAGCAAACTATCTAGGCCTTTTAATTTACTTTCTGTTGGAACTCCTAAAACCGGCAAGGTTGTTAAGGAAGCTGTTACGCCGGCTAGGTGTGCAGACATTCCAGCAGCAGCAATTATTATTTCCATTTTATTTTTTTCTGCTTCTTTGAGAAATTTGTGTAATCTTTTTGGAGTTCTGTGAGCGGATATAACTTTTACATCATGTTTAATTCCAAATTGTTTTAAGGTATTACTGCAATGTTCCATGACACCCGCCCAATCAGATTTGCTACCCATAATAATTCCGACTAAAGAGTTATTTTTCATTAAAATTAATTATTTGCTTGTAATTTTTTATTTTGTCTTTCAGTTTCTTTTTGTTTTCTAGCCACTTTTCTATCCGCCTTGTCCACAGCGTTTTTAATATCAAGTTGTGAACAGAAATTAGAAACCACAGGGTCTTTAGCAGTCAAATTCGAGGAATTCCAATATCTTTTATTTCTTATCAGCATTACCGTTTTTGTCGTGCTTCCTACTAATTTTACAATTTGTCCGTCCGACAGTTGGGGAAAATTTTTTGTTAACCATAAAACTGCTTCAGGTCTATCTTGTCGTTTTGATAATGGAACATATTTATTAGATTTTTTTTCCGATTTTATATCTAAAATTTTTTTATTTAAAACAAGTTGTCTGTCAACATCTTTTGATGCAGCTTCAATTTCTTCTCTAGTTAATTGTCCAGCTAAAATTGGGTTATAAGCTTTTATACCTTTAGCGACATCACCATCAGCTATTCCTTTTACTTCTAATTCGTGAAGATCACAAAAAGCAGCTATTTGTTTAAAACTTAATTTTGTATTTTCTACTAACCAAACAGCAGTTGCTTTTGGCATAAAAGGTTTATCAGTCATTTATTTTTTTTCTTTTGATCTCAAATTTTTAAATTTTTTAAAAAACTTATTTACTCTTCCTTTATCTAATATTTTTTGAGATCCACCAGTCCAAGCCGGATGTGATTTAGAATCAATATCTAGTTTTAAAGAATCACCTTCCTTGCCCCATGTAGACATAGTTTCAAATTGACTACCATCGGTCATAACAACTTTAATCTTATGATAGTTTGGATGTATTTTCTTTTTCATAAAGGACAACTTAATATAATAAAATAAAATAATTAACAACAATAAATTAATTACTTCAAAACCTCAATCATTTCATTGTTAATTTTAGAGTTTGTAACTAGTATTGTTTTGTTTTCTATATATTTGTTTTCCCCTCGAAAATCAGTAACAAAACCACCAGATTCTTTAACAAGTATTATTCCAGCTGCAATATCCCAGTAATTTAAATTTCTTTGCCAAAAGCCATCACATCTTCCTGCGGCTACATAAGCCATATCTAACGCGGCACTACCAAGTTTCCTTATTGGAATAAGAACTTTTGATGAAAAATTATTATATTCCTTTAAAGACAACTCTATATTCTGCGATTCTTTTTTTGGACCTCCAGTAAAAATAATGCAATTTTTTAAATTTGATCTTGAAGAAACTCTTATTCTTTGATTGTTTAGATAGGCACCATTTCCTTTTTCCGCAATAAACATTTCATCTTTAATTGGGTCATAAATAATTCCGCAAATAATCTCACCATCTTGTTCCAAACCTATTGATATTGCAAAATGAGGTATTCCATGAAGAAAGTTTGCAGTTCCATCTATTGGATCGATAATCCATTTAGAAGACTCATCGTTATTTATTTTACCTATTTCTTCGCTTAAAATTGAATAATTAGGTCTAGCTTTTTGAAGCTCGTCAATTAAAATTTTTTCTACTTTTTTATCTGAGGCTGTAACAAAATCGCCCGGACCTTTAATTGAAACTTGTAAATTTTCTATTTCACCAAAATCTCTTATTAAAGTTTTTGATGCTTTTCTGCAAGCTTTTACCATTACATTTATATTTGCAGAAGAAAGTTTCATTTATTTAATTTTTTTTATATATTCTAAAGTTCTGGTATCTAAAATTATTGTATCTTCAGAACTTATAAACGGGGGAACCATAATTTTGATTCCATTTTCTAAAGTCGCTGGCTTATAAGACGAAGATGCTGTTTGTCCTTTTATTGCAGCGTCAGTACTTTCTATTTTTAATTCAACTGAAGAAGGCAAATCAACAGACAAAGGTTGCTCATCATAAAATTGTACATTAACTTCCATATTTTCTTTAAGCAATTTGCTTTTTTCTCCTAGTAATAATTTACTAATCTGAATTTGTTCAAAGTTAGTTTGATTCATAAAATGGCAATTATTTTCATCTTCATATAAAAAACTAAATTTTTTGTCATCTAATATTGCTCGCTCAACAGTATCACTAGATCTAAACCTTTCATTTAATTTTGTACCTTTTTTAACACTTTTAAGTTCTACTTGATTAAAAGCTCCACCTTTCCCAGGTTTAACATGTTGAGCTTTAATTACTGACCATAAATCATTTTTATGTTCAATTATCATTCCAGGCTTAATTTCATTTCCTAGTATTTTCATTTTTATTTAAATTTATCTATTGCTGAAACAGGATCTAATTTTTTATTATTCCAAATATAATTAGAGCAAGCTATAAAGTCTGCCCCATTTAACAAAATTTTTTTATAATTGGAACTATTAATTCCACCTATTGCAACGATGGGCATATTAATTTTTTTTTTAGCCCAACGCAATATTGACAAGTTGGCTCTAGAAGCAGTTTTTTTTGTAGAAGATTTAAAAAAAGACCCAAACGCAACATAGTTGCTTCCATTTTTTTTGGCTGTGATAGCTAATTTTTTAGAATTATGACAAGTTATTCCAATAATTTTTTTCCTACCCAAGATTTTTCTGCTATTAGAAAAATTCATATCTTTTTGACCAATATGACATCCATCAGCTTCAACTATTTTTGCGACAAGAGGTTTGTCATTAATTATAAATTTAACATTATTTTTTTTAGTTATTTTCTTAATTTTTTTAGATGCATCTATTAATTCAGATGTAGTTGTTTTTTTCAATCTCAATTGAAAATATTTTACTTTATTAGTTTTTAAAATTTTACTAAGTTTATTATAAAAATTCGAACCTCTTATCTTTTGAGGTGATATTAAATAAATATACCTTTTCAATTGTAATTAGTTTGTTAATTGTTTTTCTAATTCTTCGTTCCACTTTCCTGAAGTAGAAAGACCGTTCATTTTTGATCTATGGCTGAAGATTTTTTGAGTATTATTAATATCTTTAATATTTTTTGCCCAATTTATTAAAGCACTTTGTTGTAGAGCTCTTCCATATGAAAAGCTCATTAGAAAGCTCGTGTCATTAATTTTATTTATTTCATTTAAATTTTGAGTAGCTTCAACTTCTGTTTGCCCGCCTGACAAAAAAGCTATTCCAGGAACTTCACTTGGAACATTTTCTTTTAAACATTTAATCGTCATTTTGGAAATTTCAGTTGAATTGCTTTTTTCTTTTGATTTGTTTCCAGGTAATATCATATTAGGTTTTAATATTGTTCCCCTAAGATTTACTTTATGTAATTTTAATTCGCTATAACATTCTTTTAATACTCTACTCGTTACTTCATAGCATTTCATTATACTATGCTCTCCATCCATTAACACTTCTGGCTCTACTATAGGTACCATTTTTAATTCTTGCACTAAGGCCGCGTATCTTGCTAGCGCATGTGCATTTGATTTAATTGCTAATTCAGAAGGATATTTTTCTGAAATGTTATAAACAGCTCTCCATTTTGTAAATCTTGCGCCTAATTTATAATAATCCGAAAGTCTTTCTCTTAGACCATCTAATCCTTCGGTGATCTTTTCATCTGGCGAAGCAGCTAATTTTTTTGCTCCTGTATCTACTTTGATTCCAGGAATAGATCCAAAACTTTTAATTAACTCAGGAACCGTTTTTCCAGATGATGTTTTTTGTTTTATAGTTTCGTCATAAAGTATAACGCCACTAATATAATTTTTCATTCCATCTGCAGAAAATAATGTTTCTCTAAATCTAAGTCTATTTTCCAAAGTTGATTCTACGTTTACACTAGATAATCTTTTTGTCATAGTTCCAGTGCTTTCATCAGCGGCCAATATACCTTTACCTTTAGCCACCATCTGTTTTGCGATATTTTCTATCTCACTCATTTATTTCTAAAGCTTTTATACCAGGTAAAATTTTTCCTTCAAGGAGTTCTAAAAATGCGCCACCTGCAGTTGATATATATGTAAAACCATCTGTGAACCCAAACGCATTAATTGCAGCCGCGGTATCACCACCACCAGCAATTGATATAAGAGATTTGTTTTTTGTATTTTCTGTTATTTTTTTTGCAATTTTATTGCTACCTAATGAAAATTCTTTAATTTCAAAATAACCCGCAGGACCATTCCATAAAAGCGTTTTTGATTCATCTATTATTTTGCAAACATTTTCAACAGTTTTATTACCAACATCTAAAATCAAGTCGTTATCATCAATCTCATTTAAATTTTTTAACTGACCTTTTGACTTAAGATTTTTTGAAACAATTACATCACTAGGTAATACTAAATTACAACCATTTGTTTTGCATTGACTTATTATTTCGTTTAATAAATTTTCTTTATTGTTTTCAATTAATGATTTTCCAATTTTATATCCTTTGTGCTTAATAAAATTATTCGCCATTGCTCCTACAATAATAATAGTATCCATTTTTCTTATTAGATTAGTTATAACGCCTATCTTTGTAGAAATTTTTGATCCGCCGATAATACAAGCTACTGGCTTTTTTGCTCCATTTGTCAGCATTTTAATAACATTAATTTCTTCGATCATCATTTTACCTGCGTACGAATCAATATATTTTGTTATTTCGCTTACAGACGCATGCTCTCTATGAGAGCATGAAAAAGCTTCATTTATATAAATATCTCCATTTTTTGAAAGTTCTCTAGCAAAGGACTTAGAATTTAATTCTTCATTTTCAGAAAATCTTAAGTTTTCTAATAACAAAACCGTTCCATTAGCTATCTCTTTTGTTTTTTTAATTGTATTTTCACCTATGTTTGAATTCAAAAAAGAAACGTTTTGATTAAGATATTCAGATAATTTTTTTGCTATTGGTTTTAAAGTTAATTGGGAAACAATCTTGCCTTTTGGTCTTCCCAAATGAGAAATAATTATTATTTTTGCTTTTCTGTTTATTAGAGATTTTATGGTAGGTAATACTTTTTCAATTCGAGTAGATTCAGTAATAGACCCATCATTTATTGGGACATTAAAATCAACTCTTAATATAACTCTTTTTCCTTCAATGTTGTTGTTGTTTTCTAGTTGCTTTATATTGAGCATAACCTAATTAAATCTTGCCGAAATAATTAGCTAAGTCACACATTCTACAAGCAAAACCCCACTCATTATCATACCACGCAGAAACTTTTGCCATATTATTCTTTACTACTTTAGTTAACGGAAGGTCTACTATAGCAGAATGAGGATTATGATTAAAATCTGAAGAAACTAGCTGTTCATTGGTAGTGTCTAATATTTTTTTCATTTCTGATTTCGAAGCTTTTTGAAAAACGTTATTTATTTCTTCTATAGTCATATTTTTTTTTGAGGAAAAAACAAATTCTACTAAAGATACATTTGGTGTTGGAACTCTAATGGAAATTCCTTCTACTTTGCCTTTTAATTCAGGGATAACATCTCCGAGAGATTTTGTTGCACCTGTAGTTGTTGGTATCATAGAGTTAGGAGCACTCCTTGCTCTTCTCAAATCTTTATGTGAGTTATCCAAAAGTCTTTGATCTGTTGTATAAGAATGAATGGTTGTCATAAAACCTCTTTCTATACCAAAACTGTCATTTATTACTTTCGCTACTGGGGCTAAGCAATTTGTTGTACAAGATGCTGCCGAAATTACTTGGTCAGTTTTTTTTAAAATTTTATGATTTACTCCAAAAACAACATTCATTGCTCCTTTGCATGGAGCTGAAACCAAAACTTTTTTAGCTCCCGATTTAATGTGTAGTGATGATTTTTCTTTGGTATTGAATTTTCCAGTACATTCTAAAACAACATCAACGTTATGTTTTTTCCAGTTAATTTTTGGAATTTCCGTTTCATTAATTATACTTATTTTTTTCCCATTGATTTCAATTGCATTATCTGAGCAGTTTATTTTAGCTTTTAATTCACCGTGTATTGTATCATGTTTTAGCAAAAAGCTACTAGTTTCAGAACTGCTTCTGTTGTTGATTGCTACAACCTCAAGATCTTTTATGTTGTTTTCTATAATGGATCTAAGCACCATTCTTCCAATTCTGCCAAATCCGTTTATACCAATTTTTATACTCATATTTATTTACCTAACATTTTTTTTGCAATTACAACAACACTGTCACTAGTTAAATTAAAATTTTCGTAAATTAATTTGTAAGGAGCGCTTTTCCCAAAAGATTTTAGTCCCAAAGAAACTCCATCAGAATTCACATACTTTTCCCATCCAAATATGCTGCTTGCCTCTATAGATATTTTTTTAGAATTTTTTTCAATAATTTTTTCTCTATATTCTTTTGGTTGTCTATCAAATAATTCTTGGCAAGGCATAGAGACTACTTTTGAGTTTATATTAGATTCTTTTAATTTATTTAATGCCTCAATGGCAATCTCAACTTCCGAACCGGATGCAATTAAAGTAATTTCAGGATTAGAACTTGTCTTTTTGATCTCGTAACCTCCGAGAGCGCTCATGTTTTTTTTTGTAAGAGCTTCAGTGATAAATGGAATTTTTTGTCTTGATAGAGTTATCACGCTGGGATTACTACTGCTTTTTAAGGCAGTTTCCCAACATTCAAGTGTCTCAATTGTGTCAGCGGGTCTAAATACATTCAGGTTTGGAATAGCTCTTAAATGGGCCAGATGTTCTATTGGTTGATGAGTTGGTCCATCTTCGCCCAACCCAATAGAGTCATGAGAAAATAGATAAATTACTTTTAAACCCATTAAGGCTGAAAGTCTTAACGATGGTTTGCAGTAGTCTAAAAAAACAAGAAAAGTTCCACCATAAGGAATAATCCCTCCATACAAAGCCATTCCATTCATTATGCCTGCCATAGCGTGCTCTCTTACACCATAATGTATATAATTTCCCTTAAATTGATTTGCTTTAATTATTTTAGAAAGTTTAGTTTTAGTATTGTTTGAACCACTAAGATCAGCGGATCCACCGATTAATTCTGGTAAGATTTTTGTGATTGCTTCCAAAACATTAGATGAACTTTGTCTTGATGCGATATTAGATTTTTCTTCAAATAATTTTTTCTTTTGATTTTCTATAGTCGAATCAAAGTTATTAGGTAATTTACTATTAGTTATTCTTATGAGCTCATTTCTTAATTCTTTAGATTTTTTGTTAAAAACATTATTCCATTTTTTTTCCTCATCAATTCCTTTTTCTCCAATTTTTCTCCACTCTTCTAATATTTCTTTTGGAATTTTAAAAGGTTCATGATTCCATTTTAATTTATTTCTAACTAACTTTATCTCATCTTCACCCAACGGGGATCCATGCGAAGAGGATTTTCCAGATTTGTTTGGAGAACCATACCCAATAATAGTTTTACATGAAATTAAGTTTGGTTTTTTTGAACTTAGACTTTTTTTTATAGCCTTAGATATTTGTTCTTTGTTATGACCATTTACTTCTTGAAAGGCCCATCCATAGCTTTCAAATCTTTTTTTATAATTATCAGAAACAGTAAGGTTTGTTGATCCATCAATAGATATTTTATTATTATCAAATAAAACTATAAGATTTTTTAATTTTAAGTGTCCTGCTAAACTCATGGCTTCATGGCTAATTCCTTCCATGAAATCCCCATCACTGGCTATGACGTATGTTTTGTGATTAATTAAATTAGATCCAAATTTTTTTTTCATAATTTCTTCTGCAATTGCTATACCAACAGCATTTGACAAACCTTGACCTAAAGGTCCAGTAGTTGTTTCAATGCCTGAATTTTTTTCATATTCTGGATGACCAGCGCAAACAGAATTAAGTTGTCTAAAATTTTTTATGTCCGCAATCGAAACGCTTTTATATCCAGTTAAGTAAAGCAAAGAGTAAAGAAGCATCGATCCATGTCCTGCTGAAAGAATAAAACGATCTCGATTTACCCAGTTTGGATTTTTGGGATTAAACCTAAGGTAGTATTTAAATAAAACTGTCGCCACGTCGGCCATACCCATCGGTAAGCCCGGATGGCCCGAGCTAGCTTTTTGAACTGCATCTATAGATAAAAATCTTATTGCATTTGCTAAATCTTTGAAGACTGGGATCACTATAAAACCTATATAGACTTGAACGTATCAAATCAATAATATGATTTTTAGATAAATCAAATGAAAAATTACGAAGAAAAAGAAAAAAAATTAGATAATGTTCTTAAAAAATTAAACACAATGTCAAATAAAGTTGTAAAAATGAGCAATGACATTAGTTCTTTGAGTGTGGAAAAAAATCAATTATTAAGGGAAAAAGAAGAATCAGACAAAAACTATCAAAATCTTTCAAAACAGCACCAAGAATTAAAATCGGAATTGGAAAAAATCAATAAAGATGTAACCAATAAATTTGGAAGCCAAAATAATCTAAATAAAAAAATTGATGAACTAAGTCAGGAAACTGAATTTTTAATAGATGAAATAGAGAAATGGCAAACGTAAATATAAAATTTAACAACAAAGATTATTTGCTTTCTTGTGACGACGGCCAGGAGGATAATTTAATTGAACTCGCGAATCATCTAGATTCAAAGTATAACGAGCTTAAAAAAAATTTAGGAAATATTGGTGAAAGTAAATTATTGCTGATCACAGCAATACAGATGGTAGATGATTATTTTGATTTAAATAAAAAAGTTAATAATAAAAAGGACGATTTTGAAAAATTATCAATAAAATTTAAAGAACTTAGATCCTTAGCGATTAACTATAGAGATGAAAAAGAAAAAGAGATCGAAAAATTGAAAAATGAACTAAGCAAATTTGAGAAGATGATAGAAGAGAGCAAAAATTCTTATGAAGAAATTTTAGAAAAAGCAACTAAATCCATAGAAGAATTCATTGAAAATGCAGAAACAAAGCAAGATAAGAATATTCAATAAATGGAAAATGATCATAGTAAAGCTTATTTGCGGAATAAATTTCTTTTACAAAGAAAAAAAAAGCATCTAACAGTAAGTAAATTTAATTTTAAAATAGTATATAGATTAATAAAAAAAATTTTTCCTAATAAAAGAATATTTATAGCTGGTTACTATCCTTCTAATTATGAGGTAAATATATTAAATTTTCTTAAGCAAGCTTCAAAAAAAAAATTTAAAATAGCCCTTCCCGTAGTAAAATCTTCAACTCTAATGAGTTTTAAACCGTGGAATACCAAAGAACCGCTTTATGTTAGTAAATTTGGCATACCAGAGCCAGAAAAAAAAAAGAAAGATATTATTCCTGATTTAATTATAGTTCCTCTAGTGTCATTTGATAATCGTTTTAATCGAATTGGATATGGAAGAGGATATTACGATAGATGCTTGCAAAAAATTAAAAAGATAAAAAAGAAATCAATTTCTTTGGGAATAGCATATTCATTTCAAAAATGTAAGAAAATACCAGTTAATAAACATGATTTTAAATTAGACTATATTTTAACTGAACGAGAGATTATAAGTTCAAATAAATAATTTATGAATATTTTATTGCTCGGCGATATAGTGGGACCATCGGGAAGAGAAGCTGTTATTAGCAAATTGCCAAATATAATTAAAAAGAAGAAAATAGATTTTGTTATTGTGAATGGAGAAAATGCAGGAGATCTAGGAGTTGGAATAACTAAAAAGAATTTTGAAGAGTTTTTAAAAGCCGGAGCTGACGTAGTAACAACAGGGAATCATGTTTGGGATGAAAAAGAAGCGATGGAGTTTATTGTTTCAGAAAAAAGATTATTGAGACCTCAAAATTTAATAAAAGGATCACCTGGTAATGGATATGGTATTTTTAATTCAAAAAACAAAAAAAAAGTTGCCGTGATAAATTTAATGGGAAATATTTTTATGAAAAAATCAGAAGATGTTTTTGAAGAAGCAAAAAAATTTATTCAAGCAGTTCAATTAAAAAAAGATGCAGATTTTATAGTTGTTGATATGCACGGTGAAATAACTAGCGAAAAAATGGCTATGGGATATTTATTTGATGGAAAAGCAACAGTGGTGGTTGGGACACATACACATGTGCCAACTTCTGATCATATGATAATGGAAAAAGGAACTGCTTACCAAACAGATATTGGTATGTGTGGAGATTATAAATCTGTTATTGGGATGAATAGAGACAATTCTCTTAAAAAGTTTTTAAAAGATTATAGTGCAAAAAAACATTATCCCGCTCTAGGAGAGGCAACAATTAGTGGTTTGATGGTTTCTGCAGATAGTAAAACGGGTTTAGCAAAAAAAGTTGAACCGATTATTGTGGGAAAATATTTAGAAAATAGAATATAATTTATGGCAGGACATTCACACTGGGCTGGAATTAAGCATAGAAAAGGAAGAGCAGATAAGCAACGTTCTAAAATTTTTTCAAAACTTTCAAAAGAAATTACTGTAGCGGCAAAACAAGGATCAAAAGATCCAGATACGAATCCAAGATTAAGATCAGCTATTCAATCCGCAAGATCAGCTAATATGCCAAAGGAAAATATAGAAAGAGCCATTAATAAATCAGAAATGAATAAAAATTTAAATTATAGCAGTCTTGTTTACGAAGGTTTTGGTCCAGAAAAGATTGCAATTATAATTGAAGCTTTAACTGATAACAAAAATAGAACAGCTTCTAAGATCAGAACAATATTTCAAAAATTTGGAGGAAATCTAGGAGAAACAGGCGTAGCTTCTCATCAATTTAAACAAATGGGAATAATTAGAATAGAAAAGAAAAAAATTTCAGATAGTGAAATTCTTGAATTAGCTGTAAATGCTGGAGCTGAAGATTGTATATCAAAAGAAGATTTTCACCAAATAATAACTGCAAAGGAAGATTTTTATAAAGTCAAAGTTAATATAGAAAAAAAAATTGATAAATTTATTTCAGCAGGAGTAGAATGGATTCCTATTAACAAAATTATACTAGATGGTGAGAAAAAAAAATCTGTATTAAATTTTTTGGAAACATTAGAAGATGATGACGATGTTCAAAGTGTATATGCTAACATCGAGATGGATATTAATTTTTCAGAGGAAAACCTAGAAGCATGATAATTATAGGAATAGATCCTGGAGTCAGTGGTGGAATTGGCATTTTAGAAAATAAAAAAGTTATAGAAGTCTTTGATATGCCCACTATGATTGATGGTAAAAAAAACAAAAGACAAGTAAATGGGTCTCAAGTTGCAAATATTATTAAAGAAAATTTGAATAACGAAAAGGAAGTTGTAGTTGTAGTTGAGCATGTAAATGCAATGCCTGGACAGGGTGTAACAAGCATGTTTAATTTTGGACAGTCTTTTGGAGTCATAAAAGGCGTTTGTTCAGCATTAAGTTTACCAATATATTTTGTTAGACCAACAAAGTGGAAAAAGCATTTTAATTTAATTAAAACTAATAAAGAAGCGAGTAGGACAAAGGTAATTGAAGTTTATCCTGAAATATCTAACAAACTTTCAAGAAAAAAAGACTCAAATAAAGCAGATGCAATTTTAATAGCCAGATATTTCAACGATACGCAACTTTAGTTGTTATAAATATTTGGTTTTAATGCCAAATTCATGACACATTTAGATGCACATTAGCCTTAATGGAACAGGAAGTAGCTACACAGGTAGTGAGTCTAGGAGGCTCAACAGATTTTTCTTTAATGAAGCTTTTTTTAAGAGCGGATTTTATTGTTAAAGCAGTCATAATTATTTTAATCGCCTCATCCATTTATTCATGGGCTTTAATTTTTGAAAAATATAAACTTTTTAAAAAAATTGAAAAAAGCACAACTAGTTTTGAGGAAAAGTTTTGGAAAACAAAATCTGCAGAAAGTTTCTATAATAACTTTACAAATAGAGAAAAAGATCCAGTTGCCAATATTTTTCAATCAGCTATGTCTGAACTCATTAAAACTAAGTCTAAGTCTTCTGCCGTACAATCAGCTAGAGTTAGTAGAGTTATAGAAATCTCTGCGGATAAAGAAATAAAGTTAATTGAAAAACATTTCACATTTTTAGCTACAGTGGGATCAACAGCCCCTTTCATTGGTTTGTTTGGAACTGTTTGGGGTATAATGAATTCTTTTCAATCAATTGCTATTTCAAGAAATACAAGCTTAGCCATAGTTGCGCCAGGAATAGCGGAAGCTCTTTTTGCAACAGCCCTAGGGTTATTAGCAGCTATACCAGCTGTGGTCGCTTATAATAAATTTAATAGCGATTCAAAAAAATATAGCGGAAGAATAGAAAATTTTTCAAAAAGGTTTTTATCAATAATTTAAGATAACATATTATGGGATTCCAAATTAATCGTTCATCAAAAGAACCAATGAGCGAAATAAATGTAACACCCTTTGTTGATGTTATGCTTGTTTTGTTAATTATTTTTATGGTTACTGCTCCTTTACTGACAGTGGGTGTTCAAGTTGATTTACCTGAATCGGCGGCAGATTCTTTACCAGACGACCAAGAACCTTTAACATTATCAATTAATTCCAAAGGCGAGGTTTTTATTCAAGAACACCAAGTAGCTTTTGATAAAATTATTCCTAAAATTTTAGCAATTTCAAATAACAGAACAGATACAAGAATATATGTAAGAGGAGATAAAACTATTAATTATGGAAGAGTTCTTGAAGTAATGGGAATGCTTTCAGGGGGAGGTTTTTCAAAAGTAGCCTTGATATCTGAACCATATAAAAATTAATATGACTAGAAGTATCTTTTTCTCTTTGGTATTTCATTCTTTGATGATTATTTTTACAGCTTTAACTTTACCATTTATGAAAAGAGCTCCAATTGATGTTCCTCCAATTTTATCTATTGATTTGATACAAATAACTGACACAACTAGCATTCCATTTGCGGCTAAAGCCGCAAAGACTCTTGAAAAAATAAAAAAAAAGGAAGAAGAAAGAATAGTTTCTGAGCAAGCTCCTCCAACTGAGAAGAAGAAAGAAAAACCAGATAGAATACCTTTACCAGAAGATTTAAATAAAGAACAAAAACAACTAGTTAAAAAAAAACAAAACCCAAAAGAAGTAAAGGATGAAATAAGACAAGCTTCAGAATTTGAAAAAAAAGAACTCTTTGATCCAAATCAAATAGCGGCTTTAATAGATAAATCGAAAGAAGAAACCGCAGAAACTCTCAAAAAAACTGACAAACTTACACAAAGTAATGTAAAAACATCATTTGCTACAGGATTAACTTTAAGCCAAGAAGATGCTTTAAAGGCGCAAATTTTTGGTTGCTGGAGTTTACCTTTGGGTTTACCTTATCAAGAGAATTTATTAGTAAGGATTAAACTTAGATTAAGACCCGATGGAACTGTTCTTAGATCAGAAATTTTAGACCATGCTAGAATGAATATGCCCGGACAAGGTTTTTATAAAGTGTTAGCTGAAAGTGCGCTTAGAGCAATAAGAATATGTCAGCCTCTTAGAGTACCACCGACTTCCTATGAAAAATGGAAAGATTTACAATTAAATTTTGATGCCAACGAAATGTTAAAGGGTTAATATGAAAAAACTAATATTAAGTATCTTTTTTTTATTTATTTTAAGCAAGTCAGTAAATGCTTTAGTTGAGGTTGATATAACAAGAGGTAATCTTGACCCTTTACCAATAGCTGTATCTCCACTTTATATAGAACCTGGGTCAAAGGATATTAAGCGGGATAATAAAGTTATTAAAAATATAGGAGAAGAAATTTCAAAAGTTATTGAAGTTAACTTTAAAAGATCAGGGTTATTTAATCCTTTAAAAAAAGAATCGTTTGTTCAAAAACCCGACATAGCACATGTTAAACCAAGATTTGAAGATTGGAGATTGATCAAAGCCCAAGCTCTTGTTACTGGAAAAGTAACAGTAACGGATGATAAATTACGTGCAGAATTCAGATTATGGGACGTGGTTGCGGCAAAAGAAATGGTAGCGCTAGCATTTTCAACAACCCCTGATAACTGGAGAAGAGTTGCTCATATAATTTCAGATAAAATATATAAAAGGTTAACAGGAGAAGAAGGTTATTTTGATACAAGAATAATTTACGTATCCGAAACAGGACCAAAAACACAAAGACTCAAAAAATTAGCGATTATGGATCAAGATGGCGCTAACATTAAATATTTAACTTTAGGAAATGAATTAGTTTTAACTCCAAGATTTAGTCCAAAAAATCAATTGGTTACTTATTTATCTTATTTTAGAAATTTACCCAGAGTTTATTTGCTGGATATTGAAACTGGAGTTCAGGAGGTTGTTGGAGATTTTCCAGGCATGACTTTTGCCCCAAGATTTTCACCTGATGGTAAAAAAATTATTATGAGTTTTGCTAAAGATGGAAATTCAGATATTTATACAATGAATTTAGATACTAGAGTTGTTGAAAAAATTACTGAACACTCTTCTATTGATACCTCACCATCATATTCACCCGATGGCAAATATATTTGTTTTAATTCAGACAGGAGTGGTTTGCAGCAAATTTATGTTATGAGAAGTGACGGATCTAATGTTAAAAGAATTACTTTTGGAAAAGGATTGTATGGAACTCCAGTTTGGTCTCCCAGAGGAGATTTGATTGCATTTACAAAAGTTCATAAAGGCAAATTTTATATAGGAGTAATGAGACCTGATGGAAGTGGAGAACGTTTATTAACTCAAAATTTTTATCAGGAGGCTCCTTCATGGTCTCCAAATGGAAGGGTTTTGATATTTTATCGTGAAACAAAGTCTGATTCAGAGGGTAAAGGTTTTTCAGCTAAACTCTGGTCAATTGATTTGACAGGTTATAATGAAAGACTAATAGAGACAGAAACTGATGGATCCGACCCATCTTGGTCCTCTTTATTGTCAAAGTAAGTGTTATTTTATAGGAAATTTTACTTGCAACTTGAAAGTTAATTTGAAATATTATAATTGGGTTTACAAATAATAACGTTATTAGGGAGTAATTAAAAATGATTTTAGGAACAAATTTTAAAAAGTTTTTGATCGTGATTCTTGCTGGTGTTGCACTAAGCGCTTGCGCAACTCAGAAAAAATCATCAGGCATGTTGCAAAGCGATGTGTACACAGGATCAGACACAGTAGAATATTTAGCTACTGGTGTTAAGGATAGAGTTTTCTTTGCTACAAATAAATCTACACTAACAACAGCATCTAGAGATACTTTACGTAAACAAGCAGCTTGGATGAGAAAGAAGAAAAATCTTACTTTCTCAATCGAAGGTCATGCTGACGAAAGAGGAACTAGAGAATATAACTTAGCACTAGGTGAAAGAAGAGCTAATGCTGTTAAAGATTATTTAATGACTTACGGAATATCTGGAAGCAGACTATCAGTAATTAGTTATGGAAAAGAAAGACCTGTAAATTCAGGTTCTAATCCATTAGCTTGGTCACAAAACAGAAGATCTGTAACAGTTAAAGCTAAATAGTATTAAAATTAACAATTAAAAAAAGACCTCCTAAATTTTTAAGGAGGTCTTTTTTTTGCCATTTTTTTCCTTAAGTATCAAAATTACACTATGAAAATTTTATTAAAAAATTTAACAAAAGTAGTATTAATTTTTTTGTTAATAAATTTTTATTCTACAAAGATTTTTGCAACTGAAATAGATTCAATATTAAAACAGTTAGAAATTCTTCAAAGCGATATTAAGACATTAGAAAAAGCAGTTTATAGTAATCAAGATGTAAAAACCACTACTAGCAACAACGAGCTATCTCAATCAAGTAGTGATGTCTTAACAAAACATTTATTAAAGTTATCAGAGTTGGAGGAACAGTTTAAAAATTTAACAAATAACTTTGAAGAAGTAAATTTTAAACTAGATAAGTTATCAAATCGTATTACAAAGATACAAAAAGATAATCAGTTGAGATTTCAAGATCTAGAAACTTCTGGAGTTACTCAATCAAAGAAAAAAAAGAAAAAACTACCAGGAAGTGGGGAAGCTCAAGATTTAGGGCAAGCTCTCGAGATAGGCGTAACAGAATCCGATGCGGCAGCAGCTGAACAAATTCAAAAAACTCAATCCATAGATTCGGTTGGTTCAGTTATTTTAGAAACAGCAGAAAGAGCTGAAAAAATACTTCCAGATTCTTCTCCAGAAAAACAGTATGAGTTTGCTGTAGATTTTATTAAAGTTGGAGATTACGAAACTGCAGAACTAGCTTTACGTGAATTTGTAGATACAAACCCAAAACATAAACTGGCTGGTAATGCTCAGTATTGGTACGGAGAAACTTTTAGAGTTAGACAGCTTTATCAAGATGCTGCTACAGCATATTTAGATGCTTACCAAAAATATCCAAAAAGCACTAAAGCGCCTGTAAATTTATTAAAGCTTGGAGTTATGTTAGTTCAAATTGGAGAAAAGGATCAAGGTTGCACTATGATTTTAGGAGTAAAAGAACAATATCCAAAAGCAAATCAATCTATCCTACAAAAAGCTGAATATGAGAAGAAAAAATTTAATTGTAAGAAAAAAAGTTAAAAAAAAAAATAATATATTTAAAAATCCTAAAATTTTAAGTTTTTATTCCAATTTTGAATCTGTAATTTACAAAGATATTAAAGATAAAAGTTTTGTTGTAGCGGTGTCCGGAGGCGCTGATAGTTTATGTTTGGCATATTTTTCAAAATTATATTCTTATAAAAATGGTAATAAAATTCATACATTGATAGTTGATCATAAAATTAGAAAAGAATCTGGAAAAGAATCATTGAAAGTAAAAAAAATATTGAAGAAAAAAGGTATTTCAAGCACAATTCTCAAATGGAAAGGAAAGGTTCCAAATAGCAATATTCAAAAAAAAGCCAGAGATATGAGGTATTTCCTCATCTCTGATTATTGTATAAGGAGAAAAATAAAATACATATTAACAGCTCATCACGAAGATGATCAAATTGAAAATTTCTTTATTAGATTAATAAGAGGAAGTGGTTTAACAGGATTATCTTCCATGTCTACAAAAGCTCAATATAATAATAATATAAAAATAATTAGACCTTTACTAAACTTTAAAAAAAAGGATTTAACATATGTAACTTTAAATTATTTTAAAACTTATATTAAGGATCCATCAAATTTAGATAATAAATTTTTACGTGTGAGAATAAGAAAATACAGAAAAAACTTGGAGAAGGAAGGTTTAGATACAAGAAAAATTATAAAAACTGTAAATAATTTAATTTCTGCCAATCAAGCATTAAACTATTATAAAAACAAAGCTCTCTATAAACATGCATCATTTATTTCAAAAAATAAATGTCTTATAAATAGGCAATTATTTTCTGAAGAAGCCGGAGAGATAGTTTTTAAATCATTCTCTGATATTTTATCACTTATTTCAGGAAAATATTATCCACCAAGATCTAAAAAAGTTTTAAATTTAATTAACAGTATAAAAAAAAGGAAATTTAACAAATCCACTCTAGGAGGGTGCGTGATTGAAGGAAAAGAGAATTTTATTACAGTTTTTAAAGAAACAAAGCTAAAAAAAACGTCTTACCAACTAGCAAAGTAAGAGTTTTATTATAATAACAATGACAAATATCCACTTGTTTACTCAAAAATAATGCTTATCTTAATTATAGTATGAATATGAAAAATTTGATGATGTGGGGTTTAATAGTCTTACTAGTAGTCGGACTGTTTCAATTATTCCAAAACCCGAATAAAACTGTAGTTTCAGATAAAATGCCCTTTTCTGAATTTTTAAAAAATATAGATGATGGAAGGGTAGTACAAGTAGAAATTAAAGGAAATGATATTCAAGGAATTTTATCTGACGGAACATCTTTCAATACTTATGCTCCCAACGACCCAAATCTTGTAGAAAAATTAACATCTAAAGGAGTTAGTATCACAGCTACTCCTATCGAAGATAAAATGCCTTCACTGCTTGGTGTTCTTCTTTCTTGGTTTCCAATGCTTCTGCTTATTGGAGTTTGGATATTTTTTATGCGCCAAATGCAAGGTGGAAGAGGCGGAGCAATGGGCTTTGGAAAATCAAAAGCAAAATTGCTGTCAGAAGCAAGAGGAAAAGTAACATTTAATGATGTTGCGGGAATTGATGAGGCAAAAGAAGAAGTAGAAGAAATTATAGAATTTTTAAAAGATCCAAGAAAATTTAGAAGATTAGGTGGAAAAATTCCTAAAGGAGCACTTTTAATTGGTCCTCCAGGTACAGGCAAAACTTTGCTTGCAAGAGCAATAGCTGGAGAAGCAAATGTGCCATTTTTTACAATTTCAGGATCAGACTTTGTTGAAATGTTTGTTGGAGTAGGAGCCTCGCGAGTAAGAGATATGATGGAACAAGGAAAAAAAAATGCTCCATGTATAATTTTTATTGATGAAATAGATGCTGTTGGAAGAAGTAGAGGAGCAGGTCTTGGTGGTGGAAATGATGAAAGGGAACAAACTTTAAATCAGCTACTTGTTGAAATGGATGGTTTTGAAACCAATGAGGGCGTAATAATTATTGCCGCAACAAATAGACCAGATGTTTTAGATCCAGCATTATTAAGACCAGGAAGATTTGATAGACAAGTGGTAGTTCCAAATCCGGATATAGTAGGAAGAGAAGCAATATTAAAAGTGCATATTAAAAAAATTAGTACAGGTCCCGATGTTAAGCTGCGAACTGTTGCAAGAGGAACTCCAGGTTTTTCTGGAGCTGATCTAGCTAATTTATGTAACGAATCAGCTTTACTTGCGGCTAGAAAAAATAAAAGAATTGTAACTATGCAAGATATAGAAGAAGCCAAAGATAAAGTTATGATGGGAGCAGAAAGAAGATCGATGGTTATGACAGAAGATGATAAAAAATTAACAGCATATCATGAAGGGGGACACGCAATTGTAGCTCTAAACGAAAAAGCTTCAGATCCTATTCATAAGGCTACTATTATACCTCGAGGAAGAGCTTTAGGCGTTGTTTGGACATTACCAGAAAGGGATAAATATTCTCACACGAGAGAGTATATGGAAGCAAACATTTCAAAAGCTATGGGAGGAAGAGTTGCTGAGGAAATGATATTTGGTCATTCAAAAGTAACTTCAGGCGCTTCTTCGGATATCCAAATGGCCACAAAACTTGCAAAAGATATGGTTACAAAATTTGGAATGAGTAAAGATCTTGGCCCGCTAGCTTATGGAGCTAACGAAGATGAGATTTTTCTTGGTAGACAAATTGCTAGACAAGAACATATGTCTGAAGAAACTTCAAAAAGAGTTGATGCTGAAGTCAAAAAAATTGTAGACGCAGGATACGAAAAAGCTAAAAAAATACTTACTGAAAAAATAGAAGATTTACATAAACTGGCAAAAGCGCTACTTGCTTATGAAACTTTAAGTGGGGATGAAATAAAAGATTTGGTGTTAAAAAATATTCAACCTAAAAGATCAAGTAATAATGAAGATGATAATAATAAAGATCAAACATCAGCATTAGGATCATTAGGTCTAAAACCAAAACCTGCACTTTAACCTTTAATGCGAAAATATTACACAAGACCGTGTAATTTCTTTTATGGAAATTATGCTAAAAAACTTATTAAAAGTAAAAAAGCTTTTATATTAGCCGGAAATCAAAATATTGCTTTTGATCATATCGAAGTTTTTGAAAGAAAAAAGAAGAAAACTATTAAAAGCAATACATTTTCAATTGGAGAAATAAAAAATTTAGATAAAGAAATAAAATCTATTGTACAGCTTGATTTAAAAAAAATTACAGGTAAAAGAAAAAAAATTTGCGGTCTTAACTTTAATGTCCCAATGATTATGGGAGTGCTTAATATAACACCAGATAGTTTTTCAGACGGCGGTTTATTTTTTAATCATTTAAAAGCATATAATCAAGCATGTTTAATGATTAATAGTGGAGCAAATATAATAGATATAGGAGGCGAATCAACCAGGCCCGGCTCAACAACTATTGAGCAACAAAAAGAATGGAATAGAATTAAAAAAACTATTATTAAAATAAAAAAAAACTTTAAAAAAATTCCACTATCTTTAGATACAAGAAAATCATATGTCATGGAAAAAGGAGTAAATCTTGGGATTAATGTTATTAATGATGTATCAGGTTTGAATTTTGATAAAAAGTCTTTCAGTACTATAAATAATAAAAAAATTCCTTTCATTCTACATCATATGCAGGGAACACCTAATACTATGCAAAAAAATCCTAAATACAATGATGCCTTGTTAGATATTTATGATTTTTTTGAAAAAAAAATTGATTTTTGTATGAAAAATAAATTTAAAAGAGAGCTTATTATACTAGATCCAGGAATAGGATTTGGAAAAAATCTAAAACATAATTTGAGAATTTTATCTAAAATTTCTATTTTTCACAGTTTAGGATGCCCTATACTAATTGGCACATCTAAAAAAAGATTTATTGAACATATCGTAACAAAATTTGATACGCCAGAAAGAACTGGTGGCACTTTAGCATCAGTGATAAGTGGACTTTTACAAGGAGTTCAGTTATTCAGGGTTCATAACGTTAAAGAAATTAATCAAGGAATTTTAGTTTTTAATAAAATATTAAACACAAATTAATCAATGAGTAATAAATATTTTGGAACGGACGGCATAAGAGGCACCGTTAACCAGGGCAATATTACTGGGGAAAAGTTTTTTAAGTTCGGTTTAGCGGCAGCAACTTATTTTAAAAATCAAAAAAGAAAAAAACAAATTGCTATAATAGCTAAAGATACAAGACTATCTGGATATACTTTGGAACCAGCTTTAGTTTCGGGACTTGCCTCAGGAGGAATGCATATATTTACATTAGGACCTCTGCCAACAAATGGACTTGCCATGTTAACAAAATTAATGAAAGCAAATATGGGCATTATGATTACCGCGTCACATAACCCTTATTATGATAATGGACTTAAATTATTTGGTCCAGATGGTTTAAAATTATCAGATCAAATTGAAAAAAAAATTGAGAAGTTGATAGATAGTAAAAATACCAAACAACTTACTAATCCTAATTTGTTGGGAAGAGTTAAAAGGCTCGAAGATGGTAATGATAAATATATTAAAATATTAAAAAGAAATTTTCCTAGTAATTTTAATTTAAGAGGAACGAAGATAGTGTTGGATTGTGGTAACGGAGCAGGATATATAGCTGCGCCAAGATTACTTAAAAATCTTGGAGCAAAAGTAATATCCATTGGTATTAAACCTAATGGTTTCAATATTAATCATAAATGCGGATCTACATATCCTCGCAATATTCAGTCAGCAGTTAAAAAATACAAAGCTCATGTCGGCATTTCTTTTGATGGTGATGCTGATAGAATTATTATGTGCGATGAAAATGGTAAAATTGTAGATGGCGATCAAATTATAGCCATGCTTGCTCGCAGATGGAAATTAAAAAAAATATTAAAAGGTGGAGTGATAGGAACTCTAATGTCAAATTATGGGTTAGAAATTTTTTTGAAAAAAGAAAAAATAAAATTTTTAAGATCCCAAGTTGGTGACAGATATGTTAAAGAAAAAATGAAAAAATTAAATTTTAATTTGGGAGGAGAACAATCTGGACATGTTATACTTGGAAAATTTGCAACTACTGGCGATGGATTGATGGTTGCTCTTGAAGTTTTGTTTTCGTTGAGAAAAGGGAAAAAAGCCAGTCACCTATTAAATGTTTTTCAACCTTTACCGCAAGTTTTAGAAAATGTGATTGTAAAAGATAAAAATATAATCAATGAGGCGAGATGCAAAAAGGCAATTAAAATTGCAAACAAACTTATGCATAGAAATGGAAGACTGTTAATAAGAAAATCAGGTACAGAACCTAAAATAAGAATTATGGGAGAATCTTACGATAGAAATTTGATTTTAAAATGTATAAAAATAATTAAGAAATCTATAAAATAGTTGTGAAACCCAAATCAAAAATATTAATAATTGCTGGTTCAGATTCTTCAGGAGGTGCCGGCATACAAGCAGACATCAAAACCGTCACAGCTCTCGGCGGTTATGCCATGACTGCGGTTACTGCAGTCACTTCACAAAATACCAAGGGTGTAAAGTCGATTGCTTCAGTTCCTATAAAAAATTTTCAAAAACAATTAACAATGGTTTTAGATGATATTGGAACTAACGCCGTAAAGATTGGAATGCTTCACAATACTAAAGTTATAAAGTGTGTTTACAAAATATTAAAGAAATATAAATTAAAAAAGGTAGTTCTTGATCCAGTAATGATTGCAAAAAGTGGAACAAAATTAGTTAGCAATAATTCAATTAAATATTTAAAAGAACTAATTTTTCCACTATCTTATTTGGTTACACCCAACATTCCAGAAGCAGAAGTATTAACAGGATATTCTATTTCAAATCAAGAACAAATGATAAGAGCTGGAAAAAAAATCATCACCATGGGTGCAAAAAATGTGTTATTAAAAGGTGGTCATCTAAAAAATAAAATGATTTTTGATATATTAGTTTCAAAAAAAGAAATAAAAATTTTTCCCAAAAGAAAAATTAAAACCAAACAGACTCATGGAACCGGTTGCACCTTATCATCTGCGCTAGCAACATGCTTGTCACAGAAAAAAAATATATATAAATCATGTAAAATTTCTCTTAAATATGTAGATGATGCAATTTTAACAGCACCTGGTTATGGTAAAGGTTTTGGTCCATTAAATCATTTAGTTTCATTTAATCTTAGGAAAACAAATGTCTAATGTAGCAGTTGTAGGGGCACAATGGGGAGACGAAGGCAAAGGTAAAATTGTAGATTGGCTATCAGAAAAAGCTGACGTAATAGTAAGATTTCAAGGCGGGCATAATGCTGGCCACACTCTTGTTGTGGATGGCATTACCTATAAATTAAAATTATTACCCTCGGGAATAGTAAGGAAGAATAAAATTTCAATTATCGGTAATGGAGTAGTAATTGATCCTTGGGCTCTTTTAGATGAAATTAAAGAAATTGAAAAATTGGGAATAAAAATTACAGAAAAGAATTTATATATAGCTGAAAACGCAACATTAATTTTACCATTACATAGTGAGTTAGATGGAATTAGAGAAGATGACAAAAATACCGATAGAATAGGAACTACAAGAAGAGGAATCGGGCCAGCTTACGAAGACAAAATAGGAAGAAGAGGGATTCGTGTAATGGATCTTGTAAATAAAAAAAATTTATCTAGAAAAATTGATATGATTTTATTTCATCACAATTCTATAAGAAAAGGTTTGAAAAAGAAATTAGTGAATAAAAAAAAATTACTTAGAGATCTAAGTAGAATCTCTACAAAGATATTAAAATATTCAAAACCAATTTGGAAAAAATTAGATGAATTTAAAAGAAAAAATAAAATAATTTTATTCGAAGGAGCACAGGGAATGCTTCTTGATATAGACCATGGAACGTATCCTTTTGTAACATCTTCAAATACAGTTGCTGGAGCAGCTTCGGCTGGATCAGGATGTGGTCCAGATTCAATTAATTATATTTTGAGTATAGTCAAAGCATATACAACAAGAGTAGGGGAAGGGCCTTTTCCAACAGAATTAAAGAATGAAACAGGTTATAAAATAGGAAAAATAGGAAAAGAGTTTGGAACTGTTACAAATAGAAAAAGAAGATGTGGTTGGTTTGATGCAGTATTAGTTAAACAATCTTGCACAATATCAGGAACAAAAGGAATTGCATTGACGAAAATTGATGTGTTGGACAAATTTAAAAACTTGTACATTTGTGTGTCATATAAGCTTAATGGAAAAAAAATTGATTATTTTCCTAGCTCTTTAGAAGATCAGGGCAAAGTAAAACCAGTTTACAAAAAATTTAATGGATGGTTAACAAAAACTAGTGGAATCAAAAAATGGAGGGACCTTCCAAAAAATACAAAAAAATATATTAATTTCATTAGAAAATATTGTGGGGTTAGCATATCTAGTATTTCAACTAGCCCGAGTAGAGAAGATACTATTCTACTAGAAAATCCTTTTAAAAAATAAATTAGTTTTTTGCAAGTAAATTGTTAGATTTGGCTGCGCTCAGTATAGCTTTTTGTAACTTTTCAAAAGCTCTAGTTTCAATTTGTCTAATTCTTTCTCTGCTAATTTTATATTTTTTGCTTAAATCTTCCAAAGTAGCAATTTCATCTGACAATCTTCTGGCAGTTAATATTTCTTTTTCTCTTGTATTTAAAATTTCCATTGATGCATCCATTAATTTTTTTCTTTTAGCAAATTCTTGTTGATTGGATAGCTGAACCTCTTGATCAGTTTTTTCGTCTACTATCCAGTCTTGCCACTCTTCTCCGCCCTCTTCTTTAATGGGGCTATTAAGTGATTTTTCTTTTCCAAGAAGTCTTCTATTCATTGAAACAACTTCTTCTTTTTTTACATTTAATCGTTTTGAAATTTCTTCAACATGTTCAATATTTAGATCTCCATTATTATTGGGAGATAATTGATTTTTTATTTTTTTTAAATTAAAAAAAAGCTTTTTTTGAGCTGATGTGGTTCCCATTTTAACTAAGCTCCAAGATCTTAATATGTATTCTTGAATGGATGCTTTTATCCACCACATTGCATAGGTTGCTAATTTAAAACCTTTTTCTGGATCAAATTTTTTAACTGCTTGCATTAAACCTATATTTCCTTCTGAAACCATCTCGTTCACAGGTAGCCCATAACCTTTGTAGCCCATTGCAATTTTTGCAACCAGTCTTAAATGACTTGTAATTAATTTTTGTGCTGATTTTAAATCACCTCTATCCTGCCAACTTTTGGCAAGCATGTACTCTTCTTCGGCAGTTAACATAGGAAATTTTTTAATCTGTTCTAGATATTTTGTTAAACTTCCTTCAACTGCTACTGATGGCAATCTTGAATTAAACGTTTTCGTAGTCATAAATGTAAGTAACTATGTATTATCAAATTAAGGCAAATACAAGACTTCTAAATACTAGTTTTATTAAGGCTTTTAATCAATTCATCAAAATCTTTTGGTCTTTTAGCTTCAAAAAATACTTCCTTTTTTGTCGACGGATGAATAAAACCCAAAAATTTTGCATGTAATGCTTGTCTACCAAAACTATTTAATTTTTTTTCTATATTTAAGTCAATATTTTTAAATTTTTTTTTGGATTTTCCATAAGATTTATCTCCTAATATTGAATTTCCTTTGTAGTGCATGTGAACTCTTATTTGATGAGTTCTTCCTGTTTCCAGTTTGCATTCAATTAAGCTGATTTTTGGTAAATTTAAATTTTGGAATATTTTTATAGTTTTATAATTTGTTATAGCCATCTTTCCTTTTTCTTTTCCAACAGACATTAGTTGTCTGTTTTTTGTACTCCTTAATATTTTTTCTTTTATTTTGCCATTTTGAGGTTTTAAGGAGCCCCAAACTAAAGCTTCATAGATTCTTTTAATAGTATGTTTGCTAAATTGATTTGATAAATTTATATGTGAATTATCATTTTTTGCTACAACAATTACTCCACTTGTATCTTTATCAATTCTATGAACTATTCCAGGCCGTAATTTTCCCCCAACAGCAGATAAATTGTTTTGGTACTTATACAACAAACCATTAACAATAGTTTTTTCAAAGTTACCAGCTCCAGGATGAACAACAACACCAGGATGTTTGTTGATAACAATAATATCATCATCATCATACAAAATATCCAAGGGTATTTTGTTAGCTTTAATGATGGTTTCTTTTGCAGGCGGAAAACAGACTTTTACCAAATCATCTTTTTTTATTTTTTTGGATGAATTGCTTATAGTATTATTATTTATTTTTACTTGATTGTCTCGAATCAATCCTTGAATTCTACTTCTACTTAATTCTTTAATTTCTGATTGCAAAAATTTATCTATCCTGCTTCCTTGCCACCTTGTAGCAACAATTATATTAAAAATATTTTTTTTCATTTATTATATTATATAGTGTAAACAGTATAATAAGCGCTCGTAGCTCAATTGGATAGAGCGTCTGGCTTCGGACCAGAAGGTTGAGGGTTCAACTCCTTCCGGGCGCACCAAAATCTACTTATTTTTCCTTTTTCTAATATATTTTTTCTCAAAATTTTTTAAAAATTGATAGAGTTTAAATTTTCTTAAAAAATTTTTAAAGTTTTCTTTTTTTTCATAAGCATCATCTTTTATGCCAATTCTACCTTTAAAGTACGTTTTATTTTTTCTAGAAGTGCCGTGTATTTCGTCTTTAGGTCTTCCAAAAGAGAAGTAATAGAGCGCTATAGATTTTCTAGAAATATCGTTCGGACAATTAAGAGGATCTGGATGACCATGATTACTAAAGTCTGTTGTAGAAAAAATAGCCATTGTATTAAAAGACGGTGAAATTTTTTTTTCGCATTTTGACATATTCTTATTCCAAAGTTCTAAATTTCCTCCATAAGAATCCCTCCAATTTTTATTTAAATAAATAAGAACATTTACTCTTCTATCCAAATCAAGAAAGGGATGACGATTAAAATCTGTGTGAATTTTTAAAACACCACCGCTTTTAATTTCGTGGAGACCTCCACCTTCCAAATGAGGATCAGATACTAATTCTTCTTTTATAGATGTCATATTTTGTAAAAAATCTAAAAAAATTCTTGAGTTGAGAAAATCAATAAGTGATTTAATTGAATTAGGAAATTTTTTATAATCTTTATTAGAGAGTTTAATTTCATTTTTTGCATTATAACTTTGTGAATCATCAAGTTTTGATAAATCTGGAAAATCATCAAGAACTTTAGATAAAAAACTGTCCTTAAAAAAATTATTTATAACTATATTTGGAAAAGGTTTAGCATTTAAATAATTTACTTTTTCTCTAAGTGAAATTTCTTTCAAATTTTGAAAATTTTCTGATAATATATCAATACTTTTTATCGTCAGATTATCCATTCTTTAAGTTTTTCTTTGTTATCTATTATATATTTCGGAAAAGTATCGTCTATATCTATTTTTTTATACTCAAAACCTAAGTCAAAAATGTTTTTTTTCATCTTAATTTTTTCTTCTATACTTTTCTCATTTGCAAATTCGGGTTTATTTCGTTCACCATGAGAAAAAGAACTAATTTTTTTTAATAGGTTTTTTGGGCTTTGTAGATAAGAAAAATGCCACCCCCCATTATTAATAATTTGTAGATCTCTTATTTTATCAATTCTCCAAAAAGGATACTTTTTAAATTTCAAATCTCTTAACCATTGAGGTGATTTGAGATTTTTTTTTAAGCAAATTTTTGAACCCAACCAATCGCCTTCTGTTACATTTAATAAATTTAATTTGTAATCAAATTTTTTTTGAGAAAATACTGCATATCTATTTTTTTTATTAAAAAGATTAAGCTTTTTTAAATCAGGTATTTCATCTACATCAGATATAATTACTAAATCATTATCTGAGCAATTTTTTAAGCCTCTCTCGATGGAATTTCTTTGATGTCTTTCAACCAATGAGTTTTGGCCAATATGTGGTTTTTTTATTATATCCATGGTATCATCAACAACGATATGAATAATCTTATTTTGAAATTTTTTGAATTTATTTATGTCGAAATTTAATTTTTTCCCATTTCCTTGATGATCAGTAGTTGATTCAACAATAACAAAAAAATTTACCAATTCGCTAAGTATATTAAGACGCAAGTCTAAAATCGTATCTTCATTAAAAAATTGGAAACAGTCATAAATTTTCATTTTTTATTATTCTCCCATATTAACCAAAGTACCTTTTTTTCTCGCTCCATAAAAAGCTAAATAGAAAATAATAATAGCACCGATAAAATAAAATAAATTTAATGTTAGCGCTGTCATAATATTTTTGTAATTTACTACATTATTTACTAAAATAGATCTTGCTTCTTCAAATATATAAACCAAGGGCAAACCTTTAGCTAATATTTGTAACCATTCTGGTAAAATTGATAGTGGATAATAAACACAACCTAATGGAGCTAAAAGAAAAAGTGATGACCATGCCGTATTTTCAAAAGAAGGTCCAAATCTCAATAGTCCAGAGGTAACCAATAAACCTAAGGTAGTTCCAAAAAGATATAAGCTTAAAAAAAGTAAAAATAGCGCTGGCCCCATTGTTAATAAAGAAACTCCAAACAGCGGACTCATCAGAATAATTGCTGGGACAACACCGATTAATGTTCTTAGCAAAGCCGTCGATGTTAATGCAGTTATAATTTCGCTTATCTTTAATGGAGCAACGAATAAATTGGTAAAATTTCTGCTCCATATTTCTTCAAGAAACAACATATTGAAACTTATGCTTGATCGAAATAAAAAATCATAAAGAATTGCGCAACTTAAAATAACACCAATTGTATTATTATAATAATCGCTATGCATTGTAAAAAACTCTGAAATAAAACCCCAAAGAATTATTTGAATTGTTGGCCAATAAATCAGATCAAGGATTCTTGGAAAAGAGCCTTTAATTAAATAAAGATGTCGAATAGACAATGCATACATTCTGTGAAATTTCATATTATTCCCTAACTATTTTTAAAAAAGTTTCTTCTAAATTTTTTCTTCCATGTTTATCTATTAAACTGTTGCATGTACCTCTGTCTATTATGTTTCCATTTTTCATCATCATCACCTCATTACAAAGTCGTTCCACCTCATTCATATTGTGTGAAGCTAACAAAATAGTCGTACCATTTTTTGATGCAAAATTTTCTATGTAGGTTCTGATATAATCACCTACATCTGGATCAAGACTAGCTGTTGGTTCATCTAAAAGAAGTATTTCAGGATCATTAATTAATGCTTTAGCAAGAGAAACTCTGTTTTTTTGACCAGAAGAAAGTTCACCTGTTTTTCTTTTTTTAAACTCAAGTAAATTTAATTCTTTCATTAAATCTGAGATCTTATTTTCCAAATTATTTACTCCGTATAATTTTCCATACACTTTAAGATTTTCTTCAACAGTAAGTTTTTTTGGTAGTTCTACATACGGAGAAATAAAATTAACTTTTTCCAAGATTTTAGTTCTGATATTTTCATTTTCAATATTTTTTCCATTAATACAAACGGTACCAGAAGTAGGTTTAATTAATCCTAACATCATACCAATTGTTGTTGTTTTTCCGCAACCATTAGGCCCTAATAGACCAACTATTGAACCCTTTTCTATTTTAAAGTTTATATTCTTAACTGCTAAAATATTATTATATTTTTTATTTAAATTTTTTATTTCAATCGTCATTTATTAGAAGCTTTTCTCAATCTATCATTAATTGCATATCCAATACCTTTATTTGGTATTTTAATTACTGCAATTGATTTAAATTTTTTTTTCTTAATTTGTCTCATTATTTTATATAAGTTATTTGCCGCTTCTTTCAGACTGCCTTTTTTACTAAGATTAAAATAATTTTTTTTAGTTTCAAATTTTTTACCAAATCCAATAAATGCTTGATTTTTTTCAACATATTTTCTATTCATCTTAACAGGTATTCCTGGGGAGTAGTGTAATTTTAATTGGCCGGGAGATTTAATTTTTTTTGAATTTTTTTTTAATATAATTTTTTTTTTTAATATTTTTTGTATTTTTTCAACTGATATTCCTCCAGGTCTTAAAATATTTGGTTCTCCAGATAAATCTATAATTGTAGATTCCAGACCAATTTTACACTGACCTCCATCTAAAATAAATTTTATATTATTTCCAAATTCCTCAACTACATCAGTAGCTGATGTAGGGCTTAATTTTGAGGAAATATTTGCACTTGGTGCAGCTAGCGGAAAATTTAATATTTTCAATAAATCTCTTGCGACTTTATGTCTAGGTATTCGTATAGCAACCGTTTTTTTCCCCGCTGTAACTATTTTTGAAATTTTTGATTTTTTCTTTTTTTTTAATACAAAAGTTATTGGTCCTGGACTCAAGACTTTATAAAGTTTTTTAAAATTTTCATTTAAAATTACATCATTTTTTAAATCTTTTAAATTTTTAAAATGAACAATAAGAGGATTATAAGATGGTCTTTTTTTTAATTTAAAAATTTCTTTTACTGATCTATTAGAATAAGCATTACCTGCTAAACCGTATACAGTTTCAGTCGGCAGTCCAATTACATTATTACTTTCTAGATTTGCTTTTGCTTTAGCTAGATTTAATAAATTTGGTTTATATATATTTAAATAGATATTTTTCATAAATTAATTAGTATACGGATATAGTATGAAATCAAAAAATATTCCAGCTGATATAAGAGCCAAATCTATAGAGGAAGCCCAGGAAGAAGTTAATGAAATTCTTGAAAAACTCGAAAATTCACAAACAAATTTAGAACAATCTCAAGATCAATACAATAGAATGATGTTATTGAATTACCATATTCAAGATAAATTTAAAGAAAAAGCCATGGAAATAAAAAATTCTACAATAAGCAAGAAAGAAGAAAAAACCTAAAATAAGAATGTTTATTTTATGACAATATTTTCAAATAAATTAAAATTTATTGCAAGTGATACTAATTCTTATTTAAATAAATTTTTTTTAAAACAAAAAAAAAAATCCATTTTACTAAAAGCAATAAGGTATGGAGTTTTTTCTGGCGGAAAAAGATTCCGGTCTTCAGTAGCAGTAAACACAGGAAAAATTTATAAGGAAAATTATAAAAAATTAATTATCATTGGATCAGCCATTGAATGTATGCATTCTTACTCATTAATACATGATGACCTTCCCGCGATGGATAATGATGACCTAAGAAGAGGAAAGCCGACACTTCATAAAAAATTTAATGAGTACACCGCTATCTTAGCTGGAAATTCATTACTTGCTTTATCTTTTGAAATTTTATCAGGAAAAGATTTAAAAGTATCTCAAAATCAAAAAAATGAATTAATAAAAACTTTAGCTAAATGTTCTGGTCACGCAGGTTTAGCTGGCGGTCAATATCACGATTTGACTTTTGAAAATAAAAAAATTTCAAAGAAAAATATTATTAATATGCAAATAAAAAAAACAGGAGAATTATTTGGATTTTGTTGCGAAAGTATTGCTATTATTAAAGGTTTGAATTTAAAAGAAAGGAAAAAATTGAAAGATATAGGAATCAATATAGGTTTATTATTTCAAACTGTCGATGATTTAATAGATTACAAAGGTGAAACCTCAATAGTTGGAAAACCAACAAAAAGTGATAAAAAAAAAGGAAAGGCAACTTTAGTAAACTTGTTGGGGTATAAAAAAACATTAAATTTTGCTAATAAATTGAAAAAAAAAATAGATAATAGAATTAAAAGATATGGAAATAATGCTAGAGACTTACTAAGTTCCTTAGAATTTATATTAGAAAGAAAATTTTAACCACATTGAGCTTTATTTAGAAGATAGTGGTCTAAAAGAACACAGCACATCATAGCTTCGCCAATTGGAACAGCTCTAATGCCTACGCAAGGGTCATGTCTACCTTTAACTGATATTTTTGTATTTTTTCCTTTTTGATTAATAGTTTCTCTGGAATTCAATATTGAAGAAGTTGGTTTTACCGCAAAAGAAGCTATTATATCTTGACCTGAAGATATACCCCCAAGTATTCCACCGGCGTTATTAGATTTAAATTTTGTTACATTTTTAATTTTTCTTATTTCATCGGAATTTTCTTCTCCACTTAAAAAAGCAGAATTCATGCCAGTTCCAATATTTACTCCTTTAACAGCATTTATACTCATTAATGCACTAGCAATGTCAGAATCTAATTTTGAATAAATGGGAGCGCCCAGTCCTATTGGAACACCACTTGTTCTTAGTTCAATTATAGCTCCACAAGAAGAGCCCGCTTTTCTTACCGCAAGCAAATATTTTTCCCATAACTTAATGGATTTTTTATCTGGACAAAAAAATGGATTTTTTCTTATTTCTTTTTCATTCCAATTTTTTTTGTTGCAACTCAAAACTCCTAATTGTGTTACAGCACCAATAATCTTAAATTTTTTTCCAATTAATTTATTCAAAACTATTTTTGCAATAGCACCAGCTGCAACTCTCGATGCTGTTTCTCTAGCAGACTGTCTTCCACCGCCACGGTAATCTCTAATTCCATATTTTAAAAAATATGTATAGTCGGCATGACCAGGTCTAAATTTATTTTTTATTGTTTCATAATCTCTTGATTTAGCATCTTGATTATAAATTATCATTGATATGGGTGTACCCGTTGTTCTTCCTTGAAATAAACCTGACAAAACTTCTACTTTATCAGATTCTTTTCTTTGAGACGTAAATTTAGATTTTCCTGGCTTCCTTCGATCTAAATCTCTTTGTATATCTTTTACAGATATAGGAATATTAGGTGGGCAGCCATCCACAACACATCCTATGGCAGGACCATGAGATTCTCCCCATGTTGTAAAACGAAATATCTTTCCAAATGTATTAAATGACATTAGATTGTATTATATAGAATATTTTGACTATTTTATGAATCAAAAAAACTCATTAGGGCTAGATAAGCGCTTCTTAGACACAAACAACCCAATTGAATTGTTTAAAACTTGGTTTAATGAGGCAAAAAAAACTGAACCAAACGATCCTAATGCATTCTCTTTAGCCACATCTAATAACAAGGGATTTCCCACGGTTAGAATAGTTTTGCTGAAAGATTATAATGAAAATGGATTTGTTTTTTATACAAATTTGAATAGTCAAAAGAGTTTATTTTTGAAAGAAAATCCAAAAGCTGAAATTTGCTTTTATTGGAAAAGTCTAATGAGACAAGTTAGAGTTAATGGTAATATTTTTCAAGTTTCTGACAAAGAGGCTGATGATTATTATAACACTAGACCCTATGGAAGCAAAATAGGAGCATGGGCTTCAAATCAAAGTGAGATTTTAAAAAGTAGAGAAGAATTATTTAATTCAATAAAAAAATATAAAGAAAAATATAAGGATGAAAAAAATGTTCCTAGACCAAAAAATTGGTCAGGTTGGAGATTGCAACCAGACCAAATAGAATTTTGGTTAGGAGCAGATAATCGAATTCACGAAAGACTAAAATTTTCCAGAGATAAAAGTGGAAGTTGGAACAAGTTTTTATTAAATCCCTAAAAAGATCTATTAAGACTAAATTCAGTTAAATTTTGTAAAATTCTTTTTTCTTCGCTGAATTGAAATATTCCTAGCGCATCATAGGAAACATTGACAAAATATTCGGCCCTTTTAAAACTTGCTTGAAGCGCCTTATATTTATTTATTAATGTTAAAGTTTCGCTGAAATCATCTTCGGTTCTTTTCTTTTTTTTAAATATTTCTTTAAGAAAATTTCTTTCTTCAGTATTAGCTCTTTGAAAAATTATGATCAAAGGTAATGTAGTTTTTCCTTCATAAAAATCTTTACCAATTTCTTTTCCAAAAACCATTTTCGAGGAAAAATAATCTAGTGCATCATCAGCAATTTGAAATGCTAAACCGAGGTTTTTTCCATAAGATTCTAAAGCATCTTTCTCTTTTTTACTCTTATTTCCTAAACAAGCACCAACTCTAGCTGCTGCACCAAACAAGGCTGCTGTTTTCATATTTATTATATTAAAATAAGTTTCTTCTAATAGATCTATCTCACCTTTGTTTTCTAATTGCAGAACTTCACCCTGAGCAATTCTTGATGAGGTTGAAGATAATAGTTTTAATATTTCCTGAGATCCATCTTCTACCATCATTTCAAAACAACGACTAAAAAGATAATCTCCAACTAAAATAGAAGATTGATTTCCCCAAACTGAATTTGCTGTTTTAACTCCCCTTCTAAGGTCGCTATTATCAATTACATCATCGTGTAATAAAGTTGCGTTATGAATTAATTCAATACATGCAGCTAGATTTACATCTCTATTTCCATTTTTGTACCCACACAATTTTGCTGCTGCTAAAGTTAATAAAGGTCTGATTCTTTTTCCTCCAGACTTCACGTGATAATCAGTCATTTTGTGAATAAGATTTATTTCACTGGCAAGCTTGTATTTTATTTGTCGGCTAACATCTTCCAATTTACTTCCAACAAGATTTTTTAGCCTTAAATAAGAATTATTTATTTCTTTTTTTAAAGGTATTACTGATCCCATATGGTTAATTATAGCTTTTTATTTTATATTAAAAAAAAACTCTTTTAATCACAAATGACGCACCTAAAAAATTACAACCCAAGGTAGCTTTAAAACTTTACTTAAACTTTTAAAGGATCTAAAAACTATGATAATTAGAATATATATCAACACATGTTTTCAATTTTTAAAATTTTTAAAAAAAAGAAAGTAGTTCCTCATATCAGACTATCGGGGATTATTGGTTCTGTTGGAAGGTTTAAACAGGGAATAAATTTTGCTGGTCAACAAGAGATTATTGATAAAGCATTTTCTGTTAAGAAAGCTGTAGCTATTGCAATATCTGTAAATTCACCAGGCGGATCACCAGTTCAATCTCATTTAATATATAGTTACATAAAAAAACTAGCAAAAAAAAATAATAAAAAAGTTTTAGTTTTTGCAGAAGATGTAGCCGCTTCAGGAGGGTATCTTATAGCTTGCGCAGGAGACGAAATTTATGCAAATTCAAGCTCGATTGTAGGTTCAATTGGTGTTATTTCTGCGTCCTTCGGATTTCAGGATGCGATTAAAAAAATAGGAGTAGAAAGAAGAGTTTATACCGCAGGAAAAAATAAGAGCACTCTAGATCCTTTTAAAGAAGAAAAAGAAGAAGATATCCAAAGATTAAAAAAAATACAATTAGAGTTACACTCAGATTTTATAAATGTTGTTAAGTCTAGCAGAGGCTCAAAACTTATAGATACTGAAAAAAATAATACATTTACCGGAGAGTTTTGGTCGGGATCTACTTCATTAAAATTGGGGTTAGTAGATGGAATTGGTAATGCAGAACAAATTTTAAGAAATAAATTTGGAGAAGATGTTGTAATTAAAAAATTTGAGAAACCAAAAGGTTTTATAGCTAAAAAGTTATCCTCATCGCTTGATAATCAAGTTGACAGTATTGCAAATGTTTTAGAGGAAAGAGCTGAATGGCAAAAATTTGGTTTATAAATGCCTAAGAAAATAAACATTAAAAACAACAAAGGAAAGCCGACTCCTGTTAATTTTCAAGACACAATATTAAACTTACAGAAATTTTGGGGAAATTATGGGTGCGTAATTCTACAACCGTATGATATGGAGGTTGGAGCAGGAACTTTTCATCCAGCAACAACATTACGTTCACTTGGTCCAAAATCTTGGAAAGCTGCTTATGTACAACCTTCACGACGTCCAACAGATGGAAGATATGGAAAAAATCCTAACCGGTTGCAACATTATTACCAATTTCAAGTTATAATAAAACCCTCACCCGATGAGATAAAAAAAGTTTTTTTAAAGAGTTTGTCTACAATAGGTATAAATCATAAAGAGCACGACGTAAGATTTGTTGAAGATGACTGGGAAAGTCCGACACTTGGAGCTGCGGGTTTAGGTTGGGAAGTATGGTGCGACGGAATGGAAATAACACAATTTACATACTTTCAACAGATGGCAGGAATTGAATGTAAGCCAGTCTCCGTAGAACTTACTTATGGATTAGAAAGAATATGTATGTTTACACAAGGAAAAAATAATGTGTACGAACTTATATGGAACAACGAGGGAATAAAATATAAAGATGTATTTCTTCAAGCAGAAAAGGAATATTCAGCGTATAATTTTGAATTTGCAAACACTGAACACTTGCAGAAAAACTTTGAAATTGCCGAATCTGAATGTAAGTCGCTGTTAGAAAAAAAACTTACTTTACCTGCGTATGACCAATGCTTAAAAGCTAGTCATATTTTTAATTTATTAGATGCTCGAGGAGTCATAGGAGTTGCACAAAGAACAGAGTATATTTCTAGAATAAGGGAGCTCGCAAAAGGATCAGGACAAAGCTGGCTAGAAAATCAAAAATAAAATGGCCGAATTGTTTATAGAATTATTTAGTGATGAAATTCCAGCAAAGCTTCAAACAGATATTAGAAAAAAAATTAAATATAAATTAGAAGAAAGTTTAAAAAAGAAAGAAATTGATTTTAGAATAAGTCAATCTTTTTCTACTCCAACAAGACTTGTTTTTTTATTAGATGGTATTCCTGAAAAAATAAAACAAAAAGGAAAAACTATAAAAGGCCCAAATATAAATGCCCCAGAAGTTGCTCTGTCTGGTTTTGTAAAATCAAATAATTTAAGTAAATCTGATATTTTTAAAAAAAAAATTGAAAGAGGAGAATTTTATTTTGCTAAAACTAAAGAAAAAACAATTGATGTTC
>Ga0066836_10000073_pt1 | contig 37731 bp, 34 predicted proteins | sample ETNtaG_18_FD_71568 | JGI IMG/M metagenome (GOLD analysis project Ga0066836, IMG submission 71568) | Marine microbial and viral communities from oxygen minimum zone, Eastern Pacific Ocean - ETNP201302SV91 | ecosystem: Environmental > Aquatic > Marine > Oceanic | place: Pacific Ocean: Eastern... | reverse complement strand
GTCTTATTGAATCGAACTAAAGACCAAAGAGTGAAGTCAAGTAAGGTAAAATTGGTGAAATAACTGATAAAGCAGCTCCGAACATGAATACCGCACCAGTAGTCATCCTAAGTCTTGTCAATAAATCGGGACGGACCTGTGCAGTTAACACTCGTCCTGAAATTAGATTCCCAGAAGAGTCCTCAAGTCTTACTGTAACTGTAGCATCGCCCATTGATGAAGGAATTAGGCTTTGCCAAACTATCTTAGATGAACCCATAAGATTCTTCATTTCCTCGAAGTATGTGGTTCCTCTCGAATCAGAGCTACGTGGATTTGTACGAAGGCGGTAGACGCACTCATTGGGTCTGAAATCCGGAGTCTGGACTCTTAGAATAAGGTCTTGAGTTTCATCAGTATGATTCTGGACATGAGCAAAAAGATTGGCCTGGCCCAGAGTCAGGTTTTCCATGTCAACATCGAACCATATCCCCGATGGGGATGGGTTTTTCAGATGGAGTCTGAGACGGTCATCGAGTCTGAAAAATGGAGCACATCTGTCTCTTGCATGCATCAAAAGCCTATCTAGAGTTTCCTCGCCCAATTCAGGATGATCTAGGATCCTTCCAATCGTTTTTGGATCGATTACAGAGCTAAGTGAAGATTTGAATTCTTCTTCGTCAATAGTTCCTGAACGAAGCATGTGAAGCGTTCTAAGAAGATGCTCTTGTAAATCGGATAGTGAAACCCCTCTCTGTAGATCATCAGAAAACGAGCCGACATATTTTGAAACCTTGACTGCCAGTAGTGGATCTACATGAGCCCTAATTACATCTGTAAACGGCCTATTCAAAAGAGCGGGATGGATTGGCGGGGAAAATGCTTCTAAAAGGCCCCATGGATCTATAGTATTCATTCTTGGTCTGTTTGAGACCATATAGATGCTATGGCCAGCTAGCAAGGAGCCAGTAGACAAGGCAATAAATACAGGAATCCCCTGAGTATCAATTGAGAAGTTTAACGCTATTGCCAGGAAAATGGTGGATAGGACGATTAAAGAAGTGGATAAACGCAATTGATTTGACGACCCCTCAATTACGGCTTTCATCTCTGAATAGCCATGTGCACTACGAAATGTCACCCCGGTGCTAGTAATTTCCTCTGTCTCGATCATAAATATTCTTTGAGTGACCCAAAGAAGGTAATGGAGAAGGAGAAGGAGAAGCAAATCTGCAATCATGACAACCAAAGCAAATACATAGATCGCTTTGGAAAAACTAAGTCCGAAGAAAATATTTTTCACACTCTCAGTCCACCACTCTGGATTCGTTAACCTATATGTTTGTGCCAAAATGAACAAGGCAACTGTAATTATTGGGAGGAACAAAACTAGCCTTATTCCACGAGAGATTAGCAAGTCATCGACACTGGAAAGTGCCCGTTCTCGAGATTTGAGAGCATCCTTCAAAGATATGTCACCATAACGATTAGATGACGATTTTGACGATTCTCGTAAATCGGGTGCTGAAGGAGTAGGATCTTCAAGAGTTCCAATTAACGAGGATATCTCTGAGTCTGGATCTATTTGCACGGATTCGGATTTTTCTTCCATAAGTTATCACCTCACGTTAACCTACCAAGAATCCTTTTTGATAGTTCAGAAGACAGGGTTAACGTACTTGAATTGCAATATAGTTCTCCACCAGTATTGGAGACAATTGCTCCAATTTTTATTCCTGATTCGTTGAGAGTAACTCGTTCGACTTGACTTGCAACAATAAGCTCTATTTCTGCTTCGGAATCTTTTGGGATGGCCGAAATGGGAAGGAGTACGCCTTTGGAAATAGGCTTCAATATCCTTTCAATGGATGGAATTTTGATTCCTTTGCCAGTCTTTTCGGGATAACCCAGCAATCTATCGAGAGTTGCTTCAAGGTCGTGATCTATCACATGTGCTATTTGTGAGGAAGCATAAGCAACATCACCATCATATCCAATTACTTCAGAAAGTAAAATCTCTACTAGGTATTCACGTCTCCGTAATTTAGCGGCTAGTTGAAATCCAATGGGCGTCAATCTACAACCCTTGTATGGTATGTGTGTAACCATATCCATTCCAGAGAGGCGTTGAATCATCTCGGTAGTTGAAGCGGGGCTGACATCCATGATTTCAGCTAATTGTGTGGTTTTGACGATAGCATCGGGGGATTGACAATGAAAATCAAAGATATGCCTGAGATAATCTTCTTCGATATCTGATAAAATATCCATATTAATCCCCCATAATTTCAGCAATAAATTCCAGCTTACATATTGGACAGCGAGACCGTACAGGTCTTTTCTCTATTGGTACCCTCAACGCTTGATCACAATCGGGACAATTTAACAAATCATCTGACGATCTGACAATCGTGAGCTCAGAGTTACCAGAACTGGAGGGATCGGTATCATTGGAAATTGGTTTTTTCTCAGTACTATCTCCCCCATCCTTTACCTGAAATTCAAGAGAGCAAGTTGGGCAGCGGGCCGTCCCTGAATGAATCGAAGGGACGTTGAGTTGTTGTTCGCAATGAGGGCAGATTACTAATTTCTTTTTCTGGCTCTCTTTGGTCTCTCTTTCTTTTCTGGTGACCCTAAATGAAGATTCGGAGGTCTTCGGGGTTCTTGTAGAAACGGATCGCCATACTAATCTCCCAACCAGAATTAAGGTTATACCAGCTAAAATCCCGTATGATGCCGCTAGTAAATCAAATGGAAGCGCTAATTCTGCACTAGATTCAACGGAATCAAAGGTTACTGTTGATGAAACGGATTCTTTACCAGCCGACCAAATAATCTGAATATCGCCCTGATAAGTAGATTGCCCGACAGGGACAGTGAAAAAGCCAGTTAGTGACCCGCTGGGACCTATTGAAGGCACCGTGCTTTCTTGGACAACCTGCATGTCTGATAAAGAAATTAAGCGGATGTTTCCAGGAAGAGTGTCTATTGAACCAGAGTTTGAAATTTGATATCTTAATTGCTGATTCTCTGGGTCATTGGAGGATTGCTCAACACTCGCTTCGATTGATAAGTCAGTTGATTGTAAAATATTTTTGGAAATCATTAGCGAGGTGATATTTATTGAAGAGTCTGAAATTTGCCAATTTTTTGGAATGATTTCAAAATATATCTGAGGCAAGTTTACTTCCCCCAATCCTATCTGCAACAATCTCACACCGGGGTCAAGGATGATGGGGATTTCCTGAAGGACTGTGTCCGAATTACTGGAGTTACTGAAAACAAGCAAATTCACTGGACGAGAACGGCCCGATGAGAGGTAAACCGAAAATTGAGTCGAAAGGGCGTTGTCTTCCCAATTCTGTTCTATAGGTGAGATTTCAATATCTTGAGGAGGTAGAGACTCAAATGAGAAATTGCCCCGTAACTCTTGGTCAATTGGAGAATCTGCACTCTCCACGGACCATGTACAATCAATTGTTCCAGGAATCTCCGGAATAAATGACGATGAGACCTCTCTACTGGATCCGGGAGTGATAATGACATCGGAGCCAACAAAAACACTATTGGTCGCCCCACAGAATATCCTCAAACTAACAATCCCAGTTTCGTTTCCTGAATTTGTGACTATGATTGTGCCAGTCAATGGATCACCAATATGTGATGGCTCTCCTTCGATAGTAATCTCAGAAGAGGCTCCTGAAGTCATTGCGGCAGAGCTCCCATTTTCTGATGAGTACGATGATGAAGGAGGAATTAGGAAATTTTCATCAGGATTGTAAATAGCCGGGAAGCATAGAAAACAAAAAGAGGCCCAAATGGACAATATTATCGTAACTCTTCCCCTTATTGCCACGAATGCCCCCTCATTTGTTCACCGTATCAATCAAACCCAAAAATTATCTCCCACATAGCACTTTAATGCGAATATAGACTCGAACGGAACATCATGAGCATGGAGAAGCTGATGGAAATAGGACCTGATGAATTGGCTTATGCCCTTCTTCAGCGTAGGAAAATGCTCAAAGAAAGCCTTCCTGATGTAATTAGAACGCTGGAAGCAGAAGAAGAAATCATTAGGCCCAAATACGAAAGAGAGAATGAAGCTTCAAAAAGAGCTAATGAAAAGGTAGCGGGTTTCAAAGAAATTAGAGAAAGTAATCAAAAGAGTGCTAACTTGATAATCAATGATGTAAAACGATTGAGGGCCAATCTGGCAGATAGCGGGAAGATGGTGAGTCTGGATCCAAAATGGAAAAAGGAGCAATTATTCGATAAACTTGAGGAAATCGAACAGCAGATACAGACATCGGCATTAGACCACAAATCAGAAAGAAGGATGATCGAACAGAGAAGAGCTTTAATTTCTGAAAATGACTCTTGGTTGAAGGATAGGAAGTCTTCTAATCCGGAAATGTTAGAATATGTTGAGAAGAGAAGAGATTTGGGCAAATTCTTCAGAGAAGCTGACAAAGCCCACAGGAAAATGATTGAAGCGGTTGAAAAGGCACAGCCGATGTATGAAAGAAGGTCGAACTTACAAATGGAATTGAGAGAGGTCAAGAGGCAACTGGATAGAGCAAGGGAGCTGCTTTCGCAGTCGGATATAGCAATTACCCATTGGGAAAGAAGATTGACAGAGGGTTTTGGAGATTTAGGTGCAGGTTACCCTGACTTGATGAAGAAGAAAAAGGCCTTAATTGATGGCAAGGAGTCATCTTTTGCAAAGCAAACTAGGAAGAAAAGGCAACATTCAACGGGGGAAGAAGAATGACTAAGGATCAAGGATTGGAAAAATGGTCCGATTTAGAAAAGTTGGGAATTGCGGAAATTGAAGCATACAAAAATGAGCAAAAAAGGGATCTTTCCTCACTCTCAAGACTGAGAAGAGAGTTGATTGATGAGAGAAGGGAACAAGTGGAGATAGTCAAGGGACTCCGTAGTGCATTCGGAAAGATGCAAGTTGCTGGAAGGGAGAGGAAGTCTTTATTGTCTGAATTCCACAATGTTAGGAACGAGTCAAATAAATACAGGAAGGAAAGAGATGATGTAAATAGAAGAGTCCCCCCTCCGAGTAGCATCCTCAAGGAATGGCTTCAAGAGACTTATACGAACCTCACAACGATTGACAACGACCTTACTGCAGTTCCAATGTTGAAGAAGGAATTATCTGCATTCGGTAGGTTTTTTGAAATTCAAGTAGCGATCACAGTCAAAGAAAAGGCCGAGATTGCTCACAGAAAATATACTGATCAAATCAAAGAGATGAGGAAAATAACAAATAAATTAGATGAGGGGAAACTGGCAAAGGAGGATTTGGATAATGATGAAAATACTGAGTCAAATGTGCCCGGATCTATTGATAAGAGTGAGATATCTAAAATTAGCAAAAGAATAGAGAAAATTGACAAGACTCTGGACAGTATGAAAGGAGAGAGCAAACAAATTAGGGAAGAGCTGGATAGGGTTGACTCCTACTTATCCATCGCAAATAGAAATTCAGGAAGAGTCAAGATTTCTGAAATTAAGAATTGGGCGGCGAGTGGGGGGAATCTGAGTGTTTCTGAGATGGGTGCATTGCTTGAAACAGGAAGGCTAGATGAACTTGGGGGCGGGAATGCAGAAGAGCACACCAAGAAAAGACCTAGGAAATCAAAGAAGAAAGGACGGCGGTTGGGAGTTTCCAGAGGCGGAAGTAGGCAGGGAAATCTGGCTGGACGGCGCGAATAGTAAACAATTCTCTTGGTATTGCTTATATGGAAACCCAAGTACGGGGCGCTGAGGAATTGCAGTGGCGTTCAATCAATCGAATCTGAAGGAGCTTTTCGAGCCCAGAACAGAGGCCATTGGCATTACCTTGACAGAGTTGAAGGAAAGTCGTGATCAGTTCAACACAGAAGTGAGATCACATCTAGATAAAAGAAACGAAATCAACAGACACGTAAAAGAATTGATTCTTGAGGTCCAAAAGCAAAAGATTGTGAGAAACGAAGCCAATGCCGAAGTTAGGTCGCTAAAAAAATTAAGGCTTGAAAAATCGAACATTCTGAAAGAGCTCAGGTTTAAGCTTCGTTCAATGGAAAAACCAGCTAATGGTGATTCGAGGAAGAGGAACAAGTTACCCCCATCTGGAAAAATAAGAGCCAAAATCGATATCCTGGAAAGGAAATATGAAACGGGTCAGATAAAAAAAGAAAGAGAGTTTATGACCGAGATGAAGAGGCTGCATAAGCAGTACAAAGAATCAGCAGCTGCTGAGAAGGCTAGTAGTTCGGCCATTTTGCAAAAAGTCAGAGATGCGGAGTCTTCTCAGGATACGGCGCATAAGGCAGTTGAAGCGGCTGTGAGTTCTGCTCAAGATGCCCATGACCTGATGATTGAGCTTTCGGATGAAGTGGACAGATTGAGGGATAAGGCGAACACAGAACATATGAGTCTTACAAAATCAAAGTCTCAGGCTGATGATCTGCACAGAAAATATATCATTTCCCTACGTTGCATTCATTCCATGCAAGACGTATTGAAATTCACCGGCAGTAGGGACTCGGGAGGCAGTGGAGAAGAATCGGTTGAGGTGTCAGATTTGATGTCGAAATTGATGGCTGGCGATACGCTATCGACAGAAGAATTGATGTTGCTGCAAAGGGGCTAAGGTTCATCATACAAACGACCATTTGCCCCATGCAATATTTTCGATTTATCCGTTAGGTGTAAAAGCCATCCGGGGATATATGCCTGATTGGGTACAAAGGATGCTGTTTGAGTGTTGAGGGACCATTTCCTAAGTAGCATACTCCTGACAGAGCCAATTAAATCGCTACTTGCAGGGTCCTCTTTCCTCCTTACCTCTAGAATTCTCTCTGCCTCAGAAAGCAAAGTCTCCTCTGAAATCCACATAGTATGTTCGGGTTTTATGATCTTAAGTTCAGGTGTATTCTGAAATGATTGGCCTTCATCAAATAACTCCAGATTCGATGACCAAGGATCTTCAAACAATGACCACTTATGTTGTTCAATTTGACCATCAGGACCGGTTAAATTACCTTTGACTTCCCAGATCCTTGCCTCCAACAGTACGGGTGTAGAATTGGTTCCATCTAAACCCCGTTGAGTTAGCCAGATGCTGAAATCGATTCTGGATCTGATTGTGGTGAGTTTTTTTGAATTGGGTTCTTTAATAGTGGCAAATGTCTCTATATTATTGGCTTCTTTTTCAGGGGTTTTGGCAATTAAATCGCCAGACAAAATTGCATTTCCGAGCCATTCGGATACCATTTCTGGGCCCCAAAGTACAATTTCGTAATTTTCCAACTTAGGGATATTGGTGGGGACATCTCTTTCGCTCAGTACCCAATGATTTCCAACTGGAACATCTACGATCCATCTTTCCACATCATTCTTTGAAAGTGGCAATATGTCCGAAGATACATGCCAAAGATACACATCTCCATTCATTTTTGGAGAGTCGTGTGCTATTTTTTCGGCTATTCCGATGCATGAAAACCCAGGGGCCTGTTTATTTGATTCGAATGGGCGTATGTTTATTGCACGGTTTGACAATAGAGCTCGCACAGCAGACTCCATGAAGCATGAGACGCGGCGACCATTTTCAACCGAACGCAAATTATGATGCAAAGTAGTCTAAATTACAAGTTTGCTGGAAGTTGCAGCAAATCACTCTGACCAGGATCTAATACGCAAATAGAACTGACAGGGAATGGCTTGCCGCAAGCTGCACCAAGCTCCCGGTTCACCAAAGATAACTGATGGAAATGGATACTAGGGAAGCTGTTCCTTGCATCATCAATAAATGAAGGAGGACAATTAGCTGCTAGAATGACTATTTTCGCATCGCCCGAGGAACATGAAGAAACTGTTTGACGCTGGCCGAAAACTATGCTACCCGTTGTTATTGCTTGTTTTAGTTGCCTAGCTATGTCCATTTTAAATCCCCCAATTACTGATTATCTGGCACATAAAATAGCTCCACACTACCTGTTCCAAGTGAAACGGGCTGGCCAACGATAATATTCTCAGTCACGCCGGAAAGATTGTCTCTCTCGCCGATTATCCCTGCTTGCAAAAGATGGGTGACAGTCACCTCAAACGCGGATCGTGCAAGTATTGAATGCTTGGTACCGCTAACTCCGTGCCTGCCTATCGCCCTTACCTCGCCACTATTTGTCATTACATCAGATACCATCAACAGATGCCTGACATCTACTTCTAGACCAGCACCATCAAGTGTATCCAGCATCTCATTTATTACCGCTTGTCTTGCGGCCTCAATACCCAGGCAGTCATATATCTCAATGATGTTGTTTGTATATGTCCTCGACCTATCAACACCATCAAATTCACTGACCTTTCCAAGATTGGATCCAATTGTAGAAATGTAGTACTCGCCACTGTCCGAAGGCCCTTGGACGTTGGCACGGCTTATCCCCGGTAGACCCTTCAAACGCAGTTTCTTTATCTTGTCTTCAAGCTGTAATAGAGCGGTGTAGGTTGGAGGGTCAGAAGAGATATTAGCCAAATCATCCTCTTTGGAAACACCGGGAACTATACGGAGGGACTTTGGCTTGTCTTCATTATCTGCTTGAACAAATAGCCTTAGTGCTCTGGAAAGTTTGTCCCTGACTTCAGCTCCTGTCATATTTTTCAATCGCATGTTGCCGACATTTAGCTGGAGACTGATATTCCTCTGTGCAACGTCAACATCTATTGTAGCGATATCAGTGGCAGTAGTTGTCTCGATAGAAGCTGCCAAGTTTCTAATCTTCTTTTCGTTAGTACTTAGAGGCTTACCTTTTGAGTCGAGCTCGTTCATGAAAATAATCATTGTAGGGGTCTTGGGTACTTTACGAGCATCAACAATTTCAATAATTCGCGGGAGACCTTGTGTAACGTTCACTGTAGCTACACCGGCATAGTGGAATGTTCGCATGGTCATCTGGGTGCCCGGTTCGCCGATTGATTGAGCGGTAGTGATTCCTACTGCCTCGTATGGCACCGCCTTAGCCAATCCAACTTGTTCAGCAGCTTCCTCGACTAGTTTCTTCGCTTTGGCATCGGTGACCTTCTTTTCTCCACGGGCCTGAAGACCGAGAGCTAGGTCGCTAATCATCCTAGGAGTAAGATTGGCATTCAAACTTTCAGAAGCACTGCTGATTTTGATGAATAACTCATCTTCCTTGTCAATATCCCGCATAATGCTTTCTAGTTTAGCAGGTTTATCGTACTCTTCTAGTGGCATTGATTTTGCTCTTCGGGATCTTGTGCTTTTTCGACGACGGACGACTGTCTTTTCGGACTTATCGGTAGACGCCCTAGAGCTCTTTATTGAGCTGCTCATTATTTCATGGATCCTCTGTGACGTACCGGAGTCGATTCCACAAATCTGAGCAATTTCTCCCGTTGACAAAACTTTGACATCATCCCACTTTCTATCATCTGCTAGTTTGTGGGCATATTCTTCCTCGACACCCAAATCCATTAGCTTCTTCTTTGTAGCACTCTTTACGACCATTACTTACCACCACCGAAAACACTGTCAATTACTTGGTCGGTATCGAAAGGTCTGCCTTTCCTGCTTAAAGTAGGGTCAATACCGTCCTCCCCATACTCAAACTGTACAATACGATTCGCTGTATTCCTTACAGAAGATCTGCTGTCATCTGTGACTTTCAAATCGTCCATTGCATTGATTAGCCTTCTCTGCATATATCCAGACTTGCTAGTTCTCACTGCAGTATCAACCAATGATTCTCGTCCCGAAACTGAAAGCATGAAGAATTCAGTTGGTTCGAGACCTCTTTTGAAAGAAGAAGAAACGAAGCCCTTCTCCTTGGCTCCCTTGACATTTCTCGGGAAGTGTGTTAGAACACGATCTTGGTAGCCCCTCTCTAGTCTCTTTCCCCTAACTTTTGGCTGACCTATTGAACCCGCCATCATTGCAAGGTTGTCCATGGAGCCTCTCGCTCCCGATGTGGCCATCAAAACTGCTGAATTGTCCTCGCCCAGTAGTGATTTTGCAACATTACCGGTTTCTGCTTTACCTTCGTCGAGTATTGTCAGAATATTCTCCTCTAGCGTCTCAAGAGGCGTTCTACCCGGTCTAGTCTCGTATTTCCTTCCATCATTACCAAATCTCTTCAGTTCCTCATCTACCTTTTCACTGGCGGCCTTGTTAATATTGTCAATTTCTTCCATTGCCTCTGGTGGGAGATCTTCATCGTCGATTCCAGTAGTGAAACCCATGGCAGTACATATTGCAATAGTCATCTTTGTCATTTTATTGATGAAATCGGCACCAACTTCATTCCCATGAGTTTGCACGACAGCATCCAAAAGTCTACCGTCTTCGGCCCCTATGCCCCTCTTGTCTATTGAACCAGAAACTAATCCCGAAGCGACAGAGACCTCTTCTCCAGCCCTGTTCTTGAAGGACAGCTTGAGTCCATCTTTAACTAGCAAACTAAAAACTTCGTTGCCCTTGTATCCAGTGACTCCATCCCTGGTAATTTCAGCTGGTAAATGCCCATTCCATCCAATTGAACCCAATACGTCTAACATTTGGCTTTTCGTAAGGAAGCAATCACCATGAGTCAGAAGGTAAGAACCAGTTATGTGGTCGTGAATTCCTCCAATCACACTGCCCCCATATCGAGGTGAAATGATATGTTCTTGAACTCGCATCAATATCTTTGCTTCTGCCCTAGCTTCCTCACTTTGTATGACGTGGAGGTTCATCTCGTCGCCATCAAAATCAGCATTGTAAGGTGTACAATCGGCAAGATTGAACCGGAATGTTTTGCCTTCCATGACTCTGATTTCATGAACAAGCATTGACATTCTATGCAATGATGGCTGTCGATTGAAGATGGTCACATCCCCATCAATTAGATGGCGCTCGACTACCACACCGGGCTTAGGATTGCCATCCCTATCGTATGTACTTAGTCTATCTTCAATGTCGGTTGGGTACAAGTTTCCATGCTCATCTTCTATTTCTGGGCTGCCACAATGTGGACAGCGAACTTCAAGATGCTCGGGTAAGAACTCATCAGGGTTCTCAACCTCCCACTTCCACCTATTATGAATAACCGCATTTGGATCTTTAGAATCCAAAGATTTTCCTGAATCATCCTCGCCCCTAAGATTAGCCAAGGTCTGATCTAGATCGACGGTCCAGGCATCGTGCAGCTCTGCAGTCGTATGATCCCTGCGCTGCTGCTTCTTTAGAACGAGCCCTGGTAAAAAGTTAGGTGCGGGTAAGACCTGGTTCAACTCAGGGCTATACCCCATGTATGGCTCTTCATCACTACCGGAGTGGCAATCAGGATTTAGGCATCTGAATCCGGACCAAATGAACTTTGTTCGATCGGTAATTCGGACTCTAAATCTATCGCCCCTGATGATATAATTGACTCCTGGGTGTACATCGGGGCCTCGTAGAATCATTTGTCTGAGCTGTTCCCTATTTCTGCTTGTAACGCGTATGGGAACGGTCAATTCTTTTGCAGTGGAAACAGGGATCCCGACCTCATTAATTCCAAGATTGGGATCAGGGCTAATTACAGTTCTAGCACAGAAATTTACTCTCTTTCCCGATAGATTGCTTCTGAAGCGGCCGTCTTTCCCTTTAAGCCTCTGAGATAATGTCTTAAGAGGACGACCGGAACGATGTCGAGCAGGAGGTATCCCACTTGTTTGATTGTCGAAGTAAGTTGTACAGTGGTATTGTAGTAACTCCCACAAATCCTCCACGATTAGTTGCGGGGCCCCTGAATCTCTATTTTCCCTCAATCTTTGATTTATCCTTAGTACGTCAACCAATTTATGCGTAAGATCGTCCTCGGATCTGTCTCCGCTTTCCAATGTGATAGATGGTCTGACGGTAATTGGTGGAACTGGTAAAACCTTCATTATGGTCCACTCTGGCCTACTGACATCCATATCCATGCCAAGGAATATCAAGTGCTGATCAGGTATCTTCTCGAGCCATTCCCTTATATCTCTTGCATTTAGCTTATGCTCGCCCTTGTCTGCCTTCTTTTCTTTGAATGTAGTCGGTTTGTCCAAGATTATCTTACCTTGCTCTGAGCCACAATGCATGCATATCGCCCTCTTGGCGCCAGCACAAACATTCTCTATATCCTTGATCGCAGATTTGAATTCACGCCCTCCGACGCCATGCTTTAGGATGACATCGTGAACTTTTTCACGATAGTAATCCTGTTCTGACTTTTCAGGGTCTAATGGATGGGTCTCCGGGGCACTATGTAAAAGCACATTGCTACAGGAATTACACGTGACTTTTAGTGAAGTCTTGATGAGGTTGACAAAGCCAATATGGATTACTGGCAGTTCTAGGGCAATGTGACCGAAGTGACTTGGGCATTCTTCATGTTTGTTCCCGCATGTTTCGCATCTAATTCCAGGGTCAATTACTCCCATCTTAGGATCCATAAGTCCTTGCTTGTAAGCATGGCCATCATCTTTGTAAGTATCAGCAGTTTTCACTTCAACAGAGGACATCTTCCTGATTTCATTCGGATCCATTAGGGTGAATCTGATTGATTCGATCCTCTTTGGAATCTTTGCTGCATCTCTAGTACTCATCTTCTATCCTCCAATTCTAGTCTCATAGCGACACCAAGGCTCTTCATTTCATCCAAAAGAAGTTTGAAGGCATATGATGTCTGAACTGAGTGTACATCCGACCTATCACCACAAACAGGGCAAACTGAAGTTCTTCTTTTCCAATCATAATAAGCTATATGACCGCATCTTGGAGTGTTACATACCATCAAGTCCCAGCCATCAGACTCATCTAGTAACCTGTCCTTGATTACCATAGATGCCCCATGTGAAATTAAGCAGTCCCTTTCCATTTCACCAAATCTAAGTCCACCCTGTCTAGCTCTACCCTCGGTTGGTTGCCTAGTTAATATCTGAACTCTACCTCGGCTTCTAGCGTGCAACTTACTGCTGACAAGATGATGCAGCCTTTGGTAGAAAATGACTCCAACAAAGGTTTCAACAGGGAATTCTTCACCAGTTTCTCCATTGATCATAGTCTCTCTTCCAGAATGACTGAATCCCTCACGTAGAAGGCCGGATCGCAATGATTCTTCCTTCTCGCCAGTGAATGCTGTTCCATCGATCCTTCTTCCTTCCATTGACCCGACTTTTCCCCCAATCATCTCCAAAACGTGGGCGACCGTCATCCTGGATGGGATGGCATGGGGATTGATCAAAAGATCAGGTATCACACCATCTTCTGTGAATGGCATATCTTGTTGGTTAACCAGTCTGCCAATAATTCCTTTTTGGCCGTGGCGGCTAGCAAATTTGTCTCCCAACTCTGGAACTTTGTTTGAACGTAGAGTGATGCGCACAAACCTCCCAGAGTCAAGTGATTCAGTAACAAATACATTGTCGACCCATCCCTTTTCTCCGTGCCTCACGAGCATCGAAGACTCCCTTCTTTCTTGAGCTTGCAAGAATGCCCCATGGGCTTCTTCAAGGAATCTGGGTGGGCTTGTTTTACCGACTAAAATTGACCTCTCGGCCTCGGCTCCAGTAAGTTCTTGTTCGGGAACTGGCAAGCCATCCCTCTCAAGATGAGCATACGAATCCCATGACTTGAGTCCCTTTACCTCATCTAGTCCTGTTCCTGGAACCTCAATCTTTTCCTCCTGGCCACCTGGGAATCGCTTATTTTCAGCATTGTATGTCCTAATGAAGGCTGATCGTCCAAGAGCCCTTTCTACGGAAGCTCGATTCATTATCACAGCGTCTTGCATGTTGTATCCATGGTGGCTGACAATTGCAACGACGAGATTCTGCCCGCCGGGTCTTTGATCGAAATTTGTTGATTGCATGGCCCTTGTTCCTACTATTGATCTCTGTGGATAATGCATCACATGGGCCCTTGTGTCAGGACGAAGCCTGAAATTAGCACTCGCGACGCCTAGACTCTGCTTGACCATTGCAGTACCTCCTGTGACCCTTGGTGTAGAATTGTGTTCGGGGTAAGGAACTAATGATGCACAAACACCTAGAATTAACTGGGGATCAATCTCGACATGCGTGTAAACCAAGACTGTGTTATTCTTCTTCTGCTTCCTTTTTAGAGGTTCAATATCTTCTTGATAATAGTTTAGCGGTACCTTGAATTTTTCAGTAATCTTTTCACCATTTTCCATTCTTACCTCAGCGGAAACATGAGCATGCGTGATTCCATTCTCACCTAAATTAAGCCATTCAATATTTGAATGGCTTATTGGCCTCTTATTTTTAGGTGAAACGCCAGGCAGATCGAATGGTCGTGGAGCGACCAAAAGGTCTTCCTCCTCTTCTGCGTCTACCCACTCAACAACCCCACCTGAAACTAAATCAGAAAATGATATCTCCCCAGATCTTAGTCCATCTAGATGCATTTTTGTTATTTGCAAATTACCATCATCAATAATCAACAAAGGACGGAGCAATCGTCCTCTGTCCGTATTTATGTATACATCTCGATTTGCTGAGTCATGCCTAATGCTAACCTCAGGCCTGATTCTCCCTGATCGGCGACGTCGCTTGAATTGAGCCACCAACTTGTGAGGATTTTTATGGAGGCCAAAGATGTCCCCATTCACGTGAATTCTAGAGCCTTCGGCCCAACCATCTGGATCATCGTCTACTCCTGCTTCCTTGAGTAATTCTTTGAGATCATTCTCTCTAACCTCTTCGGAGACGTCGATCATTTGTGCCCCATTTTTCACGAGTCCACAGTTCTGACCTTCTGGAGTTTCGTTTGGGCATAAACGGCCCCATTGAGTGGGATGCAAATCCCTTGCTTCGAAGTGTGGTTGACTCCTGACCAGAGGGCTAGTGACTCTCCTAAGGTGTGAAAGTGCGGAGAGAAATGTGGTTCGATCCAAAAGCTGACTGACTCCTGATCTGCCACCGACCCAATTTCCCGTAGCCAAAGCGTGCATGATTTTGGTGGTCAATACATCAGGTCGAAGGCATGTAGAAATTTTTAGTTCTCTTTTTCGATTATGGTGTCTTTCCAACTGGTACTTCAGATCTCTGGCTAGTTGCTGTAGACTGACCCTAAAAAGGTCCTCAATCAGGTCTCCAGCCAACCTGACTCGCTTGTTTGCATAGTGGTCCTTGTCATTAGGCTCTTTGTCGGAAATGGCATTCTCAAGAACCTGTCGTGCAATCCTACCCAAGAATATTGCTTTCTTTTCCCTATTTTCTATGGATGAACCCAAATGAGGCAATAATTCATTGTCGAGAAGATTCTGAATTCTTGATTCCCTGTATTCTTTTTGTTGCCCGGCTGCGAATTTCTTCTCCAGCCAAGCTAGTGCTTCTTCGCAAGTATCAACCTGATACTCCTCATTGTCCCTTACATCATTTAGATTTGCAACCGTATACTTCATTGCTTCAGGTGGCCCAGCAATTGAAGAGAAGATCTCGCGATCATTGTCCACTCCCAGTGACCTCATCAATAGGACCAGCGGTACCGGAGTAGTTCCAGCACTTGGAATCTTCACCATCAGCATTCCATCTCTTCGCTTTTCGACATTCAATGGCTTCCTTACGCCATCTTTCTGCGAGAAGATTTTGGCGACCTGGGTCTCATGTGCGTATTTTTTATTTTTCTCCACAGTGACCCTGTTTGGAGCTAGGTCCTCCATGGATATGAGGACCCTCTCAGTTCCATTGATTATGAAATAGCCGCCAGGATCGAGGGGGTCTTCGCCTGACCTACGGAGCATTTGCAGATATCTCTCCTCGTCTTCGATCGAAGACTCTGGAGAGAGGCGTCTGTTTTCGTCTACATGATTTGGATTCAGGTTACAACGAGAAGATCTTACCATAATGGGTAAATTTCCAACATGGACATCCTTCTCTTCCTGGAAGCCGAATTCTCCATCAACAGAAGATGGAAGATCATCCCTATAAATTTTGAAATCGACATAAATAGGGGAAAAATAAGTTAGTTTTCTTAGTCGGCACTCCATTGGAGTGGCTGGATGCTCTGCACCATTTGCCTCTTTGATCGTTGGTTTCCCTAGTCTCAAGTTCTTTAGACGGACAGTAATTTCCTTATCGAGAAGGTCTAGCTTGACCAATCCGCCTTCATCATCGATGACATCTTCATCAGAACCAATTCTTATGCTTCTGACTATTCTCTCCATCCTACTTTCTTTTCCATCGCCAATTGGGATACAATCATTGTATGATGCCAATTGATGGTTTACTAGACTCCTTTGTTTGAAATAACTCTCAACAACTTCACGCATTTTTTTCACCTTACGAACTTTCTACAATTAAACGATATGCAATTGATTTGCCAGCTGACCTGCTGTATCTTTCTACGCGCACGACTCGGTTGACGAGCCACCCAGCGGGCAATTCTTCATTTTCTAATTCTTCCATTTCCTTTATTGCTTGGATTGCTGGATCGGTGATCATGATTTTTGGAAGTAATTCCTTAGCTAATCTTTGCTCGCCGTCATGCTCGGTTCGCAATAGGTCCCATGGAGTGAGTTCCTCTACCTCAGACTCTTCATCGACCAATTCATGATGTGGGACCAAAAGATGGTTCAATACGTTAAATCGGAAATCGGCCGTTGGGATGTCCTCATCCAGAAGTGCCTTGGTGGAGATGGTGATTCTGTTGGTTTTCTTCCTCTTCCTTGACCCTACATGCTCGCTTATTACGGTCATGATATTATCAAGTGCGGCATCACCGGTCTCAATTCCTGTCTTCTTCGCGACCTGATCGAGAGTCATTCTCTTTATCGCGTCCAAGTTTGCGTCATCGGCCAACTTGTGTGCATATTCTTCGGGTATACCGAGTTCAATTAGTCTTTTTTTTGTTGAGCTCTTTACTGCCAAAACGCCTCCCCCTGTCCAGAAAAGCGATGACCTGAGAGCTATCAGGCGGGCCTGAGGGGATTCGAACCCCCGGCCACCGGGTTAAAAGCCCGGCGCTCTACCTGACTAAGCTACAGGCCCATGGCTAATGCTGGGCTGCCATCCGTAATGGGGTGTGTTCTAAAATGTTACGATGCATGAGCTCCGCTGAATAACTCACGCCTCGGAAACGGCTAGGAGCAAACTCGCTTATCCTACAGTGCGAATAAAGGTTTTCAAGGATTTGATGTTCCCATGGACGATAATTTGGTTACTAAATCTGAAGAAACGCCGACGAGCGGGGATTTCAAAATATACAAATTTGAAATAGACCAGACTAAATCGTGGGATTTGCTGGTTCCCAGTACAGTTTACCCCCCAAAAGAAGATACAGAAATGCTAGCAAAGGCGATTATTGATTTGAAAATTAAAGATGGTTTAGCTGTGGAAATAGGATGTGGCTCGGGTGCCATATCTTTGCTTCTTGCTAATCTTGGATGGAATGTGGTTGCTTGTGATGTAAACCCAATAGCCGTTGCTGCGGCTAGAGGGAATATCGCAAAATACGGGTTTCAAAAAATGGTTGAAATTTATGAAGGGGGGATTGGGGGGGGTTTCAAAATTCCAAAGGGAACTAGTTTGATAGTATGGAATCTTCCTTACATCGCTCCCGACATGGATTTGCCTGAACGTGGAAGCATGGGATTATTGGAAGATGCTGCAATGGTCGATGATGAAAAAGGCTGGGGAAGCAGGCTACTTGAAGAAATAGAAAGTGATGGGGAAATAGGTTCAGACGCAATGTGCTTGGTCGTTTTCAGGACGGATCCAGTTAGTCCAAGTAATCCGGCTAGATGGACTGAAAGGGGTTGGTCGGCACGAGTTGTTAGATCAATTAGGTTGGGCCCAGAAAGAATTGATGCTATTGCATTTTGGAGGACTGGGGGTAATCTGGAGCCTATGCGGATTAAGAATTGCGCTTCTACAATGGATGAAGCGTTCAAACTTCCTAATTCAAAATGGTGCAGAGTAATCTCTGAAACGCAATCAGCTGGCAGAGGTAGGAGGGGCTCAGATTGGTATTCGAAAAATGGTGATCTGTTAGCAACTTGGAGGATAGGGGGAGATGTTCTAGCCCACTTTTCTCCAGGTTTACTGCAGATTTGTGTTGGTGCGATAGTCGCCGATTCGATTAACGCGGTCGTTAAATGGCCAAATGACATATTAGCTCCAAATGGGAAGAAGATTGGAGGCATTCTTATCGAGTCCAGAGATGGTTCGGGGATTGCAATAGGAATTGGTTTGAATAGGGTAGAAATGGAAAAATCTGACTTCTCATCTGCGGGATGGGAAGAAACAGTTGGCGAGATTGATGCCGATGAGGTTTTCCAGCGTATTGATTCTGGGTTATCTGGAATATTTGAGGAAAATAGATGGGTAGACATGCCTCATGAAAACAAGATCAAGGAGTTATCTTGGAAGTCATTGAGTAAATTTCTGAGTAACGGAACTGAAATCGAATATAGAGGCATCAGATATAGGCCAATCGGGATATCTGGTTCAGGAGAGATAGATGTGATTGGTGAGCTAGGCGAATTGACGCTTTCGGACTTGGACTTTATTGATTGGAAATCAAATATTTTGCATTAATCTAGACCGTACCAATCTTATTTTTCCTGAGCTTGTAATTGATGAGTAACCGGGACAGTCATTGATTTGCTGGAGAAATGGGCTGTAATCCCTGAGTGGTACTTTTACAATGAAGTATGTCCGATTTGATGAATTTATTACGTCATAAACGCGTGTTTCGAAGCTATTTGATAATTGAGAAAAGAATGAATTGAGGTTTTCTCTCGACATTGTAGAATTTGACACTAGTCCGACCCAACGGTGCTTTCCCCTGTGGGCCTTTTTCGGTGTCGCCATGGTATCGCGGAGGGGTTTACCTTAACCAATGGTCGGTTTCCGGAGAGGCGGGAAACGTGCATTCAAACGAAAAAAAGAGCTTGCTTGGTTCATTTGTAGACCCTGTGACCTTGCCGCACCTCGCCCTATTGATTGTTGTTTGTTCATCCCTATATGCATTGATGGAAATGGGGATTGGTGAATTTATCAATATTGGAAGTATCATTTTCCTATCCTTTTCTATTTCTTACATAATAGCTGCAATGCTAAATTCCACTAATCTCGGCGAGAAAGTTTTCAAATTCGAAATAGATGATGGGAAATACTGGAGATCGGCAGTATTAGCCACCGCCCCCATATTAGCGATTGTCACAATTTTTTCAATTTTGGCGATTCTGCATTTGGATGGCGAAGGGAAAAATCTTGTTTCGCTAATTCTTGCTTCTCTTTTCATTATTATGTCAATTGGCCAAGGACTAACTTTGAGTTATGGGGGTGTTGTTTTCGCTAGGAAGAGGGCTGTTTCTGTTCGCAAAGGCAGCACAGAAAATTGGCAGATTGGAATAAGAGCCGGATTTGTTATTCTGGTTTTTGTTCCGGTTGTTTGGTGGTATGGTTATCAAGCAGGAAGCGTACAAGAAGCGCAAATATCAACACATACGAAATGGGTTGGATTTTTGTTTTTTAGTGGAATAATCAGCATATTTGTCGATACGTTCACGAAGAAACGTAGGTCATTGGACGGAATTGACGGAAGGGCCGTTGACAAAATGATATTACTACTAGTTCTGACCGCTTCCTGGCATATTTTGGGGGCATGGAGGAGATTTTTAGCAGAGGGTCCTGCTTTCTCGATGTTGCTTGAAGAAGCCATTCTAATGGGATTAACTGTGATTCTTTCAGTTTGGTCCTTATCTAACAAAGGCTTCAACAGGGGTTGGAGGATATTTCAAGGAAGATCGGCGACCTTCTGGGGATTGGCTTTTGGTTACATGTATGGTGGAAGTATTGCTTCTCTATCTGCGCTATCTGATGGAAATTTCATAGATGTAACTGCCGGAGGACATGTATTGACTGCACTAATGATAATTGCATTTTCACCATTAGCAGTTTCGATGATTGGCCCACCTAGTGAAATAGTTGATTTGAAGGCGAGGGAAGGTGAAACCGATTTGCCCCCACATAGTTTCATTACGGAAGATTCAGGTGCTCAGACTAAAGATCAAAGCATTGGTGGTCAACTAGATAAAACAACGGTACAATCTGATGAAGATGATGTAGTAGAACTACTTGATTAGATTCCACTAACTACTGCCACCAAACGAAGATTTCCTGCCATTTTTTCGCTTGATCTCGCGCCAAGAATGACCTGACAATCGTCATCGAGTAAAGAGACGAAGGCTTCAGAAACTGAATTAAGATGTGATAAAGTCATATCTGGCCCCCCCTCTACCTGAATCATACAACCCCTAGCACCTTCGATTGAGATGTCCGACAAAGGGGAGTCTCGGGCCATTTCAACCACTCCCATCGGATCCTCAGTGGTTCCTGTTCCTACAATTAATGTCGAGTCACCATGGATATTAATTATCGTTCTTAGGTCCATTAAATCAAGGTTCATCTTTCCGACCCGGGCTAGAGTGGTGACTAATCCTTCAATTAATTCGCCTATCCATTCAGAGCCTGCTTTCCAATCAGAGTCTCTGTATCTGGCTTGCCACGCCAGTCTTTCCAAACTCAATCGGATGCATAAATTTGAGTTTCGCTCTATTGAAGGGAGGGCTTTCTCAGCGATAGCCCTCCTCAATGGCTGCTCCGCGAATGGCAAGCCGACTATGCTTATCACAAGACTCCCCGATTCCTTAGCGCGACCTGCAATTTCTGCGGCTGCACCGGAGCCAGTTCCCCCTCCAAGAGCGGATAAGATAATCACTAATTCGGATTTATTGATGATGTCAGATATTGCCCCCATTCCTTCAGATAATCTATGTGCAGCAAGATTTGGCAAAGCAGAGAATCCACGGCCCTCTCCCTCGGCATCCAAATGAAGGCAATGTGCCTCGTCAGAATATGAAAATGATGATTCGTCTGCGTCAATAAATAGCAAATCTGCTAGCTCTGAACATCTGGAGTGGGCTCGTTGTGACCAAAGGCATCCAATGCCACCGACGCCAACGATCAATATTGCCCCGTCGTCCATGTGCCGCGGTGAGCGAGCCAATAGATTATGTTGTTCTAATCATAAGTGAGATACCTGCGATATCGTCTGCGCTCATCCATAGCCCAAGCGTTATCTGGCTCGATTTCCAGCACCTTGTCATAGTATTCGATTGCCTTCTCAAATTCAGATAAGTGCCTCCCATACAAGTGGCCTAGATTATTCAATACCGGTATCATTTTCGAATTTTCATCTAGCATAGATAAAAGCAGACTTTCAGCTTTTTCCAGCTGCATCATATCCATAAAATCTTCAGCTGACTCTAATTTCCCATATTGCTCTTCAGTGAGGTCATATGTGTTCTTCCAATGTGTCTCAGGCATAGCATCGCTAAGAAGTCAATGATTTGATACTTATCGAGAAATATTGGTTTCATACGGTAGCTGTTGACAGGTCTAGAGTGGAACGTTAATAGCCCCCTTTTATGTGGATTGGTACACCTAAAGAGTGGATACTGTGAAGAGAGGAAAAATTTCACCGCAAAAGGTGATGATTGTTGGGTTGATCATTTCACTTTTGGCCGCTTCAGGGGAAGGTAGCCATCTGGGTATTGGAGGCGATGCTGATGGGAAAGGAGAAGTGCCAATGGCTGGATGTACATGCCATTCCGCTCAACCTGACAATTCTGTAACAATTATTCTAGATGGGGTCCCTTATCACTACCAACAGGGGAAGGAGTATCAAATGAAAATACAGATTATTGGGGGCCCTGAAATAAATTCAGAATCCTATACGGGAGGATTTTCGATGAAAGCTAGCCTAGGTCAATTTACTCCTGGACCCGAATTTGATGGCTTGGTTCAAAATTGGGAGGACGATCCCAGCACTATGACACATACTGGAGCGGGTTCGGCCACACCAGACAGAACATGGCACATTAACTGGATTGCTCCGGCTGAGAGTAATGACACTGTTACATTTTGGCTTGCAGGCAATTCTGTCAACGGTGATATGGCGCCATCTGAATTAGACAAATGGAATAGACTTACTGCCTCAGTAGATGAGGGAGAGGATAATGGACGAGTTAGGGCTATATTTTCTGGTAACGGGGATATCAACCCCCCCTCGCCCATTGAAGAAAAGGTGGACTTGCACCACATGGGTGCTAAGCTCAAAGCACACTGGCTAGGGCTATTGGGTTTCGGTGCAGTTGCATTGGTCATACTCTTCTGTGGCCTTTTCCTGAGATATGGTTTCTCTAGGCATTATTCAGGAAGAAGCAATCTTTTGAAACTCAGAATAAAGCATCTAAGGAGGGGTGATCAAATATGAAAGATGATGCTGTAATGATGCTCCTTAGGCAAGTAAAATCCGGAGAAGTTGATCTCGATGACGCCAGGAAGCTGCTAGAAGGAGTCGATATCACGGAAGAAGCATACGTTGCAGCAGTGGATCATGGGGTTTTCAATAAACCAAAGCCTGGTTCCGTGGTTAGAGCAAGCATCTCCCCCTCTGGTGATTCTTGGCTCATCATACTAGTTGGATTATGGGGTTTGTTCTGGACGCTTTATTGGGCTGGTGCCCTTTCATACGGGCTATACAACCATTGGAATCAACAATTACTGGCATTCAACCTAGCGATGACCTTGCTGACTCTTATTATAATGGGCATCGTGTATCTGAAATACGTTCTGCCCGACGTGGTGATTGTAAAACACAGAAGGAACAAATTCATCACCCAAAATGATACAGAAGCTTGGCAAAAATATGAGGCCTGATTATGTCCAGAAGATTCAGATTAAAACCATTGGAAGGACTTTCTGATGTTGCTGATGAAAAAAGCGGTTCGATTGATAGGAGGCAATTCATGCGCCTGTCATTTAACACAGCTGCTGGATTAATTACGATGGCAAGCTTGGGGAGTGTTGGTTTTGCATCATTTTTGATGGGGCAAGCTAGCTCATCGGGATCCGACTCTGCCATAACTTTCTACGCGCCCAAAGGTGCTGATGTTTGGTATTCCAATTTGGATGGTCAGTCTATGACAAAGCAGGCATTTGTGGACGAGGCTTCAAAATCAGTTGCTGGAATGTCAGCAGCGGCAGGGCTCTGGTCGGGATTGCCTGTGATCGCCACATATGTCCCCCATGAGGAAAATAAGAACGAGCCACTGAGCGAGAATGCGCCTAGATTCCAGTTTCAGGATGGATTCACCGAAGCTGGAGAGTACGTTGGATCAGGCTTTGAAATAGATGAAAATGAAGAATACTCATCTCTTTCCATCCACGATAATCTGATTATCATTTTTGCTAGATGCCCACACCTATGCTGTATTCCTGGTTGGCAACTGGTTAGTAATGACTTCACGGCTGATAATTGGCTACCGGGTGGCACTGATGCGGGTGGAAACAAACTATTCTGCATCTGTCATTCAAGTAGATATGATCCAACTGTAATTGAGAAAAATCGCTCGAGAAATAGGGGTACTGGGGACGAATTTGATTTTATTGGAGTGAGGAGGACTGGTGGCCCGGCCCCTTATGGGATGCCTTTGATTCCATTCAATATCAATGGTGATGTAATAGAGGCGCTTCCGGACTTCAAAGATTGGTACACTTTCTGTGGATAGGTGAATAAAATGATGCAATTTTGGTTCCTTTGGATTTTTATTGCCATAGTTGTTGTGATAGTAGCTTTCACACTTAGGAGAGAAAGGGACGATATGCCTCGGAATGATATTTTGAGGGCAGTAGAGACGAATGCTGGCAATATGGGATTGGCCGAAAAAATGTTCCTCTGGGCATTCTCATGGCTCGACACTAGGTTCAGAATACAAGACTATTGGGGAATGAGTCGTGATGCATACCACAGCATGCACCGGCAGATGCCACTGACCCACGCAGAGAAATATAAACTCAGGATAATTTGGTATTGGTATCCCCTTTATTGCCTTGGGGGAATTTCATTTCTGGCATTCATTATTCTGGTAATTTCGGGAACGATTCTCGGTTTTTATTACGTTCCCGGCGGAGATTTGAATGCCGATCCAACACCAGCTTACGCATCTATGGAGTTCATCATGCTTGAGCTTCCCTTTGGTTACATAATAAGATCCGTGCACCATTGGACTACACATTTCATGGTGGCTGCAGTTTTCCTCCATATGTGTCGAGTGTATTTCACCGGGGCATACAGGAATCCTCGTGAACTGAATTGGCTAATTGGAGTTGCACTGATGTTCTTCACAATTTTCTTCGGGTATTCCGGATACTTGCTACCATGGGATAGCTTGGCGTTTGGTGCAGCGACTATTGGAATCAATATGGCAAATTCGACCCCACTAATTGGCGAGTGGATGGCTAACGCACTGTTTGGAGGAACGACATTGACAGGTCAAACTGTAGTAAGGATGTACTTCTTGCACGTGTTTGTGCTCCCAGTAATTGTTACTGCACTGATTCTAGCGCATCTGTTCATAGTTTGGGTACAAGGGATCGCGGAGCCGCATTGAGGTGGATGAAATGGGACTGTTGGAAAGATTTGGAAGGATTGCAGACACATATGTCACCGAAAAGGAGCAGTTGCTAGAAGCTGATGAAGAAAGGAGGCGTGTTTTCACTGGCCATCCATTTTGGCCTACAGAGGTCCTAAGGGACTCAATTATTTTCGCTGCAATAATCATGGTTATTGCATTCTACTCTTGGTTGATTCCCCCGCCCCTCCATAATGCTGCAGATCCATATGCCCAGGCTGGATTCGTTTTTCCTGACTGGTATGTACTATTTTCTTACGGTTATCTGAGATGGGGGGAGTATCTACCCCAATTCGTGATTCCGGCAGGGCCAATAGGGGAGTTTTTCGGTCAGCCTGTAATTTCATGGAATGCAGGTTGGTGGGGAGCTGCTATCACAGGGCTACCGGTTGGAATTCTAGCCCTCCCTCCATTCATTATTGGTAAAAGGGAAAAGAGAGGAGTGGAAGATCCGTGGTTTGCATCTGCAGGTGCTGCCTATCTTGCACACGTTTGGTTCATCTCAGTTTTTTCGATTAACATATTCCTAGAATTATATGCAAAAAATCGAATGGATTACTGTTGGATAGGCCATTCGACTGACTTCCAGTGTGGAACACAAGCACCTTGGACGGCTGAAATATTCAATGCTGTTCCTTGGATTCTTACTGGAATATTCATTTTCACGATTTTATACTTCGCGACCAGGAAATTCCTACTTGGCCCAATGGGGGCTAGGCTCACACCGATAATGGGTAAGCAGGTAGCCATTGGATCGTTTATTGCCGCAGTTTTGATTTGTAGCGTCACATGGCCAATGTACAACAATGGCTTCTGGAATCAAAGGGGTCTCGGAACAATGGGATTCTGGGAATATCAAGCTGAGGACAAGCTCGAAGAACTGGATGGGCTCAGGGCCCAACCAGTTGATACGATAACGAAGGTTGCCACCTTTGACGTAGAAAAACACTGGGTCTATTGGGAAGAAAGGTGTCTGCCTTATGCTGAAACCAGTCAATTGGAAGTTTGGCATTCTCTCCATGATGGCGATGAGTTCGCAGATTTCTGCGTTATTCCTGCTATGTACTGGGTCGACTGGGGGATATATCAGCCAACTAGGCTAGAGATAATCGATTTCAATGATGTGAATGGCCACTCCGAATCAGATACTTCCAGAAACTTTGGAGGGGGTTCGCTAAATTATACCGGATTGAATGGTGAAGATTCCATTAAAGTGACAGAAGAAAGGACTTTCGAAGTAGAAGATCTGGGAGTCTCGCCCCTTCCAGCAGATATTAATTGCAACTTCAGAACAATTCCAAGGAACTCTGGGGCGCATCAAACTAGTATGGTTCTGACAAATTCAATGGGGGATGTTGTGTGGGAGAATTCCGGAGAAAGCTGTGAGTCGGCAACAATTTACCTCGATGCGGGGCAGAGCTACACCTTTGCACTTACAATAAACTCTGTAGGAGTAAACGAAACTGTATCAATGGTTGGTGATTTTTCAGCAGTTGCTTACCAACCTCTATTGATTTCTGAAGATGGAACCGCGTTGATAAGAGAGGGGAGTACACTTTCATCTGATGAACTGGCAATGATGACGCTTGCTAATCCAACCTACCACAAAAATCCGATGAGTCTAGATGCTAAGCTAATCTATTCCATGTTCATACCTTGTCTTGGCGTTGGTGCGATGGTTTTCATGTTGATGAGAAGCATGGCAAGAGGATACGAATGGGAAATGAACAAATGCTATGGATGCGATCTATGTGATGATGCCTGCCCTGTTAGACTGTTTAATGCAGGTGACAAACTGAATATCATTTACAACACCTGGAACAATGAAGATGATGGTGTTCCACTTTATTCGTGCCTTACTTGCACCGCATGCACCAATGCCTGTCCACAATTGGTAGACTATGACTCTTACATCGACATAAGAAGGAACCTGATGGTCGGGGGGCCTCCTGCAGCAGAAATACCGCACACAGTCCTGCAAGCAGTTCTTGCTGCAGAGGCAGAGGAAGATGCTGATGATTCCTTCATCCCTGTAGACCAATACCCGATTGACTCCTCTATTGGCTACTACCCAGGATGTGTGGACTATATTGATCAAGAGATGATTTTCAGTCACCTAAATCATGGCAAGATGGACCTGGGCGATACAACAACTGCTGCATTCACTATTTTTGAAGAAATGGAAAAAGAAGTTACATATCTTGGAAGGGACTTCCTAAAGTGCTGTGGGCATGACCAAAAATGGCAAGGGATGAATGAAGTGTTTGAGAAATTGAAATCTTACAATCAAAAGAAATTGGGCGAGAGTGGAATTGAGACTCTGGTTACTTCTTGTGCCGAGTGCTTCCGTACTTTCGCACTAGACTACGAACTGGACGACATGAAGGTAATGCACACTACTGAATTCCTGATTGAGAACGGATTTGACATGGAATTACAAAGCAAAGAGGATGTGACTGTCACGTTCCACGACCCATGTAGGCTGGGTAGGCAGATGAACATCTATGAAGAACCCAGGGATTTGATCAAATCCGTTGAAGGGGTTGATCTTGTTGAAATGGAGCATACTGGAGAAGATGCACTTTGCTGTGGTGTTTCAAGTATGATGGCGTGCAATGAAAACAGCAGAGCCCTTAGATTGGAGAGATTCGACGAAGTAATGGCTACTGGCGCTGAAATCATGCTAACTTCGTGCCCTAAGTGTGTAAGTCACTTCGAATGCCTAAAATTCGAAGGAGACCCTAGGCACGATTTCGAAATATTGGATGTCGTAAGCTTCCTGGCTAGGCAGATTAATGAAACGAAGGGCAGCAATTAATTAAATGCGAGGAACGCTGAAAACATAGAAAGTGCGCAGTTCAGTATAATTCCTGCCACACTAGCATTTGTGAATGTTTTATCCTCGTATCCAAGCCCAACTAGTAAAAGGAAAAATCCAATCAATCCCCCACAAGCAAAAGATATCCATGCTACTTCCAAACCAAGAAAAATAGCCATAAAAGCCCAGATTATTGCACCTTGTAGGAGTCCTAACCATGCCATTGGATTTGAGATCCACCTCTCGTTGGTTTCAACCACAAGGGTCGCAGGACAGATACGAATTAAACTCACTATCATTAAAAATGGAAGTCAAGAGGTGGGCATGAGAGTTCCCTATGACCGATATCCACGACATGTTGGAAAGAAGGGAGAACGAGAGGGGTCGGATCAAATTTCTTATGAATTCTGCCAGAGCAGAAGAGAGTGCTAAGATAAGAGAGGGTGAAGAAGTCGTTGCATGGGTCAAGGAGGAGCTTTGCATAGGATGTGATCATTGCACAATTGCTTGCGAAGACGATGCGATTGAGTTGTATGACAAACCTTTAGCGAGTCCTCTAATGAAAGTAGACGTGAATAAAAAGGCAAAGGTCCTGCGTGAACCATGCACAGGTTGCAAGCTTTGTGTTTTAGCCTGCCCAACTGATGCAATAATTATGATAGATAGGTGATATGGTGAAAGAAAGCGACCCAATTAGATTCGGTGCTGAGTTCGGTCCGAAAAGGACATCGAGGACTAGTGGAGTTTCTCTTTCAACGTTCAAAACACTTGTATGGGTTTCCAACATTGGTGGATTGGTTCTTTTTGTGATTGGTCTTGAGTTGATGATTGTAAAGCAGTCATTCATGTTTGGTCTGGCTTGCATAATCGGAGGAATAGTGATCGCATTATTTCCATCGAATTATGAAATTGTCGGAATGGAAGAAATACCAGGTGATTCGGGAGATGAGTAACCTTAGGGATCCGTTACAATCTTTTTCAATGCGTGAACTGGCAATTACTATTCCCACCCCAATTGGGGAGATGTATGCGACTTCTGATTTTTCGGCCATTACTGGAACGGGTTGGGGGCCAAAACCTCATTCCCATATATGCGGGTCCAACGAAATTCTAGAGTGGGTAAGGAATTGGTTTGATGGATACTTTGTTGGAGAAATTATTGAAATACCGCCAATAAAGAAATGTGGTTTGAGTGCATTCGCTTCGGATGTTATTACTGCGCTGTCGGAACAGGTCCCTTATGGAACGACAATATCATACAACGAACTAGGAGTGATTTCTGGTTATCAAAATTCTTCTAGAGCTGTAGGAAGTGTGATGTCAAAAAATCCATGGCCGATTTTAGTGCCTTGCCATAGGGTGATTGCAAGTAATGGGGATGTTGGAAACTACAGCGGAAATGGTGGACAGATGACAAAATTGAGGCTCATCAAGATGGAGAAAAACCATAGTGGCCGGATTTTTCGATGACGTAATCAATGCCAATTGTCGACATCTTCGACCAGAGATAGTATGTCATTAGTGCTATTCTTTTGGCCGTTGTCTGTGAAATGCAGTGAGTGGAATAGTCGAATCCCAATAGCCAGATCTGGCTGTTTCCTTAGCAATGGCGCTAATTCCCGGTAATCATTCACCCATTCCATCGCATGAGGTGTCATTTCATCGATCAATGATTGTATGTGATGGGGCGTAGTCAATGTACCTGCAGGCATCTTTGGTCTTGAAACAATTTGTTCAGGGAGTTTAGTTTTTGAAGCGGCTTCCCTCAATGCGATCTTCTCCAAGTCCCCATTTATTCTTCCTTTCATGGGAATTGAGAGTGAGGCTTCTCTATGTGATTTGGACAGGAATGGGACTCTAGACTCTAAACCTGTAGCCATCCCATGCCTATCTGCCAATCTCAATTGGAAGTTTGTTAGCTGCCCTCTATCTAGTTCAAATTGCAAGCTCGAGGAGAGATTGGAGAAATGACTTTTAGGAGAGAATTGGTTATCGACCCAAGTGTGTCCTGGTCCACACACAGGTTGAAATTTCCCCCAACCATCGTACATTTCCATTCTGTTCTGAATTAAATTGGAGTGTTTAGTAAGATTTCTGTATCTCGAGTAACCACCGTGGAGTTCATCTGCACCTTGGCCGCATATGCCCACTTTGACATCTTTAGACATTGTTTCAAACAGAGGTTGCCAAAAGAAAACAGTCACATCTAAATCTTCCCCGTTCCACACAAATTTTGGTAATCCTTTCCACAAATCATCTTCAGAAATTATTCTTGTATTGAGAGATAAATCCAAATTTTCCGCTACCAAATGAGCGGCTTGCATGTCAGGATTATCTTCACTCCCACCTACTGTCCAGCACTCTGGGGATTTGTCAAGATGCTCATCGGAATGGGCCTTTGCTAATGCAGCGATTAAGCTAGAGTCGAGGCCTCCGGAAAGAACTAGTCCCAGTGGGGCATCAGACTCCATCCGATCCACGACCCCTTTACTTAGGGATTCGAGAAGCAAGCTAGAGTGATTGGTATGCCCTGAAATGGTTGATTGATTGAACATATTTGAAGAGTAAGTCGCAACACCAGTCAATACTGCATTACCATCTTTATCCAACCCCCATGTCTCGATTGTGCCTTGCCCAACATTGGTAACACCACTAAATAATGTGGATCTATCCAAGGGATATTCATAGGCCAGTCTTAACGCAAGAGCCCCTAAATCCGGAATAGGGGTGAATTCGGGGTGACCATGAAATGATTTTATTTCTGAGCCGAAAATCAAAGTCCCACCTTGAAGAACATGCCTGATTAACGGCTTTACACCCAATGGATCTCTACAAAGAATTAGCTCTCTGATAGAGTGATCCCATAGTGCAAACCCCCAGATCCCATCCAAGCAAGAAACCCAAGGGATGTGTTTCTCTGCAGGGTTTCCATTTGCTGATGCTGAATTGGAGATTCTTATCTGACCCGAAGGCTTGCCAATGACGGAAGAAGGCTGTTTTGGGAAATCACCCATATGCATTTCGTGAAGAGCTAATATTGCCTCTGAATCACCAGATGTAGTCCAATTATAACCAGTAATTGATTCTCTTATTTTGTCAGAATTGTATATTTCTCCATTTTGAATTAGTACTCTGCCATTTTCACTGACTATCGGCTGAGAAGATCCCGAAATATCTCTAATTGCCAGCCTAGAATGGCCAAGAGAAATCGTGCCATTTTCAAGATTCTCGATGAAATTTCCTTTTCCATCAGGTCCCCTATGTGCTAGGCACCCAACCATTTCATCGATGGATTCAGGGGAGTTGTTTCCAAAAATTCCAGAAATTCCACACACTGAATCACCAATTGAGCGAATTAATTAGAAGTATTTCACAAAAATTGCTAATGAAGCGATGGAAGCTAATGCCCAGATGAAAAGGTAGGTGGTTTGTTTGAGTGGCTCTTCTTCCCATTCCTCATCAATTGTAACATTGGTGTCGCTTGACATATCTCTCATACTCATGGAGGGCGAGGGGGATGTAAAGATGACGGGGGAAGTGTCACAAGAATGGGAATAACAGAATAGCGCCTGCCAATGGGAATAGTATCATTGTAGCGTTGTCATCTATCGATTTGGTCTTGGGAAGCTCTCCAGCAACGGTCAGAGGTGCTAATAGTATGGCTGCCAGTAGGTTTGTACCTATCCAAAGGTGGCATCCAACCCAGATAAGATATGAGGCGAACAAACCAACAATAATTGCCATTTTCAAATTCTGCTTTTTCCTCTTAACCTCCCCCATTATAGGATCGACAAAAGTTAGTCCAAAAATTATCGGAATACCATATGCGCCGGCCCGAATTCCCTCCTCACCGGGATTGGGTGCGATGAGCAGGGCCAGTGAAACAGCAAGAGCACCCCATGCAAGTGCAGAAATTTGCTCTGATTCATAGGCCCTCTGTCCCAAAATTACGATTCCCAATCTTAACCTTAAGATTTCCAGAATAATTAATAAAAAACAGACTACACTAACGAATTGATTGGGATTCAAGGAGAAAATACTGGAAATTTCCTCCCCATTGTTATAGAAAAGATATGGGATAGCTGCCATTGAGACGTGTGTTGCACGTCTGAGTGCATGACCTCCGAATCCCCCAATCGAGTGCTCAACATGATCAACCAAAGTATCTGTTGATTCGGAGTTCAAATCAATTCCCTCCGAAATTTATTGAAGAAGCCATATCCCTTATTGCCTCAGTTATAGTTTTTGAACCGTCACTAATATTTTCCAAATTTCCTTCTATTTCGGGATGATTTAGCAATAATGAATCCCAATTGGCCAATAATTGCTCCCTATTCCGAATTTTTTGCCGACTTTTATCTATAACTAATGACTCTAGGATTTCTACCAATTCAGATATTCCTGAGCCATCTAATGCGGAAGCAAGATGGATATGCGGAGATGGCGATTCACCTAATTCTAGTCCCTCTCTGACCATTTTGGCTGTATTTTTGGCATTAGGAAGGTCTGCCTTGTTGATAACAATGACATCAGATAACTCAAGAATTCCGGCTTTTTCTGCTTGAATGATATCTCCCCTATCAGGGCCATCAACCAGCAATATTCGATCTGCATATGCGACAACTCGTATCTCAGATTGACCCGATCCAACTGTTTCGATAATGACTCTTGTCCAGCCACAATTTGAAAGAAGTGATACAATGTCATCGAGAAATGGCAAAGAACCACCAGAGTTGTTTCTCGAAGACATAGAGCGAATGAATACTGAATTATTTGTTCCTATTGCCCCCATCCTTAGCCGATCGGCCAATAATGAGCCACCAGAAACTGGAGAAGATGGGTCAATTGCTAAAATTGCAACCGTTTCTCCATTTTCAACCCAATATTCGGCCATAGAGCCAATTAATGTGGATTTACCGACACCCGGTGGCCCAGTTACACCTAGTGACCAGTTATTTGGGTGCTTGGGAAGATTGGTCCTTTCCCCGGATTCTATTGATGTAATCATCCGTGCAAGGCTTCTACGGTCTCCTTCGAGAGCGAGTGAGAGTAGATTGATGTCAATCACCCCAATGCCAACCAGGGCCCTCGCCAATACCAACCGGTTTCCCGGAGTCCTTTCTTTCCTCAATAGAATCCAAGAAGCTCAGTATTGATGATGACTTAGACCCGGGGCCAAAAATCGCACGAATACCAGCGTCAAATATCTCATTTCGATCTCTCTCGGGAATTATTCCCCCTGCAAAAACTAAAACTTGACCAAGAGAGGCAGCTCTTAGGCCATCACAAATCATTGGTATCAGAGTTTTGTGCGCCCCTGAAAGTGTTGAAATCCCAAGAGCATCGGCATCTTCATCGCTTACAATCCTGACAATTTCATCTGGTCTTTTTCTTAAACCCGTGTAGATGACTTCATGTCCGCCCTCCCTTAGTACACGTGCGATTACCTTGGCCCCCCTATCGTGGCCATCGAGTCCTGGTTTCGCGATTACTATTCGCACAAAGCCATCCAGCTGGCAATTAGTCTTCAAGCAACCGGACCTATGATGATGCAAAATATCAGGAATGCTCATGTGCGGCCTTGTCCCCTAACGACTCACCATGGTAGAGCGTTCAAGCCGCATCGATGACTTGAGGCGACGGAAGTCCAAGTCAATCAGTGGTGGTGGACAGGCCAGGATTTCAGCTCAACATGCAAAGGGAAAAATGACCGCACGAGAGAGAATTTCCGAATTACTAGATGAGGGGACGTTCACAGAAGTTGATGCCTTGGTCGAACATAGATGTAGGGATTTTGATATGGATAGAAATGTCATTCCGGGGGATGGAGTTGTATGTGGCCATGGAATGATAGATGGGCGCTTAGTTTACTGCTTTGCACAAGATTTTACAGTATATGGTGGTTCTTTGGGAGAAATGCATGGCTTGAAGATATGCAAGATTCTTGACATGGCAATGAAAACAGGGGCCCCAGTTATTGGTTTGAACGATAGCGGAGGAGCGAGGATCCAGGAAGGCGTCGCTAGCCTTGGTTCGTATGCGGAGATTTTTTTCCGTAACGTTAGGGCAAGTGGAGTAATCCCTCAGATTTCAGTAATAATGGGCCCGTGTGCTGGCGGTGCCGTCTACTCTCCGGCAATTACAGATTTTGTAATAATGGTAGACAAAACAGCGCACATGTTCATCACAGGCCCTGAAGTCATAAAAACTGTGACTAATGAGGAAGTTAGTTTCGAAGAATTAGGAGGTGCCCAGACTCACGCAACAAGATCTGGGGTGACTCATTTCACTGCTTCGGATGACAAAGAAGCTGTCACAATAGTTAGGGAATTGGTGAGTTTGCTACCTTCTAACAATCTTGAGAGGGGGCCGGTGGTCCCTACTAGTGATCCTCTCGACAGGTCTAGTGAATCTTTGGATTCATTAGTACCCGATGACTCCAGCCAACCCTATGACATGTTGACAATTATCGAAGAAGTATTGGACTTAGATAGCTTCATGGAAATTCAAGAGGACTTTGCGACCAATCTCATAGTTGGCCTGGGTAGGCTAGGCGGGCATACAATTGGCGTGGTCGCCAATCAACCAAAATCGTTGGCTGGATGCTTGGACATTGATGCTTCTGTCAAGGGTGCAAGGTTTGTAAGATTCTGTGACGCTTTTAACATACCAATAGCTACGTTTGTTGACGTCCCGGGTTTCCTTCCCGGTGCGAGCCAAGAATGGGGTGGAATAATACGTCATGGTGCTAAATTGCTATTTGCCTATGCTGAGGCGACCGTTCCAAAAATGACTGTCATTACAAGAAAGGCATATGGTGGCGCATATGACGTCATGTCATCTAAGCATATCAGGGGAGATTACAATATTGCATGGCCCACTGCAGAATTGGCAGTAATGGGAGCTCAAGGAGCCGTTCAAATTATCCACAGAAATAGGATTGGCGCAGCGAAGAATCCTGAACAAGAAAAGGAGCGCTTGATAGATGACTATACTGAAGCCTTCGCCAACCCCTACAAAGCGGCTGCGCTTGGCTACATTGATGATGTCATTATGCCCTCCGAGACCAGGGGTGCTTTGACAAAAGCTTTGGGCGCACTTCTTGAGAAAGAAGAGGGAAGACCTGCAAAGAAGCATGGAAATATACCATTGTAGGTGGGATTATGAAAGAAGGCAGACTAGAGACCCTACGTGCAGCGGCAATTTTTGCAGTGCTTTCAGGTGAAAGTGGGTTAAAGGCCATATCAATCAGTAATTTTCGAAATAAGGGGAGTATTTGGGCAAATGAACATAGAAGGATTGCCATGGGGAAAAATAGCCTGATGAAATCAAAAATGGAAAGATCGAACATCAGGTGATTTGATGGTCGAAAAAAGAAAAGTTACGGTAGATGGCGAAGAACTGGAAGTAGAAATTGAAGACATGGGGGGTCACTGGGAAGTAAAGGTAGATGGTGCGAAATTTACCATCACTGCAGACAGGGGTTCTGGGTCCAAGAAAAAAAGGTCAGCGAAATCAGTTAGAGGAAGTTCCGGCTCAGGGACAGTATCTTCGTCAATACCGGGAAAAATTGTTGCAATCAATGTAGAAGAAGGTGATGATGTTGCTGTCGGAGACATCCTATTGGTCCTAGAAGCAATGAAAATGCAAAATGAAATTAGGTGCCATACGGACGGATTAGTAGGTGGCATTTTTTGTCAAACAGGACAAAGAGTTGAGGCTAACTCGCCGCTGCTAGAAATTGTAGCAAAAAAGGAGGATTGAAAAATTGCCAACATGCGACCAAAAAGAATGTGAAAACATTGGATCAATAGTTAGCAGATTATCGCCAGAAGGATTTTTGGTTTCAAGTGGCAAGAGGGCCTATTCATTCAGAGAGGCATATCAGAGGTTCAATTATTGTAATGAGTGTCACAGCAATCTAATGACCGAAGTTTGGTCTAGGGTTAGAAGCTCCAATGACAAAGGGGATGATCACATAGCTCCCACGGCAATTTGATGAATTAATTTATCGAGTAAATTGCTGCTCGTCGTCCATGCGGGACTACGTTAGCCACTTGGAGTGCTCTTACACTGGAAAGAGATATGAAGCAGATGAAATTCATACAATCTCAGATTCTGGTAAGCCCCTCCTAGTAAAATATGATTTGCACAGGATGAAAAATGAAATCTCTAGGGAAGATATTGAATCGTCGCCCGACCCAGGTTTTTGGAGATACTCGGACCTATTGCCTGTGAATGATGAAGAATGCAAGATTTCCCTTGGTGAGGTAATCACCCCACTTATTCCACTAAAGAGAACGGCGAATATCTTCGGTTTTGAACCGGGTGTGGTAATGATCAAGGACGAATCTAGGCTTCCAACTGGGTCATTCAAAGCTAGAGGTTTGGGGTTGGCTGTCTCAATGGCAAAACAATTGGGAATTGAACATTTAGCTATTCCGACCAATGGAAACGCTGGATCCGCTTTGGCTGCATATGCCAGTAGAGCTGGAATGAAAACAACCGTGCTCTGCCCTGAAAATACTCCAGAAATAAATACTCGTGAGACCTTTGCTCAAGGTGCTGATACTCATCTTGTGAATGGTTTGATTGGCGAGTGCGGTCAAATTATTTCAGATGGTATCGGTGAAGTTGGGTGGTTTGCAGTTTCGACCCTGAAGGAACCATATCGCATTGAGGGAAAGAAAACCATGGGCCTTGAACTGGCAGAGCAAATGGGTTGGAATTTGCCAGATGTGATTTTCTATCCAACAGGAGGTGGTACGGGGCTAATTGGAATGTGGAAGGCCTTTGCTGAGCTTTCGAGTCTTGGGTGGATTGATTGTGATTTGCCCAGGATGGTAGCTGTTCAATCTACTGGTTGCGCACCTATTGTGAAGGCTTGGGAAGAGGGTTCAGAATTCGCTGAATACTGGGAAAATGCAGAAACTGTAGCTTCAGGAATTAGGGTTCCATCAGCGATAGGCGACTTTCTCATTCTAGAAGCGATCAAGGATTCCGGTGGTTTTGCTATCGCAATTGATGATTCTGAAATAAACGAAATGGTCCTTGATATTGGTAGGGAAGAGGGTTTGATGCTTTGTCCAGAAGGAGCAGCGACTGTCGCGGCTTACAAAAAATCGATAGATTGTGGTTTGGTCGGTAAAGACGAGTCGGTGGTTCTTTTCAATACGGCAACAGGACTCAAATACCCATTGCCTGAGGTTGATTCTCTGATTGATAGATTTGGTGCAATTGACTATTCCAAGTTTATCTAAATCAGGCCCAAAGCATCTTCGATGCGATTCAATTCAGGGCCCGTTGAACCAGTACCAGCTAATGCATGGGAGTCATTTGCTACGCAACCAGCACCAACAAAAGGTGACCCGAAGGTTACGGTACCGACCATTGCTGGCACCCCTAGTGTGGATTCAATTACCTCTACCTCATGTGTTTTTACATCTGGATGGGTGAGTGCCCCCTTGTTATTTGCTACAACCATACTTCCAACCGTTTTATGCCCTGCAACCTCAGTTCTGGAAACTTCCACACCAAGGACGTCAGAGATAATTTCTGCGCCTTCTTTCGGGATTGTTGGGCTGACTAATGCGCCTTTGTCATTACATTCAATCAAGTTGCCTGCAGCATTAACACCGCTCTCCATCACAACAACGTCTCCAAAGCTCGTTAATTCATCGAGGTCATCTTGAGAGGCGATATCGGCTACCGCTATCCCCCTACTGTTTCCCCTGATTAGACTACCCAGTAAGGCCGACCCACCAACTAAGAATTGATGGGCTTCCAAGTCGAATGCACCCTCAAACTCCTCGACCGCATCTTTATCGAGTGTACTAGGAAGAAATAGAACATCACCTACAATGCTGATGTACACCCCTACCTGCTGATGGCCGAGAATGTCTCCGGTAGATATAGGCATATCCTCACCAAATCTCCTTGGGCTGCCCAAATATATTTTTGTGCGGGGAGATGAAGGAGAGTGGCACAGCGACGATCTTTCCCATGGGCTTTCGCACCACAGTACAGGAGTCGACGCAGGAGGGCTTGACTTCCGGGTTCGAAATGGGACCGGGTAGGACCCCTCCGCTATGGCCGTGCACAACTCTTCCTTCGAATGTGAATTGATATGCTCTTTTGGACAGAGACTCACATAGTAAGTGTGAGAAATTGCAGATGCTCGGGGGGTTAGTGCAGCTGGGCTGAACACCTCGGCGAACCTCGGTGCTTACACCCGCTGTCTATCAATCTCGTCTTCTACGAGTCCCCTGAGATGCCTCGTCTTTCGGATGGCTTCGAGCTTAGATGCTTTCAGCTCTTATCCACATAGGGCGTGGCTACCCAGCATTGCCCTGCCGGACAACTGGTAAACTAGTGGCCCCGAGCCCTCGTTCCTCTCGTACTAAAGGGCCC
>Ga0066836_10000072_pt1 | contig 37923 bp, 36 predicted proteins | sample ETNtaG_18_FD_71568 | JGI IMG/M metagenome (GOLD analysis project Ga0066836, IMG submission 71568) | Marine microbial and viral communities from oxygen minimum zone, Eastern Pacific Ocean - ETNP201302SV91 | ecosystem: Environmental > Aquatic > Marine > Oceanic | place: Pacific Ocean: Eastern... | reverse complement strand
ACTGACACGTGTTTTCCATTTTCGGCAGCTTTCAATAATTCATCAATAACTCTTGAGTTTTTTGCTGTTCTATATAATGTTATCTTTATTGATAATACGTCTGGATCTTCTGCAGCCTCATTTAACAAATTTATTACTGGATCAAATGAATTATAGGGATGATGTAAAAAAATATCTTTCTCAGAAAGTATTTGAAATATATTTTTTTCAGTAGATGTTTTTAAACCAAAAGGTTTGATTGGTAATGGATATTTAGGAAGTAATTTTGAAAACTCATTGAAATTGACAACCTGAGAAATAGAAGTAAGATCTATAAAAGACTTTTCAGGTAATTTCATTAAATTAAATTCATCTATTTTAAAGATTTTTTGAAGTTCTTTTATAACCTTTTGATCATAATTATTAGACACATCTAATCTAACTACCCTACTAAATTTTCTATCTTTTAATTTTTGCTTTAATTCTTCCAGAAAGTTTGATTCAATATCTTCTGATTCTTCTAAAGTATAGTCACCATTTCTAATTATTCTAAACAAACTAATACTTTCTATTAAAATACCTTTAAAAAATCTTTTAATATGTTTTCTGATAATATTTTCAATAGGAATAAAATATAATTTGTCATTAATTTTATACTCAAAAAATCTAGGTATGTTTTGAGGAATTTGAATAAATGATATTTTATTTTTAGATGAAGTATTTTTAGATTTAGTTACTACTCCAAAAATTAAAACTTTATTCATCAAAATAGGAAAAGAATGAAGACTATCAAAAACCATTGGGGTTATCATTGGAAATATTGTTTTTTTAAAATATTTTTTTGCTTTTTTTCTTCCATCATTATCTAATAGGTCTAAGTCTCCAATAAATATTTTTTCCTTTTCCATTTGGGAAATTATAGACCTAGCAAAAAAAGTATTAAAATCATCAAAAAATATTTTGGACTTATTCAATAAATGTTCTCTGAAAGGAATTTCTCTCATTCCAGAATAATCAATTCTGTTTTTTTTACTATCAATATAGTTATATAAACTCCCTATTCTAACCTCAAAAAATTCATCAAAATTTGATGAAACAATTGACAAAAATTTCAGCTTATCTAATAAATTACGATTATCATTCTTGGCCTGCTCAAGAACCCTAAAGTTAAAATTTAACCAGCTTAAATCTCTACTAATTAAATTACTTTTATTGATATCTATTAAATTCATTTGAGATTATCAAGAATACTCATAACTTCCTTAACATGTTTTCTAGATTCTTCCAATAATTTAATTTCATCTGAACTTAAATCTAGTTCTATAACCTTTTCAATACCATTTTTACCAAGTATTACTGGTACTCCTAAATAACAATCATTGATGTTATATTCACCATCAAGTTTTACACAAACAGGAAAAATTCTTTTTTGATTTTTAATTATTGCCTCAACCATTTGAGCCGCAGCTGCACCAGGAGCATACCAAGCCGATGTACCCATTAATTTTACAAGTTCACCACCACCAAACTTGGTTCTTTCAATTATATCAGAAAGTATTTTTTCTTCAATTAATTCAGTCACTGGTATTCCTGCGACTGTCGTATATCTTGGCAGTGGAACCATCGTATCACCATGTCCACCTAATAATAACGCCTGAATATCCTTTGTGGATACATTTAATTCATCTGAGATAAACGCTCTATATCGTGCCGTATCAAGAATTCCTGCCATTCCCATTATTCTTTCTCTAGGAAATTTTGAAGTAATATGAGCTTGATAAGTCATAACATCTAATGGGTTTGAAACTATAATTAGAATACAATTAGGAGAGTATTTAATAATATTTTCTGTGACAGATTTAACAATCTTTGAATTGGTATCAATTAGATCATCTCTTGACATTCCAGGTTTTCTAGGTAATCCCGATGTAATAACAACAACATCAGAATCCTTTGTTAATTTATAATTGTTAGTTGAACCAATTGTTTTCGTATCATATAAATTTATTGGTGCTTTTTGGAAAATATCTAAAGACTTTCCTTCAGATATACCTTCCTTTATGTCTACTAAAACAATTTCGTTTGATACTTCTCTATATGCCAAAACATCTGCACAAGTTGCTCCAACATTACCAGCACCTACAATAGTTACTTTCATAATTTTAAATTTATAATTAAACTTTTACTACAAAATTAGAAAAATAGGATCAAAAGATTAATCAATAGTTATATTAATTAATAGAAATTCTTAAAACTTTCTCGGTTTTATTGGTTACTTTAAATTCATCGTGTATTTGATGATCAATTAACCATACAATTTTATTATCAGATAAAATTACACATTGAAAAATTTTTATATAGTTTGGTACTTTTTTATCAATTAGAAAATCACTAACCTTTTTATTTTTTTTCATACCTAAAGGTTTAAAAAAATCTCCATTTTTCCAATTTCTTATCACTAATGGAAACTTTACTTTCTTTAAATCTAATTGAGCTACATTTCTATTTTTATTTAATACAAGGGAAGAAGAATTAATCATTTCAAATTTGATATTTCTTTCGTAAAGATTATAAGTTCCATCTTTTTTAATACTAAAATTAATTTTATAATTATTTTTCTTTTTATTCAATAAAAAAATAAACTCTCTTTCAATAATTAATTTGAATTTTTCTGATTCATAATATTTTCCAGAAATTCCATTGTATGATAAAATAATATCGTCAGATTGAGAATAATTAAACCCTAGTTGATTTAAATATTCTTTGAAAAGAAAAAAATTAAAATCCTTTTTTTTCCATTTATTTATATTGATTTTGAATCCATTCTCTAAATTTTCAACATATTCTTTTTTGAGTTTTGAAATTTGAAAAGAAATAAACTTCTCCATTTCTGATAAGTTCCTTGATGTATCAATTACAGATTTTTCTAAAGAATTATTGATTTTTTTTAATTGGGGTATAATTTTTAACCTGATTCTATTTCTAGAATATTTTGTTGATTTGTTAGAAGAATCTTCTCTCCATTCTAAATTATTTAATTGAGCATAATCTATCAATTCATTTTTATTAAAATTCATTAGTGGTCTAAAAATATTTCCTCTTAAAACTTGAATTCCTCTTATTCCTCTAAACCCAGTAGCATTTGATAAATTATATATAACCGTTTCTAAGTTATCATCAATATGATGAGCCGTACATAATAAATCAATATGATTTTCAATCAAAAGACAATCAAACCATTCATATCTTTGTTTTCTTGCTTCCGTTTGTAAAGAAACTTTATTTTTTCGAGCATATTTTTTTATATCAAAATTCTTTGAAAAAAAATTGATTTTATGTCTTTGAGAAAGTTTTTTAACTAACATTAGATCTTTTTTTGAATCTTTTCTGATATTAAAATTGCAATGACATACTGAAAAATTAAACTTATTTTTTAAAAAAAAATTAAACATACATATTGAATCTAAACCTCCACTTACAGCTAACAAAAATTTTATATTTTTTTTGTCTATACTATATTCTTCAAACAAATAAGTGAATTTATCGTTATAGTTATTGCTTTTCATAAAGTAAAATTAATTAATCATTATAGTAATTATCATTTATATAAATATCTATTTTATTTTTGCCCTATGAATATGACTAAATTTAAACTATTTGTATTATTTTTTTATTTATTATTTAATCAAAATTTGATTGGTCAAGAAAAAGAAAAAATAAAATACAAAGCAGACGAACTTGAATATTTAAAAATCAATAAAGATCCAGTTAGAAAGTTAATATATAACGTAGAATTTATTCAGGGAAAAACAACAATTAAATGTGATTCAGCTTATTACTTTAATAAAAAAAAAATAATGGAAGCTTATAGCAATGTGATAATTACTGATGAAGATTCCTTATTAATTACTGCAAATAAATTAATATATAATGGAAACAATAAAATTGCAGATTTAACTGGCAATGTCCGCTATTCAAAAAATAATAACATACTTGAAACCAACTATCTAATATATGATTTAAAAAACAAAATAGGATCATTTAAAGAAAGAGGAAAATTATTTAATGACAAAAATACCCTTACAAGTGATTATGGTAAATTTTACTCAGATAAAAATTTATCAGAATTTAATCTGAATGTTGAATTAGTCTCTCCCGAATACACTTTACAATCCGATACACTAGAGTATAATTCAAATACTAAAATCGCCTATACTTTTGGTCCCACTACAATCATTACTAAAGACAGTGTTATTTTAAATGCTAAAGGAGGGGAATTTATTACCGATATTAAATTTTCTGAATTTGATAGAAGTACTATTGAAACTAATGAATATTACTTGAAAGCAGATGAAATCATTTTAGATAAAAATAAAGAATTATATTCTGCCACTGGTAATGTAAAACTAATATCTAAATTATCTAACTATGTTGTAATTGGATCAAAAGGGTTTTATGACAAGAAAAAAAACATAACTAAAATATATGAAAATCCAATATTGAAAAAAATTATTCCCAATGATACTTTTTATCTATCTTCAGATACAATTATTGCCTTTGAAAATGTAAATGAAAACTATAGAAAAATTATTGCTTTTAATGATGTAAAAATGATTAAAGAAAATTTTGAGGGCAAAGCTGACTCAATTAGTTACTTTATCAAGGATTCTTTAATTTATATGTATAAAGATCCAATCGTTTGGAATAATAACAATCAAATATCTTCTGATACCATTAGTTTTATTTTTTTTGATAATTTAATTAAAAAAATGATTTTAAATAAAAACTCATTTATAATTTCAACTGATACTATGAATAATTATAATCAAATAAAAGGGAGAAATATGATTAGTTATTTTGACAATAATAACTTTATGAAGAAAATTGAAGTAAATGGGAATGGTGAAAGTATTTATTTTGCTTTAAATGATTCTGGCAATTCCATAATAGGACTAAATTATATGATTTGTAGTGATATGAATATATCATTTGAAAAAAATGAAATAAAAAATATTACTTTTTATAAAAATCCGAACGCGAAACTTATACCACCACAAGAAATAAATGAAAATGATTTATTTTTAGATGGTTTTAAATTAAGAGAAATTGAAAGACCAATTTTAGAAGAAGTTATTTATTATTTTAGAAAAAAGATATATTTGCCGAATGAAAAATAAATTATTCATAATCATCATTTTCATATCATTATCTTGTAGTGATTATAGAAAACTCTTCAAAACAGAAGGATATGAAGAAAAACTTGAAGGTGCATTAAAGTATTATGAAAAAGAAGAATACTATAAAGCTAGTACTTTATTTGAAGATATTAAACCACTTGTAAAAGGAACTGAAAAATCCGAAACAGTTGACTTTTATTTTGCCTATTGCTTATATCATCAAAAACAATACATATTAAGTTCAAATTATTTTAAAGAATTTATTGAATTATATTCAAGAAGTGAAAGAGTTATAGAAGCTGAATATCTTTATGGTTATTCTCTATATAAAGACTCTCCAAATTTTGATTTAGATCAATCTAGCAGCGTTAAAGCTATAGAATCTATTCAAGCATTTATTAATAAATATCCATACAGCAAATATTCTAAAGATGCAGGTGATTTAATTGATGAATTAAGAGTCAAAATTGAAAAAAAATATTTCTTTAATGCTAAACAATACTATAAAATTAAAAAATACAAATCAGCTATTATAGGATTAAAAAATTTTCAAATTGAATTTCCTGGATCTATTTTTGATGAAGAATCATATTATTTGATTATTTCATCTCAGTTTATAATTGCAAAATCAAGTTTTGAAAATTTACAAAAAGATAGATTTAAGAAAGTAATTGATTTTTATATAGAATTTATCGATAAATATCCAAAAAGTACATTTATCAAAGAAGCTGAAAAAATGTATATTGAAAGTTTAAATTTTTTAGGTACATTTGCAGAAAATTAAATAGTAATAAAATGAAAATTAAGCCATCACTTAACACTAGAGATTATCAAGAATTATCTGCAAAAACAGGTAATATTTATCAATCAGTTAATATAATAGGTAAAAGAGCAAAACAAATTTCTGCAACTCAAAAAGAAGAATTAAATTCAAAACTTGCTGAGTTTGCATCAGATGTTGACAATTTAGAGGAAATTTTTGAAAATAGAGAACAAATTGAAATATCTAGATACTATGAAAGATTACCGAAACCAACAACAGTTGCAACTGAAGAACTTTTAAATGATGAATTAATATTTAGAAAATCAGAAGAAAAAGAAGAGGACTTATCAAATAGTAATTTATAAATAGAGTTTCTTTTCTTTATGAAATTTTTATTATTATTTTTTGTGTTTTTCTTAAATCAATCAGTATTTTCTCAAGAGTTAAACTCATCAGTATTTATCAATTCTGATAACATCGAAAGTAGTGATAAGTATATTTTTGATGAAATGAAGGTTGCATTTGAACAGTTTTTAAATAATCAAAAATGGACTGAAGATACCTATAAAAATGAAGAAAAAATTAAATGCAATTTTATTATTAATATAGTTAACCTACCCTCAATTAGTAATTTTGAAGCATCAGTTCAAATTCTTTCCTCTAGACCTATTTTTAATTCATCTTATGAATCAATATTACTAAACCATGGAGATAAAGATTGGTCCTTTGAATATGTAACTTCTCAACCTTTAGATTTTAATGAAAATAATTTTAATAATAACATAACTTCTCTTTTATCATACTACGCTTATATAGTTATTGGAATGGATAATGATTCATTTGAAAAATTTGGTGGAGAAAAATATTTTCAAAAGGCATGGAAGATTGTAAATAATGCTCAACAGTCAAATTATATAGGATGGGATCAATTTGGTTCAAATAATAATAGATATTGGTTGACTGAGAATCTATTAAACCCTGAGTTAGGAATTGTTAGGGAATCATTCTATAATTATCATATAAATGGCCTTGACATTTTTGAGAATAATGCTGAAAAAAGTCGTGAAAGTATAGTTAAAGATTTAAAAAATATATCTGAAGTAAATCAAATAAAGCCTAACTCCATTTTAATTAAATCATTTATTAATTCTAAGTCAAATGAAATTAGCAATATATTTTCTAAAGGACCTATAAATATAAGAAAAGAAGTATACAACATACTATCTAAAATTGATCCAAGTAAAACAGAAAATTTTTCTAAAATTCTAAATTAGATTACAATGTCATTTTTGAATAATTTGATGCCAAACTTTGTTAAAGAAAATATAAATTATTATAAAAAAAATGGCTTTAAAAAAACAATTAAAAAATTAGGATGGAAAGTTGTGTTATTTATATTTCTATTTTATTTAATAAGAGATAGTATTCTTTATATAATTATTCCTTATTTTGTAGCTAAAGAATTTAATATATTTTAATTATAAAAATGAATAGTCTTTTATCCAACAAAAATGGATTAATTTTTGGAGCTCTTGATGAAAATTCTATTGCATGGAAAGTAGCTGAAAAGTGTCATGAAGAAGGTGCTAATCTAGTATTATCTAATGCTCCTATTGCATTAAGAATGGGTAAAATTGATATTTTATCTAAGAAATGTAAATCAGAAGTTATACCTGCAGATGTTACATCATTAGATGATTTAGAAAATCTTTTTATTAAATCTAAAGAGATTTTTGATGGTAAAATAGATTTTATATTACACTCAGTTGGCATGTCTCCTAATGTCAGAAAAAACAGAAACTATGGGGATTTAAATTATGATTGGTTTTTAAAAACTTTAGATATCTCTGGAGTTTCATTTCATAAGATTATGCAAACAAGTGAAAAATTAAATGCAATTAATGAATGGGGGTCAATAGTTGGCTTATCATATATAGCAGCTCAAAAAACATTTCCTTTTTATTCAGATATGGCAGAAGCAAAATCAGTATTAGAGTCCATAACAAGAAGCTATGGTTACAGACTAGGTAAAATAAAAAACATTAGAGTAAATACAATTTCACAATCCCCAACAAAAACTACAGCTGGTAAGGGTATAAAAGCGTTTGAAAGTTTTTATAAATTTGCTGATAAAATGTCTCCTCTTGGAAATGCTAGCGCGGTAGAATGTGCGAATTATTGTGTTTTTTTATTTTCAGATTTAAGTCGAAAAATTACTATGCAAAATTTATTTCATGATGGAGGGTTTTCAAATACAGGAATTTCAGAAGAAATTATAGATAGTTTTAATTAGAAATTAAATTCTATGATTTTTTTTCCAAATGCTAAAATAAATTTAGGATTAAATATTATTTCAAAAAATAATACAGGGTATCATAATTTAGAATCCTGTTTTTGTCCTATAAGTTTATATGATATAATTGAAATAAAAAAAGCAAATATTAGTTCATTCAAAACTTCTGGAATTAAAATTCCTGGTAAATCAGGGGAAAATATTATTTTTAAAATAGTAAAAGAAATTAGAGAAAAAGTTAAACCTCTTGATATATTTCTACATAAAAATATTCCATTAGGAAGTGGATTAGGAGGAGGTTCATCAAACGCTACATATTTCTTATTAAATATCAATAAATTACTTAATCTAAAAATAAAAAATAATGAATTATTTAGCATAGCAGAAAAAGTTGGAAGTGATTGTCCTTTCTTTATAAATAATGAAATAAGTTATGTTAAAGGAACTGGAAATATTATTGAAAAAATTAATATTGATATAAACAACAAAAAAGTTATATTAATAATACCAAATCTTAGTATCTCAACAGAAGAAGCATTTCAAAATATTTCTATCAATAAACCTAAATATTCAATTAAAAAAATTCTTGAAAACGAAAGTATTGAAAAATGGAAAAAATATATTTTTAATGATTTTGAAAATTATACTTTAAGCAAATATAAATTTTTAAAAAAAATTAAAGAAAAGCTTTATAATAACGGAGCATTATTTTCAAGTTTATCAGGAACAGGATCAGCTATTTATGGGATATTTAATAAAAATGCAATAATTAATAAAAATGAATTTAAAAATTATTCATTAATTGAAACAAATGTTCTTAAAAATGCTTCCAACCTTGAGCTTTTAAGCTAATAATTTCATCTTCCTTTGAAACTAATGTGCATTTTTCATTAGATGTAAAATACCCTATTGATGTAACATCTATTCCATTATCTCTTAGAGTATTGTAATCTTTTTCATTTACAGAGAATAATAATTCATAATCTTCCCCTCCATTTAAAGCACAAGTTGTAGGGTTTAAATTAAGTTCATTAGCTGTTAGAATGGTAGATTTTAAAATGGGTAATTTTTCCTCATAAATTTTTACTCCCAATTTAGACTGAATAGATAAATGAATTAAATCTGATGCTAATCCATCTGAAATATCAATCATTGAATTTGGAATAATATTAATTTCGGCAAATTTTTCAATTAGGTCTTTTCTAGCTTTTGGTTTTAATTGTTTTTCAATTAAATCTTTATAATTTGATAATTCAGGTTGCATTTCTGGATTTGAAAAAAAGACTGATTTTTCTCTTTCTAAAATTTGTAATCCTAGATAAGATCTTCCTAAATCACCAGAAACACATATAATATCATTTTTTTTTGCTGTTTTTCTAAGAGTTAATTTTTTTTTCAAAACATTACCTATCGCTGAAACTGAAATTATCAATCCAGTTTTAGAAGAAGTCGTATCTCCACCAACAAGATCAATTTTATATTCTTTACATGCAATTTTGACACCTTTATGAAATTCTTGAATAGCGTTTAATGAAAATCTATTACTTAATCCTAAATTAATGGTTATTTGATTAGCAAATCCATTCATAGAATAGATATCTGATAGATTTGTTGATACAGCTTTATAACCAAGATGTTTTAGTGGATGATAGGTAAGGTCGAAATGAATTCCCTCAATAAGCATATCGGAAGAAATTAGAAAATATTCATCTTTTGATTTGGAAATAACAGCACTATCATCTCCAATGCCAACAATGGATGAATTATTCTTAACATTAAAATTATTTTTAATTATATCAATTAAACCAAATTCACCAATGGATTCTAAACTTTTATCTTTCATTATTATAAAATTAAAATGACATAATATATTTTTGTAAAAATAGTATTATTTATGATCAAGATATCAGAAACAGCAGCATTAAGATTAAATGAATTAAAAGTTTCAGAAAATCATAACACTGATTTTAATTTAAGAGTACTTGTTAAAGGTGGCGGATGTTCTGGATTAATGTACGATTTAAAGTTTGATAATCAAATTTCTGATACAGATAAGGTTTTTGAAGATGCAGGAATTAAAATAATAATTGACAAAAAAAGCTTATTTTATTTAATTGGAACTGAATTAGACTTTAGTGGTGGACTTAATGGTAAAGGCTTTGAATTTAAGAATCCAAATGCATCAAGAACATGTGGTTGTGGTGAAAGCTTTTCATTATAAAATTAATACGCTCTTCCCTTTTTTCCTTCAAAAAAATTAATGAATGCTCTGTTTGCAACCAAATTACCTCCTAGAGTTGGATAATTTCCTGTAAAATACCAATCACCTAAATGATCTGGACAAGCCTTATTTAGATTATCTATATTTTGATATATAATTTGAAACTGAGATTTCATTTCTTTAGGCTTAACTATCTTGGCAACATATTTAGAAATATCATCATATAAAAACATATCATAAAGAGTTTTAACATGATTTACTGGTTTATTTTCATTTAAAGATTTTTTGCAAGCTTTGTATGTTTTATCTATTAAATTCTCCATTTTTCTATCCTTAATTAATTTAATAAGTGCCCTAAACGCTACAAATTGATTCATTTTGCTCATGTCAATTCCATAACAGTCTGGATATCTAATTTGTGGAGAAGATGAGACAAAAACTACTTTTTTAGAATTCAATTTAGCTAATAAACTTAATATACTTTTTTCTAAAGTAGTTCCCCTTACAATTGAGTCATCGATAATTACTATTGAATCTTTATCTGAATCAACTAATTTAAATGTAGTATCATAAACATTTGAAACTAAATCATTTCTTCCTTTATCAGCAGATATAAAGGTCCTCATTTTAACATCTTTTGTAATAAGCTTTTCAATTCTAACCTTATTTTTTAAAAAATCCTTTAACGCATTATTATTAGTTTTTTTATCATTTAATAATTTTAACTTTTCATCATTTAGGTAATCTTTTAGAGAATCCACTAAGCCATAAAAACAGGTTTCAGATGTATTTGGTACATAAGAAAAAATTGTATCTTTTAAATTGTAATTAATTGAGTTTAGTATTTGAGGGACTAGTAAACTTCCTAGTTTTTTTCTTTCTTTATAAATATCAGGATCATTTCCTCTTGAAAAATAAATTCTTTCAAAAGAACAAGATTTTTTTTCACCAGGACTAATTATTTTTTTTACTGTAAAGCTTCCATCAACATTAGTTATAAGCGCATATCCAGGATCCAGTTCTTTAATTTCTGAGTATTTACAATCAAAAGCAGTTTTTATAGGTGGTCTTTCACTAGTTGCTACAACTATTTCATTATTTGTATAATAATAAACTGGTCTAATACCATTAGGGTCTCTTACTATAAAGGAGGATCCATGACCTATAAGTCCAGATAATGCATATCCACCATCAAAATCTTTAAAAGATTTTTCTAAAATTGAAGAAATATCAATTTCCTTTTCAATCCTTTTTGAAATTTCTTTTCTTGAGAGCTTTTTATCATATTTATTAAAAATTTTTAAATTTTCCTCATCTAAAAAATGTCCTATCTTTTCTAAAATTGTTACTGTATCCGATTTCTCTTTTGGACTTTGTCCAATTGCTACCAATTCATGAAATAAATAATCTAGATTAGTCATATTGAAATTACCAGCAAGTATTAGATTTCTACTTTTCCAATTATTTTGTCTAAGTGTAGGAGCACAATTTTCAATGCTATTTTTTCCAAAAGTGCCGTATCTTAAATGTCCTAACCATAATTCACCTGTAAAACTTATGTTATTTTTTAGCCAATCTGCATTAGACCATTTATCTTTTTTGTTTTTAAGAATACAATTATTTAATTTCTTATTTATCTTATTAAAAATAACTTGAATTGAATTTTGATCAACTGATCTATAACGATTTATATATTTATTTCCAGGATCAATATTCATTTTTACTGATGCAATTCCTGATCCATCTTGACCCCTATTTCTTTGCTTATGCATCAATAAAAACATTTTTTTTGGAGCATAAAATATTGTTTCATATTTATCAAGATAAAACTGCAGGGGCTTTCTTAACCTTAACAAAGCAATTCCACATTCATGTTTAATAAGCTCACTCATAAATTGTTAACCATAAATTTCTAATTTGATAGATTTGGAATCTACTCCAAAATTTTTTAATTTATTTCTAGCTTCCTTTATCATGTCTCTCCAACCACACAAATAAAATAACGGGTTGGTCAAATCCTTTCTTTCATTTAATATTTTTCCATATACCGAATGAACATAACCAGTATTTCCTGACCATTTTTCTCTAGAAAGCGTTGGAATATAAAAAATATTTTTCATGGAAGATAATTTTATCATTTCATCATAATACAAAATATCTTCCTTTAATCTTGCTCCAAAGATTACAAATATTTTTCTATGTTTTATATTATTTTTTTTAATATATTTCAACATACTCCTAAAAGGTGCAATTCCAGTTCCAGTAGAAATAAAAAAAATATCTCTATCAATTTTTTCAGGTAATATGAATTTCCCTAATGGACCTTTAATTTGAAATTTTTTTCCAATTTTAATTTTGTTAAATAAATAATTAGACATTTTTCCTTCATTCAAATTAACAATAATTAATTCAATTATATTTTCATTATTTGGTAAAGATGCTATTGAATAACTCCTAATAAGGTTGTCAATTTTAATTTGAATAAATTGACCAGCTTTAAAAGAAAATTTATTAATGTTTGAAGTTTTTATGAAAAATCTCCAAGTGGATTTTTTTTCTTTTTTTATAGAATCAAGGTATACATCAATCCACATTTGTTTTAATTTTTAAAATAGCAAATTTAAAACTGTAAATCCAATAAAAAAATTAATTGCACTTTTTAAAGATTTTTTATAATAATATGACTTAAAATGAATTTAAATAGGTACTTTAAAAAGTCAATAGCTAATTTTATTTTTTTCTTTCAATATTTTAGTTAATATTTGAATGTATCTATAGTAAAATAATTTTCTTCATTAATATAAACCACTAAATTATGCATGAGGATTACTGGAATGGTTGTCTAAATTTAATAAAAAAAGAATTAGAAGATCAAAGTTATAACACATGGTTTAAACCTATTAAACCTATTTCGTATTCCAAAAATATTTTAACATTAAAAGTTCCAAATAAATTCTTTTATGAATGGATTGAGGAACATTATTTGAAAATATTAAACAATTCCGCAAAAAAAGTTTTGGGTAATAAAACAATAATAGAATACATAATTAAGAATAATCCTAATAATGATAAGAAAAACAATGATAATTTAAACTTGAAATTAAATAGTGATATTAAATCATTAGATTCTAATTTAAATTGTAATTATAATTTTGAAAACTTTGTTTCAGGAAAATGTAATAATATTGCGATAAATGCAGGAAAAAGTATTTCTGAAAAACCAGGATTTACTGGGTTTAACCCTTTGATGATATATGGAGGGGTTGGACAGGGAAAAACTCATTTATTACATGCAATTGGTAATCAAATTAAACTATCTAATAATGATAACCGCATAGCTTATGTTAGTTCTGAAAAATTTACGAGTGAATTTATTTCTGCTCTAAAAAATAATCGTTTAGAGGATTTTTCAAATCATTATATGAATTTAGATACTCTTTTAGTTGATGATGTCCAATTCCTTTTTGGTAAAGAAAAAACTCAAGAAATTTTTTTTCATATTTTTAATCATCTTAACTTAAATAAAAAACAAATAATAATTTCTTCTGATAGATCTCCAAAAGATCTAGATGGTCTAGAAAAAAGATTAGTTAGTAGATTCAAATGGGGACTAACAGTTGAACTTGAAAAACCTGATTTTGAAACTAGAAAAAAAATTTTAAAAGAAAAGATTTCATCTAACAAGATTAAACTATCGGATGAGATAATTGATTACATTTCATTTGAAGTTAACACAAACATTAGAGAACTTGAAGGCATAATTATATCGTTAATTGCCCACTCAACTATTGAGAAATCAGATATAAATTTAGAACTTACCAAAAAAGTTATTAGTAGAATTGTAAAAGATTCAAATAATGAAATAAATATTGATTATATACAAAATACAGTCGCAAATTATTTTAAAATAACTAAAGAAAAAATGAAAGATAAGATTAGAAAAAAAGAAATTGTTATAGCAAGACAAGTAGCAATGTATTTTTCTAAAGACTTTACCAATCACTCTTTAAAATCAATAGGAAATCATTTTGGAGGAAGAGATCATAGTACAGTTATTCATGCGGTTCAATCAGTGAATGATATGATAGATACTGATAATATTTTTAAAAATAATATTCAAGATTTAAAGAAAAAATTCGAAATCAAATCTCTTTAGACTGTAAAAACTAATTTTTTTACTTAATCTAAAATTTTTTAATTTTAAGTATTACTTAAAATTAATATCATGTCATTAAAATCATATTTAAGTATATACATATCTAAATTAATTGTTAAAAGACAAAATAAATGGATGAAAAATGCAATTGATTTACAGCAACAAATAATGAGAAGATTAATTAAATCCTCTCAAAAAACACTATTTGGTTTAAATCATAATTTTTCGAAAATTAAAAACTATGAAGATTTTAAAGCAAATATACCAATTAGAGAATATGAAGATTTTAAATATTATATAGATAAGGTTATAAATAATGAAAAAAATATTCTATGGCCTGGCTTACCAAAATATTTTGCAAAAACATCTGGAACAACTTCTGGAACAAAATATATACCAATTACAAAACAATCTATTCCAAATCACATATATAGTGCAAATCAAATGTTATTAAACTATATATATGAAAAAAAATCTGGTGATTTTTTAAATGGTTATTATCTTTTTTTATCAGGAAGTCCAGAACTAACAAAAAATGGGGAAATATTTTCAGGTAGACTTTCTGGAATTGTTAATCATCATATACCATTTTGGATTAGAAAAAATTATTTACCCTCCTTTTCTACCAATTGTATTAAGGAATGGGAAAAGAAAATTGAAAGAGTTGTTAAAGAGACTGAGAATAAAAACATTACAATAATTGGCGGCATACCCCCATGGATTCAAATGTATTTTGATCTTTTAATAAAAAAAACAGGTAAAAATATTAAAGATATATTCCCAAATTTAAAATTATTATGTCATGGAGGAGTAAATTTCAAACCTTATAAACAAATTTTATTTGATTCAATAGGAAAAAAAATAGATACATTAGAAACTTATCCTGCCTCAGAAGGATTTTTTGCTTTTCAAAATATATCAAATAAAGAAGGTTTATTACTTCAAATAAATTCAGGAATATTCTATGAATTTATACCATTAGAAGAATATCATAAAAAAAATAGAAAAAGAATAAGTTTAAAAGATGTACAGCTTAATGTAAATTATGCAATAATAATAAATTCAAATGCAGGATTGTGGGGCTACAGCATTGGTGATACAGTAAAGTTTATTAGCTTAAATCCTTATAAAATTATTGTAACTGGAAGAGTAAAACATTTTTTATCTGCATTTGGAGAACATGTAATAAGTAATGAAATTGATACTGCAATTACTGAAACATGTGAAAAATTTAAAGAAGTTAAAATTACAGAATTTACTGTTGCACCATCAGTTAATTCAAAAAGTAACTTATCATGTCATGAATGGTATATTGAATTTAAAGAAGAACCTAAAAAATTAATAGAATTTGAAAAGATACTTAACAATCAATTATGCAAATTGAATATTTATTACAAAGATTTAATTTCTGGAAAAATTTTGAAAAAATTAAAAATTAAAAAATTAAAAAAAAATTCATTTATTAATTATATGAAATCTATTAATAAATTAGGTGGACAAAATAAAGTTCCTAGATTATCAAATGATAGAAAAATAGTTGAAAATTTAGAAAAATATTTAAATTAAAATCTTGAAAAAAAAAATTGCAATATTAGGATCAACTGGATCAATAGGTCAACAAACGCTTGATGTAATTAAAAATAATAAAGAACGTTTTACTGCAGAAATATTAATAGCAGGTCAAAATTCTAATTTACTTATTCAACAAGCCAAAACCTTTAAGCCTAAAATAGTCGTTATTAATGATGAAAGTAAATATCAATATGTTAAAGAACAATTAAAACATGAATCCATCAAGATCTACTCTGGAAAAAATGAAGTTATTAATGCTGTAAGAAGTAAATTAATTGATACAGTTGTTTCAGCAGTTGTAGGATACTCTGGACTAGAACCAACTATTTCTGCCATTGAAGCTCGAAAAAATATAGCTATTGCTAATAAAGAAACATTAGTTGTTGCTGGAGAATTGATAAATAATTTGATTAAAAAATATAAAGTTAAAATGTACCCCATTGATTCAGAACACTCCGCTATTTATCAATGTATTCTTGGAGAAGAACAAAATGAATATGAAAAAATTATTTTAACCGCTTCAGGAGGACCTTTCAAGGGTTTTAAAAGATCTCAATTAGAAAAAGTAACTCCTAATGAAGCTTTAAATCATCCCAAATGGAAAATGGGAAAAAAAATATCAATTGATTCTGCAACTTTAATGAATAAAGGACTAGAAGTAATCGAAGCTAAATGGCTTTTTAATATAGATCCTAAAAATATTGAAGTAGTTATTCATCCTGAGGCTATTATTCATTCAATGGTTCAATTTATAGATGGTTCAATAAAAGCTCAATTAGGTGTTCCTGATATGAAAATTCCCATCCAATTTGCACTCACATCTCCTTATAGGATAGATTCTAATTTTCCTAGACTTTCATTTAATGAAAAATTATCATTAAACTTTGAAAAACCTGATTTAAACACTTTTAAAAATTTAAAACTTGCATTTCAGGCAATAAAAGAAGGCGGAAATAAACCATGCATACTTAATGCAGCAAATGAAGTTGTTGTAGATTCATTTCTTAAAAAGGAAATAAAATTTTTAGAAATGTCCGATATAATAGAAGAATGTTTGAACAAAATGGAATATATTGCAAACTTAAATTTCGAAGATTACGTAGAAATTGATAAAAAAACTAGAGTTTTAACAAAAAAACTAATAAATAAATAATGGGAGGATTAATAATGGCATTTCAAATGATATTGGCTCTATCAATTATTGTAGCTATTCATGAATTTGGTCATTTGATTACTGCTAAAATGTTTGGCATGAAAGTTGAAAAATACTTTATAGGTTTTCCACCAAAAATTTTTAGTTTTAAATATAAAGGAACCGTATATGGTCTTGGCTCAATTCCACTTGGTGGTTTTGTGAAAATTTCAGGAATTATTGACGAATCATTTGATACTAAACATGTTAATAAAAAACCAGAACCCTGGGAATTTAGAGCAAAACCTGCATGGCAAAGATTAATAGTTATGCTTGGGGGTATAATTCTTAATGTGATAACTGGAATAATAATTTTTATCTTTCTTACTTATAAAAATGGTGATCAATTTATATCAAAAGATGAAATCAATAAATATGGTATAATTGCTTTAGATCTTGGAAAAGAGATTGGATTAGAAACTGGTGATAAAATTATTAATATAAATGGAGGAGATTGGGAAAAAGATACTGATCTTTTTAACCCAAATGTTTTTTTTGAAGAAGAAAGCTTTTATACAATTGAAAGAAATGGAAGCATTATGAAGATTATTTTTCCTGATGATTTTCTAAATAAATTTTCCTCTCAAAAAGAGATTAATTCTTTTATAAAAATAAGGAACCCATTTAGTATTAATGAAGTAGTTGAAGGTTCTAATGCTTATAATAGTGGTATTAAAAAAGGAGATAAAATTATTTCAATTGATGATGAAGGTATAATTGATATGTTCGAGTTTCATGAAAAAATAAAAATAAAAGAAAATGATAAAATAAACTTAAAACTTTTAAGGGATAAAGAATTGATTACTATGAATGTAAGTAAAGACTCTGAGGGAAAAATTGGAATAATAATGAAACCAGATCCAATAAATTATTCTAAAATAACTTATAGTTTTTATGAATCTATTCCCATAGGAACTGTTCAAGCATTTTCAATTGTCGTTATTAATATAAAAGCATTTGGACAAATGTTTTCTGGAAATATAGATCCTAGAAAGAGTATGTCTGGACCTATTGGAATTGCTCAAATTTTTGGAAGTAATTTTAATTGGGATAAGTTTTGGAGACTAACTGGATTAATTTCAATGGTATTAGCGTTCATGAACTTATTACCAATTCCAGCATTAGATGGCGGTCACGCACTTTTTATTTCGATAGAATTATTGACTGGATATAAACCTTCTGAAAAGTTTTTAGAATATTCCACTAGATTTGGCGTTATTATTCTTTTAACTCTTATGGGTTTTGTGATCATCAATGATATATATAAACTTTTCATTTAAATCAAATCATTCTTTTTTGGTTTTATTTATAAAAAATTTTTCATTAATTCTTTTTTTATTTTTTTATAGCAATTTTATTTATAGTCAAAGTAGTGTTTTTGAATTTGTCAAAATTCCTATAAATGCTAAATTATCATCATTAGGAGGATATAATGTTTCTCTTTCTTCAAATGAAAATAATTTTTTTATTTTAAATCCTGCGTTATTACATAATGGAAAAAATAAAAATATAAGTTTAAACTTCATAGATTATATTGCTAATATCAAGGGAACAAGTATTAACTATATAGATAGTTTAAAATCTATCGGTAAATTTGGAATTGGAATAAAACATTTTAATTATGGCAAAACAAATAGTTATGATGTTTTAGGGAATTATTTAGGTGAACTGAATGGAAATGGCATTGAATTAACCTTTTCTAAATCGAAGAAATTAGGACAATTTATTTATGGAGTTAATTTAAAATACGTACTTTCAAAAATTAAAAGTTTTAGTAATAATGGCATTTTATTTGATATAGGTGGTTTATTTTACCCTACATATAATAAAGAATTCACTATTGGAATTAGTTTAAAAAATTTTGGTTTTTTATTTAGCAAATTTAAAGATAATACAAATAGTATATTACCTTTTGATATTCAAATAGGTTCGAGTATAAAACCCGAATATATGCCATTAAGATTTAGTTTTACAGTATTTAACATATATAGTGGTTATGATTCAAATTATTATAATAGAAAAAAACTAACTTTAAACACATTAATATCAAAAATAAATTTTGGATCTGAAATATTAATAAATAAGAACATCAATCTTCAAATTGGGTATAATTTTATTAATAGAAATGAAATGAATAATAAATTTTCAAATCAAAATTCTGGATTTTCTTATGGAATTCTATTGAAAATAAAAAGAATATGTATTAACTATGCTAGATCAATGCATGATATTCAAGGTGGAACAAATTCTATAAATCTAAGTTTAAATGTTAAACAAATAATTAACTAATATTATGATAAACAATATAAACATGACGCCACAAGACATAGTAAAATCATTAGATAAATATATTATAGGTCAAAACGATGCAAAAAGAAACGTAGCAATTGCACTTAGGAATAGATGGAGAAGAATGAATGTAGATAGTGATATAAAAAATGAAATTATTCCAAATAATATACTTATGATTGGTTCCACTGGTGTTGGCAAAACTGAAATAGCTAGAAGATTAGCTAAAATGGCAGATGCTCCTTTTACTAAAGTTGAAGCTTCAAAATTCACAGAAGTAGGTTATGTTGGAAGAGATGTAGAGAGTATGGTTAGAGATTTAGTTGAACAATCTGTTAATCTTGTGAAAACTTTAAAAAAAGAAGAAATTAAATTTAAAGCTGAAGAAAGTGTAAATAAAATAATATTAGATATTTTAATTCCACCCATCAATAAAACTCAATCTAATATTAACCTTAGTCTTGAGAAAAAAAGTCCAAATTCTAATGATCAAGAGATTAATGAAGAAACTAGAAAAAAATTTATGAAAAAAATAGTTGATGGTGATTTAGATGATAGAAAAATAGATATTATGGTTCAAAAACCTTCCAACCCTGGTGTTGGAATGATTGGTGGTGGAATGATTGATGAGTCTTCAATGATTGGGCTTCAAGATATGATTAGCAATATGATGCCTAAAAGAAATAAAAAAAGAAAAGTAACTATTGCAGAAGCAAAAAAAATATTGTTAGAAATTGAAGTTTCAAAACTAATTGATATGGATGAAGTAAAAGAAGAGGCTATTAAAAAAGCAGAAAATACTGGAATTATTTTCATTGATGAAATTGACAAAATCAGTGGAAATTCAAAAAAAGGAAGTGGACCAGATGTTAGTAGAGAAGGTGTTCAAAGAGATCTTCTACCTATAGTTGAAGGTTCAAGTGTTACAACTAAACATGGAGTTATAAATACGGATCATATTTTATTTATCGCTGCAGGCGCATTTCATTTATCAAAGCCTTCTGATTTGATTCCAGAATTACAAGGAAGATTTCCAATTAGAGTAGAATTAGATAATTTAACAAAAGAAGATTTTTTAAAAATTTTAAAAGAACCAAAAAATTCTCTAACAAAACAATATAAAGCACTAATCAATTCAGAAAATGTTGAAATTAATTTTAATGATGATGCATTAGAAGAAATAGCTAATAAAGCTTTCCAAGTAAATTCAGAAATAGAAAATATTGGAGCAAGAAGATTACATACAGTTATGAGCAAACTTTTAAATGAAATTCTTTATGATATACCAGAAAAAATTGGTCCTAATTCTCAAATTATTATAACAAAAAAAATGGTTGAGGAAAAATTAAATTCACTAACTGAAAATAAAGACCTTAGTGAATATATATTATGATTTATTTAAAATCCTTTGGAAATATTTTATAATACAATTTTCCGTTTTTCTGATTAACATTTTTCCAATTTTCTACTTTGAAATCAATAATTATTATTCCACAAGTTGGAACATTATAAAATAAATCTCCTAAAAAATAATTTGAAATATCTGTAAAGCCTGGGTTATGACCTACACAAATTACATTAGAAAAAGAGTTTTTTAATGATGAAATAAATTCAATTAAATAATTTGAACTTGCATGATACAAATTATCCATATAATAGATTTTATCTCTGTTAACTTTTATTTTATCTATAAAAAATTTTGAAGTAAGAATTGTTCTTTTAGAAGAACTTGAAAAAAACGCATCAACTAATTCTATTTTTTTTGATAATTTATTCGACATAAAATCAGCATTTAATATTCCTCTTTTATTTAAAGGTCTATCAAAATCAGAAAGACCCATATTTTCCCATGATGATTTAGCATGCCTAATTAATATTAATCTTTTCATTTATATATCAAATTTCATTTCATTCATACACCTAAAATGAGCTAATGGACAAGTTGAATAACCTATTTTACTACACGGTCTACATTTAATTTTATCATTCTGCAATACAGTAAATTTAGAATTATAAGGATAAAAACCAAGTATTGGATGAGAAGAACCCCAAATTGATACAATCTCTTTTTTCAAAGCAGTAGCTATATGCATCATTCCAGTATCATGGGTATAAACTTTTTTTGATTTTTTAATTATAGACGCAGACTGATTAATAGATAGTTTTCCAACTAAATTAAAAATATTAGTTTTTTTATTCAATAACATTTTTAATTTAAGTTCTTTGGATTTTTTAATTGACTTTTGGAAATAGTTTGCAATTTTGATTGAAGATTTAATTTCTAACTTTCCACCTATTAGAACAATTGGTCTATTAATTTTGTCACATAATTCAATTAATTTTTTAGTAGGTAATACTTTTGTTTTATGTTTAGCTCCAATAATTAAAACAACAAATCCATTTATATGAGATTTTGGTAATAATCTTAAACTATTAAAATCATTTTTTGATAAAAAATAATCTAAACCTTTTTTATCATTTTTTATATTAAGTGAAGATAAAGTTTCAATATAAGAATCCACTATATGGGGAATATTAAATTTAAACTTTAAATTGACTAATAACCACCTTTTTAATCTATGTTTGTTATAAACAATACTTTTTATTCTTAATAATTTTCTTAAAAAAAAAGATCTTAAATTATTATGAAGATCAATAATAAGATCATAATTATTTTTTTTTAATTCATTATATAATTGAAAAAAATTCCGATCCAATAAATAAATTTTATTAATATTAATATTATTTTCATAAGTATCCGAATAGATTTTTTTAGTTAAGAAATGAACTTCCGAATTGGGGAAACTTTTCTTTATTAATCTCGGAACCGGTGAAGTTAAAACTATGTCTCCTAGAGATGAAAATCGTATAATTAATATTTTCAAAATATATTTGGCATATGTATTATTTAAAAGTAATAAAATTAATTTATCTAATTTTTATTTTTATAATAAGCTTAAGTAATAATTATGTTTTTTCTCAAGAAACAAAAGAAATTTTAAAACAAAAAGAAAGAGTAGAGTTTGAGTTTAAATTTCTTGATAGAAATTATTGGACTATTAAAAATGATAAAAATATTATAGTTATTAGTGATTATGAAACTGGTGATAAATTAATATGGAAATTTAAATTTTTAGATCAAAAATTGAATATATATAGAGAGGAAGAACTAAGTTTAGACAGATCATATAGGTTAATTGATCATTATAAAAATCAAGATAAAATATTGATATTATTTAAAAAAAACTACTCCAGCGATAAAGAATATAAAATAATAATTCTTCATAACAAAAATGACAAAATTGAAGAATATCAAATTAACTCTCCATTTTCATTTAGAGTAAAAAAAATTATAAGCATTGAAGAAAACATTATTTTATCAGGGAAAAGTTATCAAAATAAATCAATTGTTGTTTTATACAAAACAAACACAAATCAATTAAAGATTCTTTCGGGATTTTATAAATTAAATCAAGAGATATTAGATATAAAAGTAGATTTAAATTTCAAAAATTTTAAAGTTGTTTTTTTATATAACAATTTGAATAGCGGAAGCTTTTTGATTTCTAAAAAATTTTCAAAAAGTGGAGATGAAATTTCTGAATTAAAAATTAATTCTAAAAACTATTCAATTATTAATGGAAAGTTTTATGAAATAAATGATAAAGACTTTGTTGTTATTGGAACATATGGTAAAAGGAAATCCAAATATAGTAGAGGTTTGTTTTTTACTAGATATATAAATAATATTCAAAAAGAAATAAAATACATTGAATATAGTGATCTAAATAATTTTTTTTATTATCTCAAAGACAAGAAAGAAAAGAAAATAAAAGAAAGAATAAATAAAAAATCAATATCTAATAAAAAAATAAAATTAAATTATAATTTAATTCTTGATAATATTATTAAAAATGAATCTGAATTTTTAATTTCTGGAGAGTCTTATTTCGAAGAATATAATGATAGAGGATTTAATTCTACAATAACATTTTATAATTCCTATTCAGGAAATTATGATTTGGCTTTAGACCCAAATTTTGCAGGATTTAATCATACACATTCTATTATAGTCGGATTTAATATTGATGGTGATTTATTATGGGATAACCACATTGAAATAAATGACATAAATAGTATTAAAGAAAAAAAATATACAAAAGTTAATTTAAATTACAATACTGATAATTTAGCTCTAATTTATTTTCATCAAGGAGTAATAAATGTCAAATTAATTAACAAAAATAAAAATTTAACCGAAAAAAAATCTTTTAACATAATCACAAAAAATGAATCAGATGTAATTTGGGATAGTGAAAAAATAATGGAAGGATTTGAACATTGGCATGACAATTTTTACTATGCACATGGAATTCAAAAAATTAAAAACTCAAAAGATAGTGATGTTAAGTTAAATAGAAGAGTTTTTTATATAAACAAAATTGAGCTTATAAATTAGTTATTACTTTTTTTTATCTATCCAAATAGAAAATTATATTTGCATTATAATCATGTTAAAAAGACTCCTATTTGACAGTAAAAATCTAAATGTAACTGTAAAGCGTCTTTGTAATCAACTTGTAGAAAATCATAATCATTTCGAAAACTCTGTTATTATTGGTTTACAACCAAGAGGGATTTTTTTTGCTCAAAGAATAATTAATGAAATTGAAAAACAGATTTCAAAAAAAATCCAAAGAGGATATTTAGATACAACCTTTTATAGAGATGATTATAGAAATAATAAGAAGGAATTAGATGCTAAAGAAACTAAAATACCTTTTTCTTTAGATAAAAAAAATGTAATAATAGTTGATGATGTTTTATTTACTGGTAGATCTGTAAGATCAGCCATGGAAGGAATAATTAATTTTGGTAGACCAAATAAAATTGAATTATTGGTTCTGATTGATCGAAAGTTTAGTAGAGAGATTCCAATTGAAGCTACATATATTGGCAAAAGTGTGAACACAGTCGAATCACAAAATATTTTAGTTAATCTGAAAGAACAAGGACATAAAAATGACAAAATATGGATTGTAAAAAACTAGTTTAATGAATGCACTTAATAATAAACATCTTTTAGGAATTAAAAACCTAAACTATGATGAAATAGATTTAATTTTCAAAACAGCTGATAGATTTAAAGAAGTATTAACAAGACCTATTAAAAAAGTACCATCTCTTAGACATATAACAGTTGCTAATGTTTTTTTTGAAAATAGTACTAGAACAAAGCTTTCTTTTGAACTAGCAGAAAAAAGATTATCAGCTGAAATTTTAAATTTTTCTTCTTCTGGAAGTTCTGTAAAAAAAGGTGAAAGTTTACTTGATACAATTAGAAATATATTAGTTATGAAGGTTGATATTATAGTTATCCGTCATTCTAGTCCAGGAGTCCCTCAATTTATAGCTAACAATGTTAATGCGAGTGTCATAAATGCAGGAGATGGAACACATGAACACCCTACACAAGCATTATTGGATGCATATTCTATAAAAGAAAAATTAGGAAATATTAAAAATAAAAAAATTGCAATTATTGGTGATATTATTCATTCTAGAGTAGCAATTTCAAATATTTTTATATTAAAAAAATTGGGAGCTAAGGTTATGGTATGTGGACCAAAAACATTAATTCCCAAATATATATCTAGTCTTGATGTGATTGTAGAAAATAATATAAAAAAAGCATTAGAATGGGCTGATGTAGCTAATGTTTTGAGAATTCAACTTGAAAGGCAAAAAGTAAAATATTTTCCATCATTAAGAGAATATAGTTTATATTTTGGGATTAATAATAAATTACTAAAATCTTTACAAAAAGATTTAATAATAATGCATCCTGGTCCAATAAATAGAGGAATTGAAATAAGTAGTGATGTTGCTGATTCATCTAGTTCCATAATTTTGAATCAAGTAGAAAATGGAGTTGCTATTAGAATGGCAGTTTTATATTTATTATCTCTAAATATAAAATAAGAATGTTAATTTTTATATACTTAGCATTATCGATTTTATTCATCATAATAACTACATCAAAATTTAATTGGCATCCTATTTTTAGTCTTTTTTTTGCTTGCTTTTTATGTGGGATACTTATGGGATTACCATTATTTGAAATAATTAACTCTATAAAAAATGGATTTGCAAATACATTAAAATCTATTGGGTTAATTATTGTTTTTAGCATAATTATGGGAGAGTTTTTAAAAGAAAGTGGATCCATCGAAATGTTCGGAAACATTATACTCTCAAAATTTAAAAATAATTCTATATTATCGTTGAATTTTTTAGGATTGTTTTTAGGAATAGTTGTGTTTTGTGATTCAGGGTTTTTGATTTTAAATAGTATTTCAAAATCAATTGTATCTAGTTCAAATATTTCATTAGCAAGCCTAAACCTTTCCTTATCTGGAGGTTTATATACTTCTCATACTCTAATTCCACCAACTCCAGGTCCACTTGCTGCTATTAGTAATTTAAATGCTAATGAGTTTATTGGATACACCATAATAATTGGATCTATTGTATCTATTCCTTCATCACTTGTATCTTTTTTTTATGCAAAAAAATTTAGCAAAAACATTCAAATAGATTTAAGTAAAATTAAAAATGTAAATAATAAAAATCTTATGCTCCCAGTACTAGTTATATTAACTCCAACCCTTCTTATTGGCTCAAGTACTTTATTAAATATTATAGAACATAATGAAAGTTCAAATCCTATTTTTCAAATATTAAAAGTATTAGGTAATCCCTTAATAGCAATTTCTATTGGAACAATTATTTGTTTCTTATTACCGAGCAAAAAACAAAATAATAAAAAAAAATGGATACAAAATTCTCTAAAAATAAGTGGTCCAATACTTATCTTAACTTCATTAGGTGGAGCTTTTGGTGAAGTTCTTAAGAATAGTGATCTATCTAATATTATAAACCAATCTGCCTTAACTTTATCACTTAGTCCTGTTCATATTTTATTTTTTTCATTTATTATCTGCGCTTTATTAAAAACCAGTCAAGGTTCAAGTACTTCATCTTTAATAATAGGTAGTTCTATTTTGTTTCCAATTTTACAAAGCATGAATATTTCTGACCCTTGGATGTTTGCATTAATAATTGCTTCGCTAGGTTCTGGAGCTATGACTGTATCTCATGCTAATGACTCCTATTTTTGGATAGTTACTCAAAGCACTTCATTAAATATATCAGAAGGATATAAAAAATTTACATTAATGACATTATTTCAAGGAATGATTAGCTTCATTACCATCTTAATTTTGTACAAAATTATTGTTTGACTTATTTATAGCAATAAATTGAATAAAATGATATCTATATTATTAGTCATATATAAATATACTTTTATAGTTTACATTTACTTAATGAGATAATATAGTCTTGGAAGAAAAGGTATTAATAAAAAGATTAAGATCAGGAGATGAAAAGGCTTTTAGATTTCTTGTCGATAAATATAAAAATTTAATTTTCAATACCAGCCTTCCTATTATTCAAAATTCTGAAGAAGCTGATGATTTAACTCAAGAAGTTTTTATTCAAATTTATAAATCAATTTACGGATTTAAAGAAAAATCGAGCTTATCAACATGGATTTATAAAATTACATTAACGAAATGTTTTGAATATTTAAGATATAAAAGAAGAAAAAAAAGATTTGCTCAAATAATTAATTTGTTTAGAGAAGATGGTACAAGTATAGATGTTCCAGACTTTAATCACCCAGGAATAATACTTGAAAAGAAAGAAGATGCAAAATTACTTTTTGAAGCAATAGATAATTTAAATAATGAGCAAAAGAGTGCATATATACTTAAAAATATAGAAGGTTTAACTTATAACAAAATATCTAAAATTATGAATAAATCAACATCTTCAATAGAATCATTGATTTTCAGAGCTAAAAAAAATTTAAAAAAATATATAGAAAAAAAATTGAATAACAAGAAATAATTATTTTTATCATCTAATATTATGTAATCATTTTATATGAAGAATAAAATACAAAAAGTTTTAGAAAGTATAGACGGAATAAAAAAAGCTAATGTAAAACCTTTTTTTTATGGAAGATTTGTTTCAAAATTAAAAAATTCACAAAACCCAGAAATTATTTATAATAAATATGAAAAAGTTTTTCTCATAACTTTAATTTCATTTGTTATTATAGTTAATATTTTCTTTGTTTTTAATTATAATGATAATTCTAATGAAAATATTTTGTCTTCAGACTTAGAAGAAGTGTATTTTAAATCAAATAAAAATGATATAATAAATTTTATATCTAATGAAGAATAAACTGCAATATTTAATCATAATCATACTTTTTTTATCAAATATCTTTTTTATTCTTAACTATAAAAAAAAACCTGGTATTTATAAAAATATTGAATTTAAAAGAGAGATGAATTATTTAAAAAACAGAATCAACTTCGATAAAAATCAATTAAAGTTGGCCAAAAAGGAATATCAAAGATATGATTCTGTTAAAAATAAGATTGAAAAACGTTTTAGAAGGTATGATTTGATTATAATGGATGATATATTTAATAAAAGTGATTCAAATCATATAAATATGAGAAGTTATTATGATATAGCAATTCAACTTAATGAAGAAAAGATGAAACATTGGAAAAAAATTAGAGAAATTTCCAATGAGAAACAAGTAAAAAAATTAGATAGTATTTGGGAAAAAATAAAAAAAAGAATTAGTAATGCAAATAAAAAAATTTAACAATGGTTTTTAGGGATTTATCAAAACTTTTGACAACTAAGATCGTATAAAATAATTTTATGAGATACATAATAACACTTATTTTAATTTTTTCAATAATCAATTTATATTCGCAAGGTAGACCGCAATGGAATAATAATTCATCTCAGGGTTTTCAAATGCCCAACATGTCTCTTAAAGGTACACTATTAGACTCTGAATCTAACGAAGGTCTCTCTTATGCTTCAATAAGTATTTTCACTAAAGATTCAATTTTAATTTCAGGTGGTATCTCTGATGAAAATGGAAAATTTAAAATAGAATTTCAACCAAGAGAGGTAATTAAAAAAATTAGAGAAAACAGAACCTCTAATATGGTTAATCCTAAAGATAGAGGTTTCTCTCTTTATGCCAATATCTCATATGTTGGATTTGAAAGTAAAAATATAGATTTATCTTATTCATTTGAAAATACCGATATCGATTTAAAGGATGTTTATTTGTCATCAGATGCTACTAATCTAGAAGAAGTGACTGTAAGAGCTGAAAAGAGTAGTCTTGAATTGAAACTTGATAAAAGAGTTTTTAATGTTGGAAAAGATTTAAGCAATAAAGGCGGAACCGCAGAAGAAATTTTAGAAAACATACCTTCTATTGATTTAGATATTGAAGGAAATATAAGTTTAAGAGGTTCAGAAAGCGTAAGGATATTGGTAGATGGAAAGCCAGCAAGTATGATGGGGTTAGATGGCACAAATGCTTTTAAGCAGTTACAAGGAAATGAAATTGATAAAGTCGAAATAATAACCAATCCATCTGCTAGATATAGTGCCGAAGGTTCTGCAGGAATTATAAATATTATTTTAAAAAAAGAAAGAATGAAGGGAATAAGTGGTTCAGTTAACATAAATGGTGGATATCCAAGTCAATATGGAATATCTACAAGTTTAAATTATAGAAAAAAGAAATTTTCTGTTTTTGCTAGTATTAATTCAAGTTTAAGAGAAACGAAAGGTGGTGGCTTTACTGACTCTGATTTTTTTCTACCTGACACAACATATACTTCACTTACTAATAGGGAAAGAACTAATAATAGTTTATCATTTGGAACTAGAGCAGGATTTTCATTTTATCCAAATAAAAATAATATTTTTAATTTCTCTTTTAGTAGTCGATTTGGTAGCAGAGACGGCACAAGTATTAATAATTATATTGATTATAATTCATCCAATGTAGAAATTGCAAAAAGTTTAAGAAATGAAGACTCAGAAATGGATTATGATAATGTTAGTTACAATTTTTCTTACACAAAAAATTTTAATAAAAAAGGACATAATTTAAAATTGAATTTTTCATGGAGTGATAATACTAGTGACAGCAAAAATTTGTATGAAGAAACAAATTATAATACTTCAAGAGTAATTAATCAAAGATCAACTCAAACTAGTGATCGTTATGATCAAAGTATAAGAGTAGATTATGTATATCCATTTAATAAAGATAAGGGTAAAATAGAATTTGGATATAAAAGAGATTATGATAAAATGAAAAGTGATTTTTTTGCTGAACAATTAGCTCCAAGTTCTGAGTGGAAAAGGATACCACCTTCAAATAAATATGATTACTATCAAGATGTAAATTCATTATATACACAGTTTGCAAATCAACACGGAGACTTTTCATACCAATTAGGTTTAAGATATGAAAATACTGATTTCTTTGCCAATTTAATTGAAACAAATGAAACTACTGAGTTAAAATATTCTAATTTTTTCCCATCTGTATTCGCAACATATAAATTTAGTGATAAGGAATCATTACAAGCTAGTTATAGTAAAAGGCTGAGAAGACCCAGGTTTTGGGACTTGAATCCCTTTTATGGTTTAGGAGATTCTAGATCAACATTTACCGGTAATCCTTTTTTAGAACCAGAACTTACTGATTCATATGAACTTGGCTTTCTTAAAGAATTTAAATCAGGTAACTTTTATATAGGATCTTATTATAGATATACAAACGATGAAATTGAAAGAATTTTAGATGTGAATGATCAAGGATACTCTATATATAAACCAGTTAATCTAGGGTATACAAATGCTTATGGGATTGAATTAAATGGCAATATAGACTATACAGATTGGTTGAGCACAACTGCTTCCTTTAATTTTTTTCAATCAGAAACCAAAGGAGAATATTTAGATCAAAATTTTTATGCTAAGTCATATAGTTGGAGAACAAGATTAAACAATAATATAAAAATGTTTAATAAAACTCTTGATGGTCAAATAACATTTGATTATAGAGGTCCGTCTGAAGATCCACAAGGAAAAAATTTATCTTCTTATGCAATAGATCTGGGATTATCTAAAGATATTTTTAATAATAAGAAGGGAACTATTAGCTTGAATGTTAGAGATTTACTCAAAACAAGACTAAGAAGATACGAAAGAGAAGGAGATAATTTTAAAACTATTGGAGAATTTGCCTGGAGAAGAACACAGGAATTTAGAATGTCATTTCAATATAGAATTAATCAAAACAAGAGAAGATCCGTTCAAAGAGGAGGAGGAGCTTCAGATTTTGAAGGATCTGATGCTATTTTTTAGGAAATTAATTACTTAAATAGATTTTTTTTGTATATTTATGCGATAGCATTATATATTTAAATGTATCTTTCATCACTTCAAAAACATATTCTCCTTTTAGCAAGAAAAAATATTATAAATGAAAATTTGTCTATAAATTCAGAAGCATTCGAGAATTCAATTATTACTTATTCAAACTTAAAAAAAGCAAATTCTATTATTCAAAAAATGGAAAATGGATCGATTGAAAATTATATAGGTCTTAAAACTAAGCTTGATGAGTTAAAGGTAAAATATCCATTCACTCAACTATCATATATAGAACCAAATTCAAATGGATCAGCTCATATATGTTTCTATGAACCTCTGGTATCATTTTTTAATTTAAAAATAAAAAATAATATATATGTCAATAAAATTTATAAAAATAGTATTTACAAAAATGATTCTAGAAAATTTGTAGAAATTTGTAGAAGAAAGTTTTTAAGATCAGATGGAAATCATAAAAAAGGAATAATTAGAGGAGAATGTAAAAAATTAAAATCTGCAAAAGCATCTGTTAGCAGAACATTTAAAACTTTAACTCAAAAGAATTATCTTAGAAAAATTGATATTCTAGATTATGAAAACTATAAAATAGGCATAGGTTTTAATTTAACTAAAATTGGAAATGATTTGGCAAAAAAATTATAAACTACTTTTATTAATATTTTTTTTAATTTCTTGTTTTAATGAAAAGAAAAATAATATTAAAAATAGTCCGAGAATTAAATCATTAACAAGCCTTATAAAACCAAATTCAAAAGATATAATTTATTTTAATGATTCTATTGACATAGAAGTTATTTCAAAAGATAATTCTTCTATAATTAAAAAATTATATGTTATATATAAAAATGATACGATTGACTATTTTGAAAATAAAATAGGGAGAATAAGCACATCAATTTTTAAATCCGTTGGTAAGCATAGGGTAAAAATAATCTGTCATATTAATAATGATAAAAAAGAAACATTTTATTCATCAATAAATTTGTTCCCAAAAAATAATGCTAAAAAATTAAATTATAAAATAAAAAATATTTATCCACATGATACTGATGCATATACTCAAGGATTAACATTTGATGGAAATAGATTTTTTGAAAGTACTGGAAGAAGGGGCTTTTCAAGCCTTAAAGAAGTAGAACTAAAATCAGGAAAAACTATAAAAAAAATAGAATTGGACAAAAAGTATTTTGGAGAAGGAATAACTGTATTTGATGATAAAATATATCAATTAACTTGGGAGTCAAATTTAGGGTTTGTTTATGATAAAAACTCTTTTCAGAAAATTGATCAGTTTACATATAATCATGAAGGATGGGGTATTACAACATATAATGATAAATTATTAATTAGTGATGGTACAGAAAATATATTTTTTATTAATCCAATTTCTTATAAACTTATAAAAAAAATTCAGGTTTACAATAAAAATGGTCCAATCAAAAATATAAATGAATTAGAAAATGTGAATGGAAAGATTTTTGCTAATATATATGGAAAGGAAGAAATAATAATATTTGATCCCGAAACGGGGGTTGTTGAATCTATATTAGATTTAAATGGTATATTTAATAAAAAAAATTATAATAAAAAGTTTGATGTTTTAAATGGTGTAGCCTATAATAGTACAACAAATCAATTGTTTGTGACTGGAAAATTATGGCCAAGTCTTTTTGAAATAGAAATTATAAATTAAATAATATGAATATAAATGATATAACAGAAAAAATTAGAACATTATCAAATGAAAAATCCGGATCTATTGAAGCCAAAATTAAATTTGATTTTGGTGATGATTGTGTATTAATAAATGATACTGTTTCACCACCTGAAGTATCAAATGATGACAAAGAAGCTGATTGTACTATTACTATATCCAATGAAGATTTTGAAAAAATACTAAATAAAGAAATGAGTTCTATGAATGCTTTCATGAGTGGAAAAATGAAAATCAGTGGTGAAATGCATTTAGCTATGAAATTATCATCAATATTTGGATAATAATTTGAATATAAGTGCTAACTTAAATTCATACTTTTATTATGAAAAAATATGATGAAAAAAATTTATATCAGAGAAAGTTCACAAAAACTTTAATGATAATAAGTGCTATATTCTTAGCTGTTAATGGGGTTGGATTTACTTTTTTTCCTAATGAAATTTCTGTTTTACTTACCAATGATGATAATCATTTTTTTATTTTAATTCTACAGATTTTAGGGGCACTATATTTGGGTTTTAGTTATATAAATTGGATGTCAAAAAATAGTTTAATAGGTGGAATTTACAACAAACCTCTTCTTATTGGAAACACACTTCATTTCTTAACTGCTTCAATGGCTATGATAAAATTAGTTTTCAAATTTGAAAATAATCTTCAGTTAATTTTACCGCAAACTGCAATTTACTGTCTTTTTACATTATTTTTTGGATATGTTTTTTTTTCTAATCCATTTTCAAATAAACAATAGAGATATTTTCTTTAGTTCCTTAAAATACTTTAATTCTAAAGGAGTGTGAGTTATAAGTATGAAAACGTCTCTGTGCGCATGAGAAGAGTCGAACTTCCACGACCAATTAAGGCCACTAGGCCCTCAACCTAGCGCGTCTACCAATTCCGCCACATGCGCTTAAAAAAACTTACTGTTTTCTTTGTGTCCAAATTTCATATTTTGGATCACCTTTTGAGCTGAATCCTCTATGATGCCAATCTCCTTCTTTTATTTCAAAATCAAATTCAAGTGATTTACCAACTGTATTAGAATCTCTTGAGAAAAATTCAATATTTTCAACATATTTTCCATCTACTGCAGTAAAGGTGCCTCCACCTGTGCCATAAAAGCCTTTCTTTGAAGTATCATAAGCAATCCACTGAAATCTTCCTCCTGCAATCATTTTCAAGGTCTTTCTTGGCCTATTTACATCTCTCATTCTCATCTCCCCTCTCCTTTCAATACCACTCATTAACCAAGACCCATGAAGATCATATTCATGATTGTGATTAGGATGATTAGCATAGTATTCTATTCCATCAACTCTCATTCCAGTAGTTAAGTTTATTTCAACATCTACATCAATTTTAAAATCCGAATAGAAAACAGTATCTCCCACTAAAGAAGAATCTAAAGAATTAAATTCTAATATTTCATAATATTGAGTTTTTTCAAAAGAATAAATACCACCTTTTGTGCTGATAAAATTTTTATTATTAACATCATACTTTGATACAACAAAATATTTGTCAGAATATATTCTCGTTTCATTGATACCATTAGATTGATAAACCCATGATGTGTTTTCAATAGAATTAAAAAAATATGATAAAAATATATAGCTGTGAAATAAAAACTTAATCATAATCATTTAACATAACCGGCATTACCAGCATAGTTATATCTTCATTTTCATCAATATTATCAGGTAATATTAAACCTGCTTTATTAGGTTCTGATAGATTTAAAAATACATTTTTACAATTAAGGTTTGATAAAATTTCAATTAGAAATTTAGCATTAAATCCAATTTCAATATCATTACCATCATGGTCACAAGAAAGTCTTTCATTTGCTTCATTTGAAAAATCAAGATCTTCAGAAGAAACTAAAAGCTCACTGCCGCTAACTTTAAACCTTACTTGATTTGTTGTTTTATTAGCATAAATTGAAATTCTTTTAAGAGAATTTAATAATTCAATTCGATCAATAGAAATTTTATTATTATTGTCAAGAGGAATTACATTTTCATAATCGGGGTATTTTTCATCTATAAGCCTACATGTTATTTTAATATTTTGAATACTAAAAAAAGCATTGGAAGCATTAAACTCCAGTTTAATATCAGATGATTTTTCATTTAACAAAGAAGCTCTTACTAAATTCATTGACTTCTTTGGCAAGATCATCATATGATTTATCTCATCACCCTTAATATCAGTTCTATTGTATTTTACTAATCTATGTCCATCTGTTGAAACAAAAGTACAAGAGTCCTTTGATAAACTAAAGTATATTCCAGTCATAGCAGGCCTTAATTCATCATTACTTGCAGCAAAAATTGTATAATTAATAGCATCAATTAAATTTTTAGAGTTTATATCAGTAGAATATCCATCTGAGACTTCAGGTATCTTAGGAAAATCAGTAGCATTCTCTCCAACTAATTTGTACCTACCATTATCAGAATTAATTTCAATATTATATGATTCCTTATCTATAGAAAATGTAACAGGTTGTTCTGGTAGATTTTTTAGAGTTTCAATTAAAGTTTTTGAAGGGATTGCTATACTTCCATCCTCTTTAGATTCAACCTGAACCTCAACCATAATTGTAGTTTGAAGATCAGAAGCAGTAATTAATAAATTTCCATTATTTATTTCAAATAGTATATTTTCAAGTATTGGGACAACAGGGTTAGATGTTATGATTCCACTAACAACAGAAAGGTGCTTTAAAAGATAAGAAGAAGAAACTATAAATTTCATAAAATATAATTTATCAGAGTTAGCAAATTAAAAAATAAATTTTACAATTTGAAAAAATAATTAAAACTAGTTTTTAAAGTTATATTTATTTTTTCTATAAAAATATCTTAATATAAAAATAATAAGACAAAATATTATGGGAAGTAATAAATTAAAATATTGGAATGACAATTTATGTTTGCTCACTTTATTTTTATCTAATTGATAATAAGTAAAATCTTTCATTTTAGCATCAATTAAATTATCATCTTCAAGTAAATAAAAAATAATATTTTGAATTAACTCTTTGTTCGCATATTTCTTTTTTTGATAGATATCATTTCCCAATTCAATAGCTTTATTTTTAACAATGTCATTTCTAATTATATCTCCATCAGATATTACTACTATTTTGGTTTCCGAACTATTAGAAAGAAAATTCTTATTTTTTATTTTGTAGTCAAATAAACGATTATTAAAATAAGAAGAAAATTTACCTTCAAGCAAAATACCAATTAGTTTAGATGTATCATAAAAATCTGATTGATCTAAATTTTTTGCTAAATCATTTAAATTAATAACAACAGGGAAATTGTCTACAAATGAAAAATCAGAGGAATACAAGAGAGGTGTTTTTTTTATTAAATTATCATTATTTACTGTGTCAATACTTGAAACAAATTTTGTTATTATGGATCCTAAATTTTTAACTACTGAATGATTGCCAAAATTTGAAATTTCAGGAAAAAAAGGAAAAGGCAATGGTACAATGTTAGGGTTATTTCCAAAATTACCAATAACGACTGGAAATAATGCTGAGTTAAAATCTTTTATATAGTTTTTATTTATTCTAATTCCATATTTATATAATAAATCATCTAATTTATGATCATATTCATATGCTAAGTTTTCATAAATTGAAGAATCATTAAGATTTACACCAAGAGCATCAATTAAGAAAAGAATTCTTCCTCCACTCATCAAAAATTGATCTAAAAAAAATTTATCCTTCATTGAAAATGTAGATTTTGGTTTTGCAACAATTAATAAATTAAAATCATCAATTCTGTCAAATGAGTTTTCAATATTTATAATTTCAAAATGATATTTTTTTGATAAAGAAGATCTTATACTAGAAATTTCCAAAAAATCTAATTCATCATGACCTGTAATAAATCCTATTCTTTTATTGAATGATTGAGAAATAAAAAATAAACTAGAAATAATTTGAAATTCTAAATTTTCAATCGATTGATTTATTATTTCAGATGGGGAAAAATTTTTGTCACCAGTTAATAATAAAATAGATTCTTCTTTATCACCACTATTAATTAAAATACCTGGAAATATTCGCTTAATAATTCTACCTTTCTCAGAATTATATACCAAATCAGTAGGATTAATGTTATTTGATATTAGTTTTTCTATATATGAGTTTTTTTCTTTGTTACTAAAATTATCTAAGTCAATAAATTGATAAGTAATATTTTTTTTATTATGATCTTTGATATCCATCATAATTCTATTTATTTGTGATTTTAAATATTTCATTCCAGGAGGAAGATCGCCAGATAAAAATATTTGAAAATTAACAGGAGCATTTATGTTTTTAATTATTTTAATGCTAGATGTTGAAAGCGTATATCTTTTATCACTAGTAAGATCAAACCTTGTGTTCTTATAACTAAAAAAAATATATAAAATAACAAAAAAGAAAATAGTTGATAAACTAAAAAATTTAGTTAAATCAGTAAGGATTAGTGAAACAAAATTTTTTTTCATTTTAAACTAATTCTTAGATTAATTAAAGAAAAATAAAAAAAACTAAGTATTACAATTATAAAATATATAAAGCTATTTATTTGAAATATCCCTCTTGTAAAATTTGAATAATGATAAGAATATGTTAAATGATCAATAAATGAATCAACTATATTTATTGAATCATAATAATTTATCATATCAATTCCTTCGTATAATAAATAAAAAATAAAACAAGAAGAAAGAAAAGAAATTATTTGATTTTGAAAAATAGAAGAAAAAAATATTCCAATTGAATTCATTGCTCCTACTAATAAAACCAAACCAATATATGAATTTATAATAATTATATTATCAATATTACCCAATGGATTTGATAAATTATAAATTGTTATCCAGTAAGGAAAAGTAAAAAAAATCAGTAAGACTGATAAAAACCAACAAGATAAAAATTTAGCTAAAATTATATCTTTATATGATAAGGGTTGTGATAATAAAATTTCAAATGTTCCAAAATTTCTTTCTTCTGAAACAATTTTCATAGTTATTGAGGATATAAATAATATAAAAATATATGGAACTATATCAAAAAAAATATCTAAAGATGATATGCCAGATTGAAAAATATTAGATGAAGGAAATATCCAAATAAAAAGTCCATTTATTAAAAAAAAAATAGAAAAAATTATAATACCAT
>Ga0066836_10000069_pt1 | contig 39046 bp, 15 predicted proteins | sample ETNtaG_18_FD_71568 | JGI IMG/M metagenome (GOLD analysis project Ga0066836, IMG submission 71568) | Marine microbial and viral communities from oxygen minimum zone, Eastern Pacific Ocean - ETNP201302SV91 | ecosystem: Environmental > Aquatic > Marine > Oceanic | place: Pacific Ocean: Eastern... | reverse complement strand
ACACAGGTAAACATGGTCACACTTTACATGCAGGTAGTTTTGCCTTTATGTTTAATAATAAAAATTATATCTTCTCCAAAATAGAAGACATGATTATAGATCAATCTCCAATGATTGAAGAATGGACTAATATTCGATATCCAATAGATTATAATATCTTCTCAGCACAAAGATCATTCATATTTGATGAGAATATAACATATCCTCATGCATTCCGATCTCATTATAACTTAGAGACATGGGAAGAAGGAGATGTTGATTATCTTATTGATACTGAATTTAAAAACTTTGATAAAAATAACCCTCACGAAGTCTTCATCTTAAGACGCAAAGGTCTACTTAAGAATCAGATAAAGGAACTATGTAAGGTTTAAAAGATTCTTTTGCCTCTTCCCAGAGGATTCTATGTTCATAATCTACATTCATATCAATTAAAGCAATAGTAATAGTAAACCGTTTATCGTCTGTTGGATTGTGAGAACTGTGTAGAGGTCCAACATTAATAAGACTAGATGTACCAACTTCTACTTCATGCTCAATAGTAGACTCTTCTGGTCTAGCAACTAATACTTTACCATGATAGTGATCATTTGTTCTATCACCACCTGCTCTTGCATCTGTAGTGCTAACTTCAAATGCTTTATCGGAAGACCACCATCTCATAGTACTTCCTTTAGCACCTATTTGATATACTATTTTTGCCCAAGGCCAATCACCAATATTATCAGAATGCACAATACCGTCCTCATGTGGAGGAGTATAAAAGAACTCTATCCAATGAGAACTATATCCCATGCTGTTTAACCACGGGAGAATTTTATCATTACCCAAATCTTCAAATTGTAGTTGCTTATGAAACTGCAACCATCCCATACCTTTAGTTTTATATTTTGATACGTCTATGTTTGGAAGATAATCAGGTATATTTAAAAACCTATGATAATCTATTTTCAGAACCTCCTACACGTTTATCAAAATCATGAATATTCTCTGATCCACCAATAGAGAATGGATTATATTTATTCGTTGCTATCTTATACATCTTCTCATGAATGGTCTCTTCTACTGGACCTTCATACTCCTGTCCATCTTCTTCATCAATAAACCAGGTTGCTATTTCTTCTTCTGGTCTTGGGTTTTCTTCAATTGCATTCATTTCTTCATCTAGTTCTGCTCTACGTTTTGGTGGCGCATACTTATTATCGCCATTTGCTATTGGCATTGAATCTAGTGGATTTGCTAACTCGTTAATTACTCGATTCAACCAATCTGTACTATCTTCTATCATCATATTATGTAAGGGTAGGTGCTTCAGGGTCTAGAGGTGTTTTACCAGATGCTCCATTAGTATTATCTGGTGACTGACCTCCCATAGGTTCCAGTGGTAATCCTGTCTCAGGATCAATAGGAGCCATTGGATCAGGGATAATTCCTTGCTCTATCTCTTTTGCAATTAATTTATCCTGTTCAATAATTTCTTCATCTGTTTGACGGAGGAACTTACGTCTTACGTAATCTTGTGAATAATACTTACCAACATAAGGTTCTGCAGTAGCAGCAATATTTAATCTCTCTGTCATTAATTCTGCTTCCTTCAGTTCAGAGAAGTGGTTATCATATAAGAAGTCATATTGAATATGCTCCTCCATCTGTGCCCAATCTTCAGGAGATACAAGGTTTTTAAGTAAACATTGGGTCTTCAACATATCGCTGAACATCCTTGAGAATCTCTTACGTAGTCTACCTACGAACTTAGTAAACTTAAGTTCATCTCTAAGGATCTCTGAGGATCTTCCTAAGTTAAATCCACCTTCACCACCTTGTCTAGATTCAGGTACATTTAGAGATCTATACAACTTAGACTGGAAGTACTTAATATCTGCTAGTTCACCTAAGTTCTGTCCACCTGGTAATGTAGTAATCTCAGTTCCTCTACCACCTTCTCTACGTGGTAACCAGAAGTCTTCCAACATGGACATAAACTTCTTGTCATCACGAATCTCACCAGTACTAGCATCGTATACCAACTTATTACGATAACGCATCATAACGTCACGTAGATATTGTTCTGCCTTCATTTTAGGAAGGTTACCAACATCAATGTAGAAGATTCTTCTTTCTGGTGCTCTTGATAATCTGTAGATAACAAGAGAGTCCTCAATCATTCTCAACTGGTTGAGTGACTTAATTGCTTTGTGTAGATAAGATAATGTTGTTCCCTTATTCCTATCAACTAATCCAGAGGTACAATATGATATTGAATCTTTTGCAAACTTAACTCCACCACCAGATCCTTTACCTGGTTGACCACCATAAGGTGCTACATTCTGTTTTGGATTATATACAAAATACTCTTTAATATTTGGGAACGGAGATGACATTGGATTGTCCCGTCCATCTTGTACCTGAACACCACCACCTTTATCTTTTTTGGTTATTGATTCTCGAACATAACGCATCTTCAATGCATCAATATACCTTAACTCTTGAATACCATCTTGAGGATTCTTTAAGTCAATTACTTTATGGTAATATAATCTTCCATCTACATACCAATTTCTATAAATCTCATGACACTTCTTATCAAAATCTAGAAGTTCAAGAACAGTTTTAAATTCTTCTCTAATTTTTTTCTTTAAAGAATCACCAGCATTTAAATTATCTAAATCTATCTGAACGGGACTGTCATTTAAATCACTTACGATTGCTTCATTAACGATATCTTCAATCGCACCATCACATTCAGGATGGAGTGCCATCTCTCTATATCTCTTAATGAGATCATATTCGGTTTTATAGACCCCTTCTATATCTACATAAGAACCAAAAAATCCACTGGTCAGATAGTGATCAACCCCATCCTCGTTTGATTTAGGGATGGGTGATACTACGCCAGGGGATTTCTTTTCGTTATCCTCAATAGAAAAGCCGAATAACTTTGCCATTATATTGTCTTAATACTGTGTATCTATTTATTATACCACAGCAATGCCAGTTTGGTCAGTAGCCTCTGCTTGCCAGTACTGAACTTGGAATTCAACGGTGTACTCCTCAATAGTATCAGAAGTATCGTATGATAGATCTATCTGAGATACATTGGTTGGGAATATATCGAAGAACTTATAAGTCCTTAGAGGTTGTACGCTATCTGCATCAGCGTTCTCTGTAGAGAATCTTGATTGTCCCCTACCTAACTGATACACGTAAGCATCGGTCATGTATGATGAAGGGTTTGTAGCACCAGTGTTGTTATCCAACTTACTGATCTGATTCATCCACTGCTCAAATGATGTTCTTAGTTTGAAGTCCTCATCATTAATGATGGTTGTAGTCCAAGTATCAAAGGTTCTGTCTCCAGCAACCTTTAGAATACGACCTCTAAACGGAACGTCAATTTGTGCAATATTAGAAGCAGGTAATGCTGCTGCCTTACACAAAAAACTGAAGGTATCATCATCCCATCCAGTTACGAAGGATGGGAATGTTGGAATTGATACTTCAAATAGATTTGGTCTTGCTGCACCGCCTAAAAGTTTTGCCTTAAAGTCGGTGATAGTCCTGATTTCTCTTGCCATTTTGGTTAGAATCCTCCTTAGTATTTAATCAATCAGTTATCAAACTCTACCAGCGACTTCTTCAAAGCTAACACCAGTACGTGTAGCAACGAAGGTCAGGGTGATGTAGTTGATCGACTTCGCAGGCTTCAGGAAGATGTCTGCTCGGAATTCATTATTATCAATTATGTCTGGAGTGTTGTTTGTCTCATCACAAATAACCAGATAATCGTAAATACCACGTTTTGCTTGAACATCACGTAGATATGGTTCAACGATGTTAACGAAGTTTGCCCTCGTTACCTGATCGTTAAACTCGAAGAGTTGTGCCTGTGCTGCTCTCTCTAATGCTTGCTCAACAGTCAAGAACAAACGACGAACGTTAATTCTATCAAATGCTGATGCATATGCTAGTGCAGTCTTATCACCGAAGAGGATAATTCCAGTTCCAGGTGTATTAATAATTGAGTTAATACGTGAGGAATAAAGAATGTCTCTTTGTGCCTTAGTTGGGTTGTATGCAAGTTTAATTGCATTCTTAATTACACCACGCTGTTGTCCAGCAGGTGAGAACCAAGGATAAGCAACTAAGTTCGTGCGACACATCAATCCAGCAATATCTGGGTTGCATGGAAGGTAACGGAACTTATTATTGAACCTATCGTAGGTGTACTTGTAACCACTATCAAAGATTGCATAAGAAGAAGAACTTAGTGGTCCAAAGAACTCAACTATGTTACTAGTTTGAACGATTGGGTCAGTAATGTTAACTACTGTTCCTTTGTGTGGTGAGATAACAGTCACACAATCTTTTCTAGACTCTGCAATACCAATTAGTTTGTTTGCTTTTGCCTGAGTATCATTGAGAGAATTACAGGAAGGTCCTTGCAATAGGTAATCAACCTGAACCTCGTCTTTATTATCAAAGAGGTTATAAGCAGTAATTAGGTCTCCCAATTCTGCCTTAAGTCCACCAGCAGCAGTGTAATTTTCACCGTTTGATAGTGAGTAAGTACATCCACCAACAGAACTAAAGGTGTTATCTTTAGCAACTCTATTCCAGCGAGTGCTGTTTTGAGTTAATGCATACCATACAGTAGGTTGATCCGAATCACTGTAAACAGTGGTGGAAGTAGACTTATTAAAGTAAGTTCCTGTAGGATACGTATTGTGGAATGTATCGTTACCTTGTCCTTGGTTAGCACCTGCATAGATGTAATTTGAGAAGTTGGCAAGATAAGACTTGTACCATGTCTTCTGAGGTGCGTTTGCTTCAGATATAGCATCAGTTGCCTTAGATAGGTTTAGATGCTTCTCTAGAATATTACCTCGGATACCAGTTAATGTACCAGCATCATCAACAATAACAACGTGTAATTCATCATTTCTACCACCACGTTGTGCTACGAAGTTTGAAGTTCCAGGTTTAGGAGCAATGCTTCGCCAGAATACTTTAGAGTTATCTAATCCAAGGGTTTGTGAATTGTACCAGTCATCAACACCAGAAATTAAAGCTCTGGATTCTGTTCCTTCAATAGTCAGAACCACCTTATCATCTCTAAGAGATACTGTGTTTAGTTTGACATCATCAGTAACTGATGTACCACCAATTCCTGCACCGTTAATGGTAATTGTTGTACCAACACCGTATGCTTCACCAGGACTTGTTAATGATACAGTTCCAATACCACCACTTGCATCTCTGAAGACGGTGAATATTGCTCCAGTACCCTCAGCACTTGTACCTGTTAGGTTAGTGTAAGTACCACTAGAAGCAGATGGAACGCTAGTTGAAGATGTAAGTCCAACTGTGTTGATCTTACCTTGACTTAAATCAAAACCACCAACAGCAGTACCAGCAATGGAGACTGTATTCGTTACAGTGTATCCAACACCAGCATTTACAATAATTGCAGATGCAACACCACCATTTGTACTATTTCTAGTAATAGTGAATGTAGCAGCAGAACCACCACCATTAGTAGTACCACCAACCCCAGTATAAGATTGGTCTTGCTGACCATTAATCTGAGATGAAGTGGTTATTCCAATACTTTGAATCGAGTCTTCTGGTGACATTACATCGCCGTCAGAGTCGAGAATCGTTAATCTTTGGTCTTTTAAGAACGAAGCATATGCACTATTTTCTGCATAGTTTACATATGTTTCCTTTCCAGGTTCTGTGCCACCCGTAGAGACTCTGGATCGGATTTTCACCGTCATATAACTATTAGAAGTTTCAGGAGCGTTAACTACCTCAGTAATAACACCTTTAAGATATCCAGTAAAGACAGAAGTGCTTCCTGCACCAGGAATTATTTGACCACTAATGTCAACCGTTACACCGTATCCAACTTGAGCACCTAAGTCGGTTACTGAAGTTGTTGCGATACCGATAACTTGATCTCCTAGGTCATCAATGTAACAAACTTTTAGAGAGTTACCCCATCGTCCTGGGTTCTTCGCTGCATATAGGAAGTTTGACGCTGCATCTATGTAATTAGTGTTATAGTCGTCAAAGTTCTTAATCTTTGTATTTGCTATTGAAGACGTACCTACACCAACGTTTGAGTTAGCTAAGTTGTCATCATCGGTTCGTATTACCTTAAGCACACCACCATAGGAGAGGTATTGCGATGCAGACATCCAGTATTCATACTGGGCATCGTCATCATAAGGCTTACCGAATGTGGTAATCAGATCTTGCTCTGTGGCAATATTGATGGGTTCTAATACGGGACCAATTTCAAAAGGTCCAGCAATACCTCCAATATTGTCAAGAACGTTTTCCGCTCTACCTACCGTTAAGTCAACTTCTCTAGTCAGTACACCAGGAGATAATTGAGGAGTGGCCATGTTCTATGTCTCCAAAAATTCTCAGTTTTGTTCTAGAGATATTTATTAAAATATTTAATTTGAAGGGGTTACTACCTATAATCCCACATGTAAGACATATCACCATACTCATCAGTGAACCATCTATCTCCAGTGGAGTCTACAAAACTATTCTCATCTAACCCATTCTCAATAAACCCAAATGGAGCCATGTCTTGCTCAATCTGATTCTTCTGTTCGTCATATAATCTTTTTCTTACGTCCTGATCAGTAATCTCTTTAAAATAATCTTGCTCAACCAACCATGCATATATGACAAGACACATTGCCAAGTCATCATTACAACCATCCTCTGCTTCAAAAGAATTTCTCTTTTCAATAAAAGTGGTTAACTCACTAATAATTTCATAGTCTTTAAATACGATCTTATTAGATTCAATTAGAGTTTTTAAATTTAAACATCCAACCTTCTTAACTGTTTTGGACATCTTAACTCCAAGTTGAGTCTTCTTACCAGAGAATCCTTGACCAACAACTTGACCTGCTCTACCTCTCATAGAACACATAAGAACATTCTCATATTCCAAATCATAATTAAGGATAGATGCAACTTGATCCCCCACATCATTTACTTCGCATAAAATATATGCCATGTTATAATTCCGAGCAAGATCGTAAATTATTGAGGGGAATAGCATAGGTTTAATTTCATTATTCCTATACTTACATACCAATTGATGTGGGAAGGTTGTTATATCAATAACAGTAAATGCAGAGTAATCATTTCCAACACCACGAGCAACGTCAACTGTAATTATATAATTATGTTCGGGTTTAACATCCTCAAATACATCCAATCCTTTGTTACTAAGTTTTGGTGTTTCATAAACTAAATTTCTTAATGTATTTGGACTTATTAAAGTATCAACAGATCCTAAAAATTCACATTCAAACTCAACACGGAATTGTTGTTCCGAAGTGTTTGCAATGGTTTGCTCTTTCCATATCTCATCTCTTCCTGGTACATCCCACCAATTAACCTCTGTAGGAATATACTCATTCTTTTTCCTTTCAGAATCATGCCAAAGTTTATAAAAATGATTCATCCCGTGAGGGGTAGAAACAATAATAACTTTAGTTTTTTGACCAGATGAAATAGTGGGGTAAACCGAACTAAAAAACTGATCTGCTAAATGATTTGCAACGAACGCAAATTCGTCTAAGAATATAATATTATATGATCCACCACGAACTGCAGATGCAGAGGTAGATGCAGCAATAATCTTAGAACCATTCTCTAATTCAAGAGATGCTTTGTTCCATGTTAAAACTCCCTGCTGCAACCATCTTGGTAGGTTCTCATATGCAGTTTGAAGTCTATCTAATAAATCCTTTGCAGTTGATGCTTTGTTAGCAAGAATTGCTATATTAATATTATCGTTAAAAATTGCATAATGAAGAAGATATGATACTACGATTGTAGACTTACCAGACTGTCTAGGTAACTTACAAATATTAAATCTATGACTATGAAATCTCTCCAGCATCGTCTCCTGGAAAGAATATGGTTTAAACGGTTGTAACCCGTAGTCAAGGGTAACTATGTTTATATACTTCTTCGCAAAATATATCGGATCGTCTATACATTTAGAAAACTCAAGAACTTGCTCCTGAGTAAACTCCTGAGTAGTATTTGCCTTCTTTAATAGGGGATTACCAAGATAATGATCAACTTTAGAGGCCATTTAATTTATTGATATCCATATCCCACAGCAGTACCTAAGACACTAGCGTCTGCTGCAAATATTGCTTCGGTTGATTTTTTCTCTACAAACTCAACAGTATTTCCTGGCATTGTAAAGGTTCCAATTGTTGTAGATCCTCCAACTTCATCAATAACAGATACTAATCTTGCAGTACCACCGTTATTAACAAGACGCACTACTGTCGCACTACCAAAAGTAGATGATCCAGCAGCGTCAGTGCCACATGCTGCTTGAGCTCCTTTTACGTTAGTTAACATGATTTTTTAATGTCCCGTAGTTCTATTTATTAAGCACTGTCTTGTGCTTTCTTTTCATCATCACGAACTTGCTTTGTTCCTTTAAGGAATTTTTCAAGATTCTTTTGAGACTTCTCATCACTTGCTCTTAACTTTTCGAGATTTGCTCTCATAGCATCAGCAATTTTACCTTCATCCATGAATCCTCTCAAAGATTTAAGAAGTTCTTCCTTCTTCACCTTGTTCAAATCTTTAATAGATCCTTTACCCTGTCTGATATTGGACTTACCATATGGATATCTTAATTCCATTTCTGGACTATCAGCAGACTTACGATACTGTGCTGGATTTCCTCTCTTACCTGCTTTCTTTCTATCTCCAAAATTGGCCTTATCCAACCTTCTACCATGCTTGTAAGCAAACCCTTTACTTACTTGACTACTTGCCATGTCTTTTTGAGCATCAGACATACCAGCAGTATGTGATGCAAAACGATTCTCATACTGAGGATGACCTTTTATGTTCTCCTCTCCACCATGCTTTTTAGCAAGAGCTTTTCTCTTCTTCTCATAATCAGGAGATTTAGTATTGTCATACTTTGCCTTTGCTTCCTTTACTTCATGATGACTCTTACCACATTTTTTACATGGGTCTTGACCACAATCACAGTCACATAATTCCTTAGATTCTTTAGTTACCTTAATGATTGGGTTCTTATCATTATCCCACTGTGCTTCTTGACTTGCAAGATCGTATCTATCAAACCAAATTACCTTTCCACCAGGATATACTTTGACAATTTCATCCTGAACGTCAGTCCTAGTTGGCATCTTTGCTTGAGGGAAGAACATTTTGAGGTTATACATCTTACCTCTCCAGTTCACACCAACCATAACGATGTTACCGAATTCTGATGGTAGCCTTACTGCTTCATCAATTGTCATGTGGAGTTCCTCCAGTCCTAGTTTGCGATCTATCTCTTTAGAGATGTCTTGTCTTTCTTTTGCTTTTGCTTTTGACTTTGCTATTGCAGCAGCACGTTTTGCAAATTGTTGTTTAACAGAAGACTGTGCCTTCTGAGCAGATTGAACAGTAGCAGCAGTATTAGACTTTTGCTTCTGAACATTCGCCAGTCTCTTATCATCAAGGGTTTCGTTAACCCATTGATCAGAAGCATGCATCTTAGGCATAACATCTTCTGGTCTAATAAGGTCAATAATCTCAGCAAATTTCTCACCAGTGCATGTACGGAGAACTACGTTCTCACCAAATCCACCTGGATCAACTGCTTGATCTCCACCATTCTCATTGTTGTCATCATCATCATTGTCATCAATTCCTACTAGACGACCTTTTCCACTGAGACGTTTCCCGTCAGGAATCTTCTTGCACTTTTTATCAGTATAGCAATAATACTGACCCTTTTTACAGGATTTATGCATGTGGTCTTCAAAGACATCGTTCTGAATCTCAGTAACAATAAGATCTACAATATTAAGTCCTTCAATCTGTGGATTGGGAGGAAGTTCTATTTTAGACTTCAATTTCTTTTTTGCCACAGCAACTTCGTTAGGATTTGACGATTTAGTCATATTCCTAATCTTAGACTGCTTTTTAGCATCTTTATGAGATTTTTTATCAATTGCAAAACTCGTCATTTTAAACGCAGTTTTTTTCTATTTATCTTCTTTCTCAGTTCTATTTTTCTTTAGCAACTTAGATAGTTCTGCTGTTGACCCAAAGAACATCGCATTAGTAACATTAGTTGGCCCTTTAGTATTGTCTTCTTCTACTTCTTTAATCTTTTTCTGGAGATCCATTAACTTATCTGTGGTATCTGCAACAGATTTAATAAGTTGTCCTACAACTTCAAATGCTCTTGCCTGACCTTGATCTACAGCAATCTCTAAAGCACTATCAAGTGCTTCTTGGCCCTTCTCTATAATACTGTAAAGATTACCACGAGTATACTCATAATCTTTATCAATATCAATCTCCTTTGACTTAGAAACTTTATCAGGTTTCTTAGGTTCTGTTACTACTTTAGATTCTACAGGGGTAATATCAAAAGTATCATTTAGATCTTCAAATTTGTCTTTCATGTTCCACTAAAACCAAAATCATCACCTGCTTCTACTAATGCATTATCTAGTGAAGTTATTCCCTTAACATCACTACCACGAACATGTTCAATAGCAGTTGTATTATAAGAAGCACGTTTTACATTTAACTTATTACCAGTAATAGATTCAATATACATTGTCTCATTATTAACATCAATAAATGTTAGTTCTGATAATCCTGCAGGATCATCTACTGGGATAATAGTAGCACCTGCAAGAACATCTTCTGCTAGATTTGCAATAACATCTCCAGTGTAATTCTTCGTAGCAACTGGTGTAGCATACGTAATCTGACGACCTGAACCATATGCTGCACTTCTTTCTCCAGGTGTAATACCAACAGATACCTTCTTGATAAGATCTTTTGGTGCAACTGGAACTGGTCCGAATAGGTATGTCTTAGCAGTAAAGTTTAAAGTATAAAGAAGAACTCTTCTCTCAGTATAATCTCCTTCATAATTATCTTCAAACCCAACATTCTCTAAAGTAATTGGTATATCTTTCTTTTCTCCAATACTCTCTACTAGGTCAATAGTAACTGTATAATTTGGTTGGAAATATGGAAGTATTTGTTCTACAATCTGTAAAGCATCATCATTCAAAAGAGTCATTATATTTAACTCAAATGTCATATTATAAGGAACTGGCATGTAGATCTTACGAACATCCTTTTTGTCAGTCTTGATGGCAGTAGTAAATGTTTGAGTAGCACCTAATTTCCTACTAGTATCATATTCAATACCAGTAAACTCAAAGGACATCCTAGGCAAACTCATAGATACTGGTTTATTCAGATCTGGTTGCTGTTCAATCCTTGCTAAAAACTTTTGGGTTGGGCCATATGCCAAAGGAACCTTAATAATAGCAGATGGATCATTAGCAGCAGCACCATCTCTATGGATAGTGATCCCATTAAATAGGGTTCCAAATGCGATTACAGTCTTTCTAAAAATTTGATGGTAAAAATGATCAAACATAATTATACATTTCCAAATGGGTTACTTTCACTAAAGTCTAAAAGATTATCTGCCTCAGACTCTATAGTAGTGTTCTGTGCAAATCCAGAATCTGGATTATCATCACTATTTAGATCACTTATAGCAAACTTTGTAGCAGTCTCTTGTCCAACAACATATTCACCTTTTACAAAGGTTCCAACAATTTGACCTACTCGCAACTCTCTAGTTACAGCATTCCAAGTTTTAACCTGTGCAGTTGCACTACTTGCAGTACCAACTATATCTTCTCCTCTATTAAATGTACCAGTTCCTCCAGTCTGTACTGGTGGTGCAATTAATATTTCTGGAGTATCAGTATACCATCCACCACAAGACTCATAAACAAGTGCTGTAACTGAACCTGCAGCAGATACAACAGCATGCACTACCGCTGGTATAGTTGTACTACCAATACCACTATATCCATCAGGTGCAAATGCTACCGTTGGTATTCCAATATATCCACCACCACCATTAGTGATAGTAATAATACCACAAACACCATCAGCAATATTTGCTACACCATATGCTCCACCTCCAGTTTCAGTCATGAAACCAACTCTAGGTGCAACAGTATATCCAGAACCTGGATTTGTTAGATCAACTGCTTGAACTCTTGATAGATCTTCATTTGGTTCACAGAAATCTACAAGTCCTGTAATCATTGATGCGATACCGACTGCGGTTTGTCCTCCTATGGGAGCAGAAGAAAATGCAACTTGAGGTGGTTGAATGTATCCAGAACCTCTTCTAGATATCATAATATTGCGAACACCACCATCAACTAAAGTTGTTACAGCAGTTGCTTGTGTTGCTATTCCAGCAAGAGTAAAGGATTGAATATAACCCTCTTCTTCCACATTATCATCAATAAAGTCGATTCCAGTATCCACCTCTTCGTCGTTGTATATGAATAGTTCACATCTCAATTCATAAACATAATTCTTCTTTAATTGGTAGAATGGTTTTTCATGCTCAACATACTTAATCTCAAACAATCTATCACCTAATGGGAAGTATATTAAATCACCCTCTTTTGGACGAGATGCTAACTTAACTCCCTTTAATGGTTCTATACGTTTTTGTATTTCTTCTTCATATCTCTCTCTAGAGATAATCAATGTTAGATCATCTAACTCTTGAACACCAAACTTAGATAGAAGTGTTCCTGCCCCAGAGTATCCATCAAAAGTCTCAACATATCCTTCTATGGGGATAGCATTAGCAAAGTTTGATCTAGATACCTCTTCCATCACGGATTTTTCATTACCAAAAATTCTTGGTATGTAATAAACTTCCACACCAAACATCTTCAGTTGTTCATTTATTAAATCCTGAACAAGATTCTGTTCTCCTTTAGATCCGTGTAGGAAAAATGGGTTAAGTGCCATGATCTTAACCTATCATATCTAGTGGTGGCAATTCGTGTGTAGAAGACATCTTTTCAATGATAGCATCTATTTCTCTTTGCCCATCATCTTGTATTTGTCTTCCATTCATCTCAATACCACCTGGTAATTTGACTCCTTGGAATTTGCTTAAATTTATACCCCATTGCTTTTTAATTAATGCGGTCAAATAAGGTTTTAAAAATCTATCATTCCAAATTTGATCTGATGTGGCAGGATCAAGTGCTCTATAACAATCTAGAATTAGATAGTTACCTGCAACCTGTGTTCTCCAATCAATATCAAGAAATAACTTATCTTCTCTTTGATTATATCGTATTTGCTTTTGTGTTGATAATAACCAATCTAAATCTTCCAGATAACTCTTTGTCATAGAGTAAGTCAATAATTCAGTTGATCCCAAATAGTAAATGTCATTCAAGAATAACTGATATTTAATACTGAACATTCCAGCAGAAAGTCCACCACCACCTTCAAATTTAAATACTTTTGATACACCCATAACTGAGGGTGGAACTTTTATAAAATTACCATTCTCATACCAATTAAAAGTTACATTCCCTTGACCAGGAATATTCTCTGTTACAGAAGTTGTAGCAATACCTACTTTACCTCCTTCATGTGGATACTGAACAGTACCCCTGTCTATATCATCTTGAGTTATTTTATACTTCAAGAATGCTTGAGTAGTACCATCAAAATGACGTTCATGGAATAATTGGATAGCATCATCCACCAGATCGTCAATCTGTTCTTCTGCAACATTGATCTCCAATACAGGAGAACCAAGTTGTCTCTTACAATAATCTACTAATCCTTGACGAGTGGTTGGTTTTGCCATCTTACTTATCTAACAGTTGTCCTAACATAGTTTTAATATCACCTATATCAGACTTCAACTCTCGAACTTGAGATTCGAGAGTTTGTACTTTGTCTAACTCATTTGATTTTGCTCTCTTTAGGGCAAGGTATTGTTCATGTCCTTTTTTATCGTTATTAATAATGGCATTGGTCTTAGTATCCCTTACGAGATAACTATGACCTTCAACCTTTAAAAAACGTGGATTGTACATAATTATGCTAATGCAATTGCCCTTAAATCACGTATCCTTGGTGGATATGCTTGATTTGTTCCAGTTCCAACAATCTTAATACTGAAGTATCTAAACTCAGGAAGATCGTCAATACTAAACTCATAATCGGTGAATGGAAGATCATCACTACCATGAGCAAGAACGTCCGTCTTAGGAATTCTCTTATCAGGTAGTCCATTGTTCTTAGCAATATCAACGATAGCACCATTGATATCCAAATTAGTATATCCAGGGAATGGATAGTAAATTGGATCAGATTCTAAATCATTTGATATTGAATAGAAGCACCTTATATCACTAGCAGTATTAGTATATGCTGCTAGTAAGACTTTAATCGAAGTAGCAGAATTCTCTAACGTAATTGGTTTGTTAGCGTAAATAAATGACGTTGGATCTTCAGTAATTGTAGATGCTCTAGAATCACCAGCATAATCGGTAATTGGGGCATTAACTCTATTACTAATAAGAACCATACCAACTCTATCCAAATCAATGACTGGAGAGATATCGTTATCTGAAGTAGACAACGTAAACGTTACTTCCATAGACTTATTACCAGGACGACTATCTAAACGATTAAGTTCATTAACTCGTGAGGCAATCATTCTTGGTGACTCAAGATACGTATCTTCATCAATATTAATTGGAGTTGCTTCAGTCTCAACAAAGGACTGTTCTACACCATCAATACTTGTAGCAGTAGTATTTTTCATCTCTGCTTTGATGTTAGTATCTGGTAATACCATTGTTTGAACAACAGGTCTTACTGCTTCAAACTGGATGTTCTGAGTTGCATGTATCTCTTCACCACCAGCAGACTTGGACTCATTGATAAACAATTTAGCAAATCCAATTCCAGTGCTACGATCTGTTCCATCAAGAGATGGATTGACCTTAATATAGTAAGAATCAAGAGTAATAGATCTTGCAGGAGTAGCATCTTGAAGATCATGTGTCTTGTTGATACGTCTCAAGGAGATTCCATTAACCTCATATTTCTCAACTGGTGTTTTAGCAGGGTAAGTAAATGGAGTTGTTTGATCAACAGATCTAGTAATTCCAGTTAATTGACCACCAGCAATTCCAGTATAAGAGATGATTTCATCATTAACCCTAACATATCCAGGGTTAGTAGCGGCAACACCAACATTCTCAAAGGTTTCAAATCCTGCAGTATTAGCAATACCAATTGCAGAAGAACTAGAGTTTGTATACTCTGCTGACAGAGTAGTTAACTTAGTATCTGAATGTACATCACTAATAATCACTCTATTGGTGTCTTGATGCATACCGTGGTTCTTATGGTTCACTTTAATATGCATACCATCTTCTTCCAAACTATTCAGTGCATAATCACTAATGTTTACATCAGAACCAAATCCAACGGATACCATAGTGGTAATTCCAGTAGAAGGACTGATAAACTGAAGTGGTTTTGTAGTACTAATTTCAAAATCACCTTGAATATCATCTAAAATTAATTCATTAATTCCAGTAACTGCGCCTAGTGATAGTTGCATATTTCTACCCAACTGATCATTACCAATTGTAGGTATTGATAGAACATCACCAATTTGGTATCCTGATCCACCAGCATTAATGGTTGCAGCAATAGCAACACCATTTACACCGTTAGATGTACCAACTGTAATGTCTGCAGTTGCGTTCTTACCAATTCCACTAAAGGAATCTAAAGCAACACCAGTAAAGGTAAACTGATTACCATCTGTCGGTGTATAACCGATACCTGCATTAATAATACTTAGATCACCAGTTGCAGAACCGCCAGCACCAACATAATTTGCGGATGCATTAGCATTCTTCTGAATAACTGTATTTCCAAGAACTAAACCACTAGTGTTTACAAGATCATCTGTTGTTACAATAAGTTTCTTAGAATTAAATTCTAAAGAATCCTTGACCAAAGTAGCAATTTGGTTATTACCTCTTGCTAGTTCTGGGTTGTAGAACGATATTGTTCCAGAATCTGAACTAAACTCAGCACTATAAAGATCAAACTTAAGATCTTCATACTGACTTGGGTTCCATGTTGAACCATTCTGTGACTTGAATAGAGATCCAAGAGATGGCTGTGCAGATACAATAACCTGCCTAGATTCTGGTTGTAGAAGAGTTGTAATGTCAACTTCACCCATTCTAGAGATCCAAACTGTATATTCGTTAGACTGTGATAGTAAAACGATAGCATGGTCTGTTTTAGGTTCTAAGTAAACAGGTGATGGGAATTTAACCGTAGTAGCTGTTCCAGCATCTGCTGACTCAAAAATCTCACTAGATTCTAAAATTGTTTCTCCGAAAGGATATACCTCTTCTGAAGGAACGCCAGCAACCATCGGTCTCAATTGTACCGTTACAGGTAGCAATGGATCTTTTGTTCTGAAGTAAAGGTCTACTTGCGTTACAAAAACTCCAGTTTCATTTTGAACTGAGAATGATTGTGCAAGAGGATCTTTACCGCCTCGAGCTGGTCTCCTTGGTGGCCTGGGGGGTGGATCGGGTGGCCTTGGAGGTGGTGGTGGAGGTGGAGGAGGTGGTGGTACTGGCCTTGGCCTTGGTGGAGGCGGTGGAGGCGTAGGCGTTGGCCTAGGTCTAGGTGGCCTCGGTGGTCTTGGCCTTGGAGGAGGACTTGGGGGTGGTGGTGGAGGTGGAGGTGGAGGGGGTAATGGTACTCTCGTTGTCTCACTACTTGTAGTTACAGCTTGTGTCGAAGTAACATCTGTTGCAGCACGGGATTCTGCAGTTGCTTGAATATCAAATCTAGGTCTTCTTGTGGATCTGATAGTCTCCTGCATATTATTAATAGTACCTGAAGCAAAGTATTGCTCTTCACCCATTGTTCCTGTCATTCCACCAATAGTACTATTAGTAGAATTACTTGTTAATCTGAATAATTTAGTTCCAACTTCAAATGATGGGTTGGATGTAATATTCGGATTAGGAATGAAGAATGATCCAAGAACTGTTCCTACATGGTCACTGAATAGTCTAATATTGATAATCTCTGCTTCACCAGTAGAACTTCTAAGTCTCATTCCTGTTCTTATAAAACCACTGTAGAGACCTTGTGTTTGGTCTGCTAGTGATACAGTATCTACGTTAACAAGAACTGAAGAACTTGAATAACTTGCTGGAACCGTATATGTATCATCATAAGGACTTGTTGTAAATACATCAGTTGGTGCAGCAATTGGTCCTATCTTATGATTGGATGTTGCAACTCTAAATGATATGCTAGGTGTTGCTGCATTAGTTGCGGTAACTGTACCTGCAGCCATTGTTCCATTAACAATCTGACCAACGGTGAATGTACCACTGATCATTCTAACTTCAATTAGTTTTGGTACAACAAATGCGTTTACATCTTGACCATCAAAGAATCCATAAAGTCTTGTCAATGGTTTGAATTTACGTCCTGTAAATTCAATGTTCCTAGACCTCATGAACGCAATGACAGAGGTACTTACTACCTTATCTCCTTCATTTACAGTATCAGTCTGTTCACTAACTCTAAGTCTTTCACCAGATCTGGTTGAAGTACCAGTTCTAGTAGTAGTTGTAGTAGTCGTAGTCTGGAATGAATTTGTAGTTACAATCTGACTTCCATTATTACTAGAAGTAGATCCTGTTTGTATTCTTTGTGAAGCTTGAGTGGCACTAGAACCAGTCCATGTAGTATTCCATGTACCCCATCTAACAGGTCCTAAACCAGTCTGTGGGTCATAACCATCAAATTCTAACTGTCTACGTGTTTGAGTATAGTTGTCAACCTCAATTCTCTGTGGTTGAAGTCTAACTTGGTCAATCCAAATATCCGATGATGGGAATAGTACAATATTACCTGTGTAAGTAGTTACAAGGTATGGAGTAACATTCTCAACCCTAGTAGCAAATCCTTGCCTAATCCATGCAGTATCAAAGTAATCAAGAGTTAATAATTGACCAGTTCTCTTAATACCGTTTCCAACTAAATCTGTAACAAATCTAGGATCAGCAGTTGGGTTTGCAGTTGTTCCTATACCAATTAAAGACCTAGAACCAATCAATAAATCAACTTCAGTAGTGAAGTGTGTTGGTCTTAGTTCAAGATTTGATGGGTCAACACTATTAGTTACCTTACCGAGTTTTAACTGAGTTGATGTTCCTGAGAAGTTATCAACGTAAATACCAGATTTAAATCTTGTTAAACCAGCATTATCAGGAATAAACAGACTTTCTGTATTAGATTCTAGAAGAGAGAGTGCAGTGTAGTACTCTAAGTTCTGGATTCTATCTTCCAATAATGCAATATCTTGCATCCTATATCTCTTATGAGATTTAAGTTGTACTTCTACATTCTCAGTGTTACAGATATATGGAGGTAATTTACATAAAGCAACTTCCAACGCATCCTCAATAGGAATAGGTGGAACTGGTGTATCAGAAGGAATACCCTTAATTAATTGGAATTGACCATTCTTAGTTAAGTATATTCTATCAATTCTTGGTTGATAATATGAATACTGAATATTAATTGACTCATCAGATGCTAAAATATTCTTAGCAGAGTTTGTAGCATCAGAAAATACCCTTGCATCAAATTCAAATGGAGATAATGCAGTTGAATCTAAATTAAAATTAGTTACTCTTGGTCTAATATCAATAATATCACTTAATCGTGTACCTTCTTTAACATTAGGCAATACACAATAATCAATTTGATCATAAGAAGAAACTGTAGTTATATCACCATCATCAGTAGATGCATATTCTGCAGATTCAAAAATAACTCTTATCTTCTTTCTAGGATCTTTAGAATTAGGTTTTCTAATAAGACGTGAATAGTCACAAATGGTTTCTCTTTGTCCACTATCTAAAGAGAACCTATCCATAATGTTATTATCACCAGGATCAAAATCATTAATAGTAGCAGTTATACCACTCTCAACAAATTCAATTTGCTCATTTAACTCAAATCTTAAATCACTTAAGTATACAAATGCTGCCTTAGCACTGTTAATTCTTTCAATATAAAGACCTATTGCACCTGTTGTTTTACCAACAAATTCTTCACCAGCAATTAAATCATCAACACGTCCAGTTGGACCATTCATGTTGAATACAGTAACAGATGGAATCAATGGATCTTCAATACCACCAGATTCAAATACACCATAAACTTTAGTTACATCTGGTTCCCCAAGACAAACATCTTTATCCTGAACTCTTAGTCCATAACCATAATTACCATATGACAATCCATCATTTAATGATGTTGTACCAACACCAGAAGTTACTAATTTGGACTTATTAACAATAATTGAGTTTGTTCTTATTCTATTCTTAACTTTATTCTTAATATTAATCTTATTAAGAGTAGCAACTAATCTTGCAGATCCAGCAGTAGCAGATAATCCAAATATTCTTAATTCTCTACCACCATTAGTAAAACGTAGTTTATCTGGAGTTAATTCTTCAGTAACACCTGCATCATTAGTTAAAACATATCTTTCTTCATCATATGCTAAGAAACTCTCATTCTGCCCTGCTTGTATTGTATTAGTAGCATTAGCAGTAATAGTTACATCATATTCCTTCCTAATTGTGATATTAGACTCTGTTAAATCAACATTAGCAACCCATGATTTAGGTAGTGGTGTATAAAGACTATTATCTGTAGATGACTGAAATTTAGATCCTATTAACTGGAAGTCAACTGGTTGAGCTGCTGCAGCAGGAAGACCGCCATCACAAACACCTGCAACTGTAGTTATACCCGCAATAATAATATTACTATCATCAGTATAACTATCAACTACAGCATATGTCTTAACAGTCGTTCCACCCAATAAAGGATTAGTGAACGATACTAAATCACCTGCTTTTACCTTATTTCTAAATCCACCACCAGTAACTGTAACTGTTGATATTCCAGGTGCTGTTCCAGATTTAGGAGTAATATTTACATTACCATAAGAAATCTTTGTAAATTGTTTAACATCAGCATTAAATGTACCAACACCAACTGAACTATGAATAGATTCAACAGAAGCTATAGAATGTGCAGTTATTGCTGTTGCAATTCTATTATTGTCTACTCCATTAAAGATTAGTTTTTCACCTGGTGTAAATGCTCCAATTGAGTTATATGCAGTTATAATTCCAGTAGTAGTTCCAAATCTCAAGTGTGCTGTTGCACCACTAGATTTACCTTTAATGTAAGTAGGTACAGTTAAAGTTATTGCTTGGTTTACCGTTAATTCTGTATATGGTTGAATATCGTAAAGTGTGGCATCAAATTCATTAGTTGCAGGAAGTGCTGCTGAATATGATCCAGACTCTAATGCATAATCATATACTCTTGCAACACCAATCTCTTTACCTGCTGCAACATGAGCAACAGCACCAATTCTCTCATCTCTAAGACTAATACTAGAAGTTGTTGTAAATCCTATTCTAGGACAACCATATGCTCTATTAAGAGTTAAAGTTGGTCCTGTATAGTAATTTACTGCTTGATTTTTTAATACCTTCTTTACTCTTGTCTTCTCAAAGTCCAAATATACAACATTTCTTACAGGAACTTCAAATCCCTTAATAAATGCTTTACCTGGAGATATTTTATATGTACCTAAATCCGAACTTGGTGTGTTATTACCATAAGTTAATTGATTTATACCAAATACACCATTATTTCCCTTATTATCATTTAATGATTCTTTTGCAGAGATTGTGAATGGTTTTACATAGAAATCACCAGCATGACTATATGTTCTTCTTGCTAACTCATTTCCAAGTTCATTATACTTAATCTTATCATCAATATGAGATATTGAACCTCCATTGATAACCATCAACTCAACAAAGTTCTCATTCTTTTCAGATTCTATAGACCTCTTACCTAACTTTACACTAATTTTTAATCTATCTGCACCAGGAGCAGCAAAGTTATTAAATCCTTTAGCATTATCAGTCAAAGACGAGTCTTTACTAGATGTAACTATCTCCTCAGTTATTTCTAAACCAACTCTATATGTTGGATTCTCATCATGAGGATCAAGAACCAACATCTCATCATTAACTCTTATAAACTGTCCCCTTATAAAATATACACCTGCTGATAAAAATACTGCAGATCCAACTGATGTAGCCTTGGTCGGAGCGGTTTTAGCACAACCTTGACCTGCCTGTAGAGTTAATTGTGCAACTTCAGATACTACATTTTCCTTAAGTAGTAAAGTCTCATCATCATCAAAAACATCTTTATCATTAACACCAGAACTAAGATAACTTACAAATAGAGTAACATATCCCCTTGGAGAAAATTCTTCCTCCATATAATCTACAATCTTTGCCTTTACATTGGAATTAGATCCAACAACTATCTCATCTAGTATATCTTCAGTATAACCTGTTATATCTGTACCTAAAAAGCTTGCTTCAACTTCAACAGCAAATAAGTTATTATTAAAATTTATTTGCCCAGGAATAACACAAGATCCTTCCTTAAACAGATGAGTTCCTACTTGCTCTACCTGATTTTGGAGGATCGATTGTAATGTTGTTAATTCTCTAGCCTGAATTGGCAATCCTGGCTTGAATAATACCTTATGGAAATCCTTATTCGCATCAAAATCGTCAAAATAAGGCGATACGTTGAGATTAGTTTCTTGTGCCATATCTTTTAAATGATTCCCTTAGAATTGCAAAATGACTTTAATGTCTTCTCGCTGGTTAGCAGACCTAGTAATAGAAGGTCTATTATCAACGTAAAGTATAGTACCACTGTACTTTTCAATTTCTGGATTCGCCACACCTTTAATAAATGTCTGACCCAGATAATATGTTTTATTATTTATGACGGTACTTATACCAGGATTACTGATTGATCCGAATCCGTTGTCTATATATAAGTCTTTCGTACCACCTACAATTTTCAAAGTACCACCAGAAGCGGTAGTTCCAGTAAAACTATTTAATCCATACCCATATGTAGGAGATGTCTTTTGAGTACCATCAGTATTAAATCCGACTAAAGATCTATCCTGCCAATACCTAAGAACACCAGTAGTTTTATCGTAAGATACGACTCTTCCAACAGCAGTTTGACCTGTTCCTACCTGTTGAGTAACATATGAATTTGATTCAAATGAAGTAGTCTTATAATCATCATCATTTGGAGATAATCCTTTTAAAATTACTCCATTAATAGCACTAGCTCTATCATCTGTAATAGTAGAAGTAGATTCAAATGCTTTTGGATTTTCAACAATTCCAATCCTAGCAACCTTTGTTCCTGTAACAAAATCGGGGTTTGAATCATCGTTCTCAATTCTTGAGAATATTAGAACATTAGATGCACCTAATTCTCTATAAATGTCAAATCCATGACCTCCTGATGGAGGAACAATAATGTTAAAAATTGGTGTAGTGTTACCAACAGGAACATTACCTGCAACTAAATCAACTGATCCATAAGTATAACCACTACCACCATTTGAGATAGTAATTGATTCTACTTTAGAGTCGTTATTAATAACAATAGTACATTCTGCACCAGTTCCATCACCTTTAATTGGAACCCTTGTATATGTCGTGTTAGCAGGACCAACAAGGTATCCTCTATTAGCGATAGTAGCAACCTTTATTTGACCACTTGTTTTAGCGTTATTCCTAATAGGTGTATAATCACTATTTGTCTCCCAATCTACAGGTAGAGGAACAAAATTAAGACTATCAAACTTGATGATGTCTGAAGGACTGATAGTATAAAGATACTTCCACACATAACCATCACCACTGGTCCCAGCCACTCTTGGTTCCAAATCTGTAAATTTAGGTTCATCAAGCGAAGGTTTGCCATTTGGGTTCTCTGGGTCAATACCGTTATGTAAGCAAATATAAACTCTAAACTCACTATTTACAACATAAAAGTTAGAAGAATATAAACTAGTCTTATTTGAAGAATCTGATAGATTATTTCTGTTTATGTCATGTCTATACATGTCATAAATTGTTGCTGATGCCCAAGACAACTTCCTAACAACAGGTCTAATGTCATCAGCAGAGATCTTCTTCATTGCGATCATAGTGTCCCAATAGAAGTTCTCGTCATCAAAACAGTCCCTAGGAGCAGGAGGACTACTGTCCCAGTCAGACTTGCTTTCTACAGCATTTGGGAGACCTATGAAGGTATAGTAAGAATCTGTCGAGGAACGAATCTTATCTATAAACGTTCTCGCATTCTTAATTCTCAACTGATCAGTTATAATCGCAGCCATTTTTTAGAATTTAAGATTTGCTATGTTTTATTTATTATGAAATAATATAACCCTTATACCGAAGTGGATTTTTTCTTCGGAGAACTGGGTTAGATCCAATACCAGACTGACTGGTTCCATGAACTGCTTCAAATGTTTGTTTTGTTCCTAATCTGATAGTTAGATTAACTTTACCCCAAGTATAATCACCATAACTTGCAGTTGTACCATATCCAACTACATTTGTAAAGTTAGCAATCTTAGCAACAACAGTTGTAACCGTAGTTGCAATACCAACAGAAGTTCCACTTATTTCAGGTGGAATGAACCTAGTATTATGAGAGTAGTGAGCAACTTCAAAAGTTGCATCCATACAAGTAGTGCCAATTCCAAGAACAGAATTATCTGCTTTTAGACTTGTAACAGGACCATTGACACCTGTTCCTGTAACATTGAATAGATATCCAGTTTGAATTCCACTTTGTACTAAAGAGAATCCAGACTTTAATTTAGAATCCTGAGGTATATAGAAGTCAAATGTTATTCCAGTGGATGCAACACCAACAATAGTAGTTGTACCAATACCAACAATTATTCCATAATCACCTTCAATAGTTGTTTTTGGTACTTCCTCAAGTTTCCTTGATGGAGGAGCAATCATCACTTCTGGTCCACTAATAGCACCAACATTAAATTTAATTGGAGTTGTAAGTGCCCATCTTCTATTGGTAGTACCTAATCCAACATTATCATATATGTCAACGGATAATTGGTCACCTGGTTGATAACCAGTACCACCTTCAACAACTGCTACAGAAGATACTTCATAGTTTAAAGTACTAATATCAAGATTACATGTAGCACCTCTACCAGATCCAGTTACAGTATTTAATTTAGCACCCAACATTACATTAGTTCCACTATCTAAGAATGGGAATCCAATACCATTTTGAGCAACAGTGAGAGATGTTAATGGTCCATATATGTAACCAGTTCCACCCATACCAATAGAAACTCCAGTAACAGTTCCACCTGCACCAATAGTTGCAGTAGCAATAGCAGCAGTTGCAACTCCAACAACATCGAATGGTTTTTGAACTGTAACTAATGGAGCAGCAGTATATCCAAAACCAGGATTTGTAACACTGATAGAATTAACAGAACCAGTATTAATGTCTATTGTAGAAGTTGCAGTTGCATATACCAATTCTTCTTGAGTAATAAGTTGCATCTTCTCCTTATCTGCAACTAACATTGCTTCCTTAGGATCATCAAATATAGATCTCAAAGAGTATACAAATACAGAACTAGAATTAACACCAACAGTCTCAAGAATATTTGTTTGTGGGTTAATTACTGGTTCATAATAAACTCTATCTTTACCAACCTCATTAGTATCAATAATCTTATCAACATCTTGCTTAGACCAAGAAATTGGTCTTGCTAATAGTTCATCTGCTGTAACACCTTGTCCTGCATAGTTATTGGTTGTAATAGTATCTGCTGACTTAACATCCATAACAAGACGTTCATCTTGATTAAATGTAACATCAACATCACTATAAAGTTGAACATCATCACCAACTTTAAGTGTAGGTAAAACATCAACTTCTCTAACATCAATGGTCTGTGTGCCAGTGTACATTAATAGTTTACACTTATCACCAAGTGTAGTAAATCCAGTTACACCACCCTTAGGTGCTTCTGAGAATCTAAGAGTACTACCTCCAGTAAAGGTATAACCTTCTCCAGGGGTCTGTAATATATCATTAACAAATACCAATAGGTTAGATTGTAGATTAATACCAGCATTTGCTCTTGCAAAGAATGATATTCTGTCACCATTAACTGATAATGGGAATAGTCTTCTAGTTCCATTAAAGTAAGAAGTAATTTCATCAAGAACTAAGAAATCACCAACATTCCATCCAGAGAATTTGGATGCGTAAGTTTCATCAACAGTTAATTGGAATTCTCTATAAGATCCAACTCCAACAAACTCATGAACATATCTCTTACCAACAGGAGCCATACCAACATTCATCTTAATTGTTGTTGGAGTTGTAGAAGCAATACCAACACCACCATAAATTGGATCAGTTGTTCTTGGATATGCGTTTATAGAACCATAATCATCACTAGAACAAGTAAAGAGTAAAGATTCATTTGCAAGTCTAACTCTTTCTCCTGTATGTAAATTATGCTGTCCTACAGTTAAAGTCATCCATCCAGTAAGTCCATTATAATCAGCGTCAATAACCTTGAATCTGCGCTCAGAAGGTGCTTTACCAATATTAACACTAATTGTATTAGCAGTTGTTGATCCAACCGATACAGCGTTATTGTGATAAGGATCAGAAGTACTAATACCAGACTTACCAACATTAATTGTAATACTAGTTGGAGTCGTTCCTGCAATACCTATAGTTGCATTATTTGCAGGATCAGATGTACGTGGATAAGAATGTTCGGTACGATGATCATCCAAATCACAAGTAAATGTCATTGATTCGGTGATAATACCAACTGTATTAGAACCTGCAACCAATTTATGATAAGAAGTTCCAACATTAACTGTAATGGTATCTAAAGTTGTTGCTGCAATTGCTACATTACTTAATCCATGAATAGGATCTTTTGCACGAGGATAAGATTGAACACTACCATAATTATCTCTAGAACATGTAAATGCTAGAGATCCAGTAGAGATACCAATTGTATTTGATGTTGTAAGATTATGATTAGACTTACCAACAAGAACTTTTAATGTTTTTGTAGTTGTTGATGCAATAGCAACTGTTGATAAGTTGTGTATTGGATCTGTTGTACGTGGATAGGTCTTACTTGAAGCATAGTCATCTCTAGCACACTTAAATGCTAGTGAGTTTGTAGCAATACCAAGGGTATTTGATGTTGTAAGGTTGTGATCTGCGACGAATGTTAATTCTAATTCACCAGTAGAAGGTTCGTATGTTGCAAAGTTAGGACTTAGTTTAGTACCACCTGTCCAAACACCAACTGTAACAGCATTAGTTAAAGTACTTGATGCCGCATCAAATGTATGTGCATAATTGTTATTGAAGTTTAATACTAAATCTCCACTAACTGGATTATATTGAGCATCTCTAGGAGTTAACTTATCTCCACCAGTCCAAACACCAACTGTAACAGCATCATCTAAATTACTAGATCCTGCTACAAATTTATGACCATAATTGTAATTAAAGTCTAATACAAGATTTCCATCAACACCATTATAAGATGCTCCTGTAGGTTTAAGAGCATTGCCAGTGTTAGGAACAATAGAATCATCAAGTGCTCTTATAAACTTATGTACATTCTTAGTAGCACGAGGATAACTGTGCTCACTTGAATAGTCATCCATTTCACACTTAAATGTAAGTCCATTATCACTTAATCTAATAGATTCCCCTGCCTTCTTAAGACCATTTGAATCTGCAGAGACAAATGCATGTGTATAATTACCACCTGTTCTAACTGCATTAGTTGCACTGCTAAGTCCAGCAACAAATCTATGATCAGAATCAGTTCCAATACCAACAAAGAGTGTAATTGTCGTGTTGCCTATACCAGTAATAGGTGTACCAACTCCAGCAATAGGATCAGTTCCTGCACGAGGATATTGGTGAGTAGTTGCGTAGTTGTCCTGAGAGCACTGGAAGTTAATACTATTAGGCGCAATCAATACTGGTTCTCCTGCCTTCTGTAGACCATTTGTATAGGCAGAGACGAAGGTATGAGGATTGTTTATACCTAAAGTAGCAGTTCCAACTCCAACATTGAAGGTATCATCAGTAACACCAGAGATAACAATAAATTTACCACTAATTGGGTCAGTAATAGTTGAACCAGTACCTACAGAACGAGGATAAGACTTAGTACCACCACTACCAAAGTTACAACTGAATGATATTGATCCATCTTCAAACTTAACTCTATCACCGTTAGAGAATCCATGAGAAGGAACGGTACATGTCATTATACCTGCCATTGGATCATATATGGCATTAGTTACTGTGTAATTACTTGGTCCTATAAGATCATGCTCTCCAATTGCAAGAGTCATATATCCAGTGGTTGAATTATATTCAGCACCAACAGGTGTATAGTAAACAGTGCCAGATGCACCAACCATAACCTCAATATTACTTGTTACTACACCAACAACAGGTAACCACTTATTGCTGCTAGGATCAGTTGCTCTTGGATAAGAATGGGTAGTTGAATTACCATCCATTGCACATGTAAAGCTTATAGAATTATCATTAAATCTAACTCTGTCACCAGTCTGGAGTGCATTTAATGTTGTAATGCCTGATAATGTTAATGTCATACCACCAGTACCAGCATTATACAATGCATGAGTCACTGTATAGTCCTCAGAACCCTTCAATCCATGATTAGGGATCGTAAGTACCATTTCACCAGTTTCAGGAGTATACGTAGCGTTATCAACACTATGACCAACAGTAGCAGATGTACCAACATTGATAGTAATTGTATTAGTATCTTTTGCAGTAATTGCAGTTACACCATAACCAAGAATAGGATCACCAGATCTTGGATAAGCATGTTGAGTTGCTTGACCATCCATCATACAGTTGAATACAATTCCACCAGTATCAATACCAACTGTTTGACTAGTTGTATATGGGTGACCTGCAATGGTTAGAACCATATCACCAGTATTTGCATTATAAGTTGCATCAGTTGGAGTAAATGCAGCAGCACCTGTTACTTTAACAGCGTTAGAAGTTGCAGTTACGAATGTATGATCATATGCACCACCACTTATAACAGCACTATTTGCAGCACCAACAAATGTATGTGGATAACGACCACCAGAGACTACTGGGTTAACTGAGTTTGTTGTATTAGTAGCAAATGTTGGAATACCAACCGTACCACCAATAGCAACAGTTAAGATGTCACCTGAACCATATGCATATCCAAATCTATTAACTTCAAAATTAGCAACACCAGTTACATTACTGACTTCAATATCAACAGATGCACCAGTTCCTAGTCCAGTTATTGTATTATCATCAGAGTAAATTAGTGGAACATCCTCATAACCAAGAGGAGAATCAAATCTAACATCGATTGATTGTGTAACTTCACCTGCTCTCTTATAAGAATGGAGATAAGGAGAACTACCAGAATCACATTCAAAGGTATACTCATCAAGAATATTAGTTACTGCAGTTCCATCAAATGCAACATCCTGACTAGATGGCATGCTATTAACTGCTCTAGGTGCAAGAATAATCTCTTCAAGGTATCCACCAGACTTATAATATGTTGGAACATTAGCAACACCAACATTGATTTCAAACTCTGTATTAGAATTAATTCTTGATACCTTAGTTCCTGAATAGATTGGATCACCAGCTCTTGGATAACGATGCTTAGTAGCATTACTATCTTGAGAACATGTGAATACTAAAGATCCAGTAGCAATTTTAACACTAGTTCCTTTACTGAGACTATGTGTACCTATACCTAATACCAAATTACCTGTTGCAGCATCATAAGTTGCAGTAGATACTCCGTAAGGAATTGTAGTTGATATACCAACATCAACCATAATCAAATCAGTAGATGTTAATGCAACACCAATAGTTTTTCTATAAATTGGATCAGTTCTACGTGGATATGCATGAACACTACCATGATTGTCCATATCACAAGACATCTTGATAGATTCTGTTGCAATTCCAATCGTACTTTGTGCTATCTGAATACCATTTGCAGTAGCAGCAAAGAATGTATGAATTGAAGTATTTGTAGAAGGAACAGATTCTAATACTTGAACTTCAAAAGTTGTTGATGAAGTTACATTTGCTTGTAACCAATTAGTTCCTGCTGGATCATGTGGTCTTGGATATTTGTGTTCTGAACCATAACTATCCAAAGCACACTTAAAGGTTAATGATTCGTCAGCAAATTTAATCCATTGTCCACTGGTTATATTATGTCCACCAGAGACTGTGCAAGTAAGAATACCAACATTACCATCATATGTTGCACCTGTTGCAGTAGTAGTTGCTGCACCAGATAAGTTGTGTCCTGGAACTGTTAATACTAAAAGACCATTACCACTAGAGTACTGTACATAAGTTGGAGTGTACTTAGTATTTGTTCCACCAACACTAATTGAATCACCTTCAGCACTTACAAATAGATGATTATAAGTACCACCAGTATGAACAACAGATCTACTAATTCCACCAGTTGTAGCAGATACAAAAGTATGAACACCAACGTTTGTAGATGGAATAGTATCTAAGACTTGAACATCAAAAGTATCTGTAGTGATATTAGATGCTGCAATCCACTTATCATAGATTGGATCAGTTGCTCTTGGGTAAGCATGATTACCACTACCAGCAGTACAAGTAAAGGTTAATGCACTTTGAGCAATTCCAACAAAATCACCATTTCTGAATGGATGATTAGCAATGGTAAGCGTCATATAACCTGTAGAGGGGTTATATGCCGCTGCAGTAGGTGTAAATGTGTCTGTACCGTCAAATGTATGAGTAAACTGATGCTTAGGACCAGAAGGACCAACATCTAGAGTAATTGTTCCGTTATTATGAGTAAGACCCTGATTAGTTGCGGATACAAATGTATGTGCATCTACATTAGTAGATGGAACAGTTTCTAGTACCTGTATCTTAAGGGTATTAACAGTTGTATTAGCAATTCCTACCCACTGACCATAAATTGGGTCATTCTTTCTAGGATAAGAGTGTGTTGAAGCATGATTATCTTTAGCACATGTAAACGTTAATGAGTTTTCAGCAAGTTTAACCTTATCACCAACATGGAATCCATGAGCATTAATAGTAAGAGTTAAAATACCTGTTGTTGGGATATATGCTGCATTACTTACTGTATGCAGTGTTCCATCAGCAATAATATCAACTGAAGTGTCTGTAATAGTGTCTCTATTTCTAGGATAGGTATGAACTTCAGTACTCATTCCACAAGTCATTCCCAATCCAGTTAATGCTATATCAGTACCAACTTTAAGTTTATGACCAAGAACTACTTCACCACCACTTACATAACTTGATGGAATAGTAGATATTCCTGCATTAAAGACCAAGGTATTTGCATCTGGTGCAGATATAAGTTCAAAGGTATCACCAGTTGGAGAGTTCTGAGCATCTCCTGGGAAGATATCGGTTGTAATACCAACTTGTACAACACCACCATTATTCCAAGTGTGTCTTATACTTGATATACCAACATTAGCAGTAAAGGATGTTGCTGCTACACCAATTGTTTTGAAGGAATATCCTTGTGATCCATCTGGGAAGACAGATGTAGTAATACCAGCATTAACTGTACCACCAGAAACATAAGTATGTGGAAGAGTTGAAACACCAGCATTAAATGTAAATTGATTTGATGTTGGAACAGTAAGTACATTAAATGTATATCCTTGACTACCATCTGGATATAATGAGTTACCATAAGCACAGTTAAGACCAATATTATCCAATCTAACTTCACTACCAACACCGATAACACCACTAATAGATGTTGCAGTAGTTACTGTACATAAACCAGTTAAATTATCATATGCAAATCCATTAATACCAAACTGTTGACCATATCCTTCAGCACCACCAACAGGACATGTAAAGTTTAATTCTCTTAGTTTAACATCTTCAGTGGCAGTTAAACCATGATTACCTGCAGTAAAGAAGGTAGCAAGACCTGTTGTTTGATCATATTGAGCACTATGTATTGCAAATGTTTGACCATAACCAACACAAGTCATTCCAATACCTGATAGTGCAAATGTCCTACCAACAGCAGTTTGCTTCACAAGTCCATGAGGAGTTGCGGTAGTAATAGTTCCAATACCAGTAGTATTTGTATAAACAAAGTTGCTGACTGCTATAGAAGTCGTTGCAACAGATACAGTCATAATACCAGTGGTATTATTGTATACTGCATTAGTAAGATCAACAGGTTGATAGTAATCACAAGTAAATGCTGCACCAACAATAGTAACCTCATCACCAAGATCTAATCCATGCTTTTGGGTTGTTTGTACAGTTGTAATACCAGTAATTGAACTATAACCAACATTAATGATATTTCTTGGTTTATAGAACCTTGCAACCTTATCAACAATTACATCAGTAACATGTCCATCAGTTACAATTGCATTACCAACGTAAGTAATACTTGCTATTCCTAAACTCTTAGTTTGAACTGCAACCCCAACTGTTTGTAATCCAGATCTATATCCAGATCCAGTCAGACCAATAGCAACTGCGGTAATAGTACCAGCACTTGATACAACAGCAGTACCACCTGCAGCAACTAATGGTTGGAATCCATATCCGTCTGTTGATCCAACACTAACAATAATTCCACCTCTTGGGATATCATTAACATTGATATCTTTATTAGAACTATAATCAGATACCTTACCATTGAACCCTAGAAGAGTCTGTGTATTGCCATTATGCTGTTCAATCTTATAGTCACCTGATATAGTAGTTACTTCATTACCAAGTCTCTGTGGACCTTGGAAGATGTCATTTATAAGAACAATTGCATTACCTGCAGTAATAGTATCAATATCATCACCTTTATGTTGCAATATAAAGGAAGTTGTTATTCCATTAAATTTACTTGATAGATCATCAAAGACGAAGTTATTATCATATGCCTTAACAAAACTAGTTGTAAATGCTTCATTAATTGCAGATCTTAAGAATACTCTTCCACTAAATCTGCTACTAGTTGTAAGTCCAGTATAATCAATCTCATTACTACTTGGAGCAGTTGTACCATATCCAACAGGTTGATTACCCCACATTGCCTCAGAGAAGTGAATATCATTCTCTACAATATTATAATTACCGACTAATTTAGTAACTGTCGATAATCCAGCATGAGATGCTGCAGTAGAACCCATCCATGCTCTTCTTACAGTCAGTAAGTTATTAGTTTTATCAACACCAGCAACCAACATGGTTTCTTGGTTAACTTTAACTAAATCACCACTAAAGATTGATGAAATACCAGTTATACCAAATACCGTAGTTCCAACACCAACAGCAGATGAACCAACAGCAAAAGTATTAGCAGTAGATACTACAGGTGATTGAATAGTACCATTAACAGTTAAAAGTAATCTATTATTTGGATCTTTTCCTCTAAAGATGTGTGTGGTTCCAATACCAACACTATTGATACCAACATATACAGGATTAAACCTAAGTGAATCAGTAGCAGATATTGCAACCTGTATCTTCTGATTATCAAGTTTAATTACATGGAATGATCCTGGAAGTTTTGTAGTGGTTCCAATTCCTGGACCAAAGTCTGTTGAATCAATTACAAGTGCATTAGCAAAGTCATTTCCAGGTGGAATATATTCAATTTGTTCACCAGATACAAAGTAATGGTTTTGAAGATTAATTGACTGTTCGTTAACATCTACAATAGCATCATCACTACCATCAAATCTCTGCTCAAAAATTGGATCACCAGCACAGAATAAACCAAAGTCTCTCTTAGTACTATTAAAATCAACACTAAAATCATCAATAGGAAGAACCCTATTACCGATAAATTCTTGATACTTTGCTAAGAATGGTAAACCAAAAAGAATCTCATTAGATACCAATTTACTGTTTACAGTAATTGCCTTTTCCCTTGCAGTATCAAAATCCTTAATCATGTTAAGGTCAACAACACTTGTTAGGTCAGATACTGCAATAAATGCATTTAAATCTTGTCCTGTACCCATTCCAACAATAGATGGATCATATGAATCTGCTAGTAACTCACCAAACTTCTTATATCCAGTAGTATGGTTAAGATTACTTACATAAGCATTCCATTTTTCAAAAGATATAGGAGATCTTACTGCATATGAGAAGTACTGATAATAGTCATTATCATGCATTCTTTGGAAGAATCTATTCAACTTACCAGTGTCTTTTAAGAATCCCTTCTTAGTAACACTATTAGAGTTGATTGAATATGTACCTTTAACTCCATCAACAGAAGATATTAATCCTTGGTTTTGAGTAGATTGACCAATAATAACATCACCCTTATTAAATTGATCTTGAGATCTTACCTTAAGGAACTCATTTCTATTATCATATTCCTGAACTACACCACTATTATCAATTTGATTGGTAATAAACTCACCTTTAGCAAATGAATCCTTCTCAAGGAATATTTCAAATGTGGGGAAGTATGATTCAGGAGTTACTGTTCCAAATGATTCAAAACTATCAAAATCACCAGGTTGTTCACCAGGATTTAATAAACCATTTAAACTATACTTAATTGTTGGGAAGTCTCCACCAATATTAGCGTCTGCTTCTGTAATAGTGAATAATTTATATTCATATGCAGCAGAGTTATATCCTCTACCAACTCCATTAAGGGTATTAGTATTCTCAACTAATACTCTACCACCAACTTTATATGGATAAGCCTCTGCAGATGAGAATGTTACAGCAAATGCAACAGTAACATCATTATTATTATCAAAAGTAATACTATCAATCCTTGTACCATTTGGATTGTTGGTTGGCATCAAAACTGGAGTAACATTATACAAACCAGTTGTATTTCTAACAATTTCTATTTCAGTATCACCAACATCATATCTTAAGAATGCTTCAGTGTTAACACGACCAGTAAATCCGTCAACAACAACTATATCAGGTGTTAAGAAGTAATTAACGCCAGGATCTTTAAGTTTAACATTTTTAAACTTAGATAGTGGTTCAATCTTATATGTTGCTGGAAGTGATGCAGCAGGTCTTAAAGTATTATCTGCAGGGTAATCAAATCCAATATCAGTTAATACTACTTCATTAAGTTTACCAATACTTGTACTTCTTGGAAGGAATAGTGCTCCTGTTCCTGCAGCACTAACAACTTTAGAGACATATGGAAGACTCTTATATCCAGTACCATTAGAATCTAATGCAACCGTACCAACAGGTCCAGTAGCACTAGTAGATGTTGTCTGATAGAGAACAATTGCTTCACCTGTACTGTAAGAGGGTTTCTCTGGAGTATCATATAAAGTATAATTGAAGGTATTAGTAGTTAAACCACTAACAGTTGTCTTTGCATCATATCTACTATTAACTATAGATAATCTGTTTGGGTTACTAATCTGGAAGGTATCACTAAGCATCTCAGTCTTAGATGCAGCAGCACCAGAACTAAGAATTGGATCTAAATTATAATATAGATTATTTGGCGTACTCTTATCAATAATTAGTGTTAAATTTGCATTCTGTTGACCAATTACTCCACTCTTTTGTACATGGAAGTCTAAAACAATAGTTGATATACCAGCATTTGCTTCAGACGTAAAATATAAATCACTAAATGCAGAATCTCTAAAAATATTAAAATCAAAAGCAGGTGTTCCGCTATTTGATAGTGAAGAATCTGATAAGTCAAAGACAATAGTATTATTTCGGTATGCTTCAATTTCTGGATTAATTGGACTAAATGTACCAAAAGATGCTGAAGTTATACCAACAATCTGAACCCCTTCCTCAGAAGTTATCTGGTTATAATAATTGTTAGACAACTTAACTGTATCTTCATCAATAACAATGACATAATACAATTGTGAGTTATTAATTCCTCCAGTAGGAGTAGATGAGTTATGAAGAATCTTATCACCCGTCTTCCATCCATGATTTACAATAGTAAACCTATTATTTTCTTCGTCAACATCAGCTTCAAGGAATCCTCTTGGATTAACCAACATTCTTCTATTACCATCATCATACTTAATAGTAACAGTTGTTTGTATTCCAGCAGTAACCTTTAAATCTATATAATCACCATCACTTAGATAATGAGAACTACCAGTACTAACAGTAGCAGTTTTCTTAAGAATATCTGCAGTAATGATATTCTTATAAAAAGTCTTAAAACTATGTACTCTTCCACTTCCTGGAGATTCAATAGTTAACAGACCTATAGATGCAGTAGTTCCAACACCTACAAAAGTACCTGTAGTACCTATACCAATTTGATTGGTTGAGATGCCAATAAAGTTCTCATCATGAACAGCTGCATATAACGTTGTATTATCAGTTAACCAGTAACTAGTTGATCCAACACTTACATTTGGACCACTACTTCCAGCACCAACATGATAGATAATCTTCTCACCAGTTCTTAATCCATGTCCAGGAATATAAAAGGCATCTTTTATTGGACTAATCTTATCAATACCCGCACCTGGATTTTGTAAGAAAGTTTTACCTACGGTTTTAGCACTAGACAAAACTTGAGTGTCATAGGTTGAAGCATAGGGAGTCATAAACTCACTTTTCTCTACCTGTACACCTGCAACATAGAATGTAGGTCTAGCATTTAAAGTTGCTCTAATAGTAGTTCCTGACCCTACAGCAACACCATTAGCACCAAACTGTACCCTATGAGGGTTAGCATTAGTAAGAGTAGTAAGTTTAAATCTTTGCCATTGTGTAGTAAGAGTTACTTTTTGATGATAGTAAACATTGACCGCAGTATCCTGCAAAATCATCCAAACTTCTTCTCCACCTTGATCACCCTTTAAGAATGCAGAGAATGTATGAACATTACCTGAAAGTGTAAATGTACCATTTTGCAATACTACGGTATCAGTAGCAGATGTTGTTGTAGCAATTCCAACCTTAGCAGCAGAAATATTACCATCTGGAGTCTTAGAATGATAGTATGTTACTGTTCCTATTCCATTACCAGCAGTTGCAGCGGCCCAAGTACTTCCAGTAAGAGTTGCAGATACAGGATCTGAATAAAGAACTAAGTTTTCACTTATAAGTCCAGTTACCTCTTCAGGTTCAAAATAAAGAGTTCTATCTAATTGATATTGGGTTGTAGTTTGGAATCCAGTATTAATAGAAAATCTGCTTGGATTTTCAGTTAATATATCACCACTCTGATGAGCAAATGCTGTTGCAACACCCGCAATATCTCTTTGTACCCTAATTCTCTTATTAACACTATCAATATTCAGTATTTGAATAATCTCAGAATTAATACTATAGAAGTCATTTACAACAGTAGTTGGGAAAGTTAAATCACCATCTACATTAAAGTATGTTGTAATACCTGTGGAATTAGCAGTACCAACATTACCCCTTAAAACAAGTGTATTAGTAGTAATACCAATAGTATAAGTTTGCGATAATTCTGTAGATAGTAGATTTAAATTCTGCAAATCTATTAAATCACCAGAATTAAAGGTATGAGAAGTTGTTCCAAACCCAACAAATTTACCTTTACCTAAAGTTGGACTAAATTGAATATTACTTAATTTTTTAGTATTATATGTAATATTAGTTACTGTTGGCCCTGATATTTGTGATATACGTGCATATGCACCACCACCTTCCGTACCTTCATTATTAAAGAAGATATTATCAGAAATATTATACTTATCACCTGGTGCAATAATATTGAGTGTATCAACTGATCCTGGAGAGACTGCTACAACTTCAGTAAATCCTTCACTGAATACATTAGGTTGAATAAATCCTTTATACCTAGAGTTTTTACCTCTAATACCATATGGACTGGTATAACGGGTATAATTACCATCATTAAGATCAACAAAATTTAAAGTAGAGAATTGACTAAAGTTAAAAGTCTGAGGTTCTCCTTTATACTGAGGACCAATAACATATGGGAATACTGGTTTTAGATAACCCGCAAATGGTCCTGCAACCTCTGCAGAAGCGTCTATTGTTAAAAAGTATGCATATGTACCATTAGGGAATTCAGGAGTCTTACAGAAGCGTCCATTGAACTCATCCAAGTCTCCTTTACCAACATATTTGTAATCTTCAATAAACATACCAGATCCATAACTTGGTGGTCTGATACCAGATACATCAACTCTTAATTCGTAACTAGTTTCGATTCTCTTAACAGAACCACCTTCACGATCTGCATATCCATAAGGTCCATAAATTGGGAATCCATCAAATGCCCATCCTACGATAGGTGAATGATATTTGTTTGTATTAGTTTCATTTGCTATATCTGCTCTATAGATTGTGCTTCCATCAACGTCAATTGAAGTTGATAAAACCTTTCTTCTAAGTTCTCTAGGAGCAAATGCATGGGTATATTCAATTTCATTACTAGAGTCTAATGCAAGTGTCAATACACCATCATCTTGAGGTACTTCACCTGTCAACATTAACTTCTGTACTAAGTTAATAGTCCAAGATTTAATTTTTGCATTAAATTTAGCACCACTACCAGTTGATTCAACTGTTAGGAAGGTATTAGTGTTTTTATAACCAAATCCACTATTAATGATCTTTACATCAGTAAGTTTACCCTCAACAATAATTGGATTTAAGATTGCACCATTACCAGTACCTTCAATTAAAATAACTGGTGGTGAATTGTATCCAGAACCTTGATTATTGATAATAATGTCAATAATTTTACCTTCAGATGATACAAGTGGACTTACTTGTGCATTTTCACCGTTTATAAGAGTAATTACTGGTTGTCTGTTATAATTAAGGATTTCATTATCACCATAATTGCTACCATGAGCACTTAATGAGATAGATTCAATATCTCCAGTAAATACGGGGTTAATTTTTGCTCTAAAGTCTTGTCCAGCAAATGTTCCAACACCAATTGGACCTTCAATCTTTACTTCAATTGGAGTATATACTAACTTATGAATTCCTGTTCCAATATCAGGAAAATCGATATATCTATTGTTAATATAATAATAATCTTCAGAAATACTATCACCAGCACCAACTATTATTCGTTCAGAAAGTCTAATACTATTTGGATCTATTACACTTACATAATATTGGGTAGTTGAAGCAACTCCAACAGGGAATGCACCACCTTCATTAATAAATTGTACAACTTCTCTATTCTTAAGGTTATGTCCCTTAATATTGAGTTTATTGTCAAATATATCTACCTCAGATGGATTAAAATATAGAGTTTTATTCCTATAGTCATAACCAGCATTAACAACTTCAATAGAAGATATTACCTTTTTCTTTTCAAATGCTTCTATGGTCTGTAGACCATTTCCATATGTACTTAATCCTACAGTGTTAATTCCACTAATAGCATCATCTAAAGTACTATGAAGTTTAATTGATTTTTCATCAACAAGACTAGCAAAATAAATTGACTGATTAACCAATCCACCCAATACTGTTTGATCGTCAGACTTGTATACAACCTTCTCTTGAGGTCTTAATTTATGGAATGTAGAAAAACCAATTGTATTATTAACAATATCTACATCAACATACTCTGCCCCCGCATTAAAGGTAACTTTATGAGTAATATTAGATACATTACACTTAGCTTCAGCACCTGTACCCTCTCCACCAGTAATAGTTACTTTTGGTATTATTGTATAGTCAAAACCAGTCTCAAGTACATCAATTCTCTTTAGAGACCCATTAATATTACAAACACCAGTAGCACCAACTCCAACATTAGTAGTTCCTGCTCCAACACCATCCTCAATATGTAATGCTGGTGGATTAATTACATCATAGTTAGAATCACCTGATGATGCAATTTCAATCTCATCAATTTGACCATAATATACTAAATCACTAGATTTATAGTTTGTTAATTCAACTCCATTAACAAACATACCAATTTGTCCAGATGCAGTATCAACTGAAATACCACCTAATTTTGGTGTACTGAATTTTCTAA
>Ga0066836_10000068_pt1 | contig 39131 bp, 52 predicted proteins | sample ETNtaG_18_FD_71568 | JGI IMG/M metagenome (GOLD analysis project Ga0066836, IMG submission 71568) | Marine microbial and viral communities from oxygen minimum zone, Eastern Pacific Ocean - ETNP201302SV91 | ecosystem: Environmental > Aquatic > Marine > Oceanic | place: Pacific Ocean: Eastern... | reverse complement strand
ACTGGTGAGGAAGCTCTAGAAAAAGCTACCCATATACAAGAGCGAGCCGAAGAGATTATAAACAATGGCATCGGCGAAGGTAAGGGAGAGAAAGATCGATCACCTCGAGATGGCAAGCGCAGGAAAGGACCGCTTGGGGAACCTGGACTGAAACTTAAAAATAGTTAATTTACTATCTTCAACACCCTTACCGGCCGCCTCCCCTACTGACTGGTAAGGGTGTTTCTGATTTTACTTCTTCCTCCAATTTACGAATGAAGTTGTGGTCTAGTTTATGTCCATCAGGTTTGAGTGAAGTAGTCTTTAGCAATGCGTGCATGGCAAGTTAAAGAATTAGGAAATCCGGCAGACGTTTTAGAACTAAATGAGATACCGGATCCGCCAGATCTCCAAGCTGGCGAGGTACAGGTCTTAATTCAATCTGTTGGAATTTCGTTTCCTGATGTGCTCCAGTGCAGAGGGGAATACCAAATTAAACCTTCGCTACCTTGGGTGCCAGGCGGGGAAAGCGCTGGAGTGATAACTGCAATAGCAAGCGATGTTGAAGACTTTGGCATTGGAGACAGAGTAATGATGCTCGGTGGAGGGTTAGTTGAGAAGGTGAATACATCTTCATTCGGTTTGTGGAAAATTCCAGAAAATTTTGCCTTTGAAAAAGCAGCAGCTGTACCAGTGAATTACGGGACAACTTGGTTCGCCCTTCATGAACGAGCCTCTCTACAAGCTGGAGAAACGTTATTAATTACCGGTGCTGCAGGAGGTACAGGGTCAGCAGCTATCCAACTTGGTAAAGCGGCCGGAGCGAAGATCATTGCAATTGCCGGTGGTGAAGAGAAAGTTGAGCAAACACTTCGCTTAGGGGCAGATCATGCCATTGATCACCAGTCCACACCAGATTGGGTGGATGAAGTCCGCGCGTTAAGCGATGGGGGTGTTGACGTTGCGTACGATCCCGTAGGTGGCGAGACTACGCATCAAGTACGAAGGTGCATGGCTTGGGATGGGAGATTGCTGATAATAGGATTTGTCGCTGGGATACCTGATTTGCCAGCAAACCATATGCTTCTCAAAAACTACAGTGTCGTAGGAGTACATTGGGGAGCTTCTCTAGGACGTAATCCTGCATCTCTGAACAATCAAATGGTTTCTGTTCTGAATCACGCGGAAACAGGGGCCGTTGATCCACTAATTTTTCCCCCTTATGAGTTCTCCGAAGGGGCAACTGCCATTCAGGATCTAGCAGATAGAAAAACATGGGGGAAGGTCATCGTTCGTGTCGGATGACTCTTACTACCTTCCCATAACAGAGAACTACAATCACCTCACTGTACGACGAAGTGGTCGAGCGTTGCATGTCACAATAGATAACCCCCCCATAAACCTGATCACAAAATCGCTTCTCATTGACCTTATAAAATTTTCTCAGTGGGCTGAAAAAGATGAAAAAAGCACAGTTCTTGTCTTAGAAAGCAGTAATCCTGACTTTTTTATTGCACATTTTGATGTAGAAGCACTTCTAGAAATAGATAGTGAATCAAGGACCGGACCCACAAATTCATTAACAGTTTTTGATGAATTATGTGAAAGGTTTCAGAAGATGCCCAAAATAACTATCTGCGTTATCAGAGGGAGAGTTGGCGGTGGTGGAAGCGAAATCGCTATGTCATGCGATTTACGATTCGCTGAGCTTAAATCGGCAAGAATGAATCAAATGGAAGTCCCAATAGGTATTATCCCAGGTGGGGGTGGAACCCAAAGATTGCCAAATTTGATAGGTTATCCTCGCGCAATTGAGTTAATAGTTGGAGGCTTGGACCTTGATGCAGAAACTGGTGAAAGATGGGGGTATTTCAATAGGTCGCTCCCTTCAGCAGAACTTACTTCTTTCGTCGAGAAATTTGTTCAACGAGTCAGCAGTTTTGATCCTGCTGCAGTAAGGGCAAGTAAGCAAGCCCTTCAACTAACACTTCCTGACTTCACTGAAGGGCTGATTGAGGAGAACAACATGTTTAATGAGAGAAATAATTCAGAAAATGGTCGGGACCTTATGCGTCGATTCCTTAAAATGGGAGGCCAGACTCCTGAACAAGAACTTAGAATTGAAGATTTCGTCCTTGAAGTAGCCAATGAAGCAAATTCCGAAGACTGATATTGCTATTAGGGAAATGGAATGAAACCTATTAAACAAATACGATCATTTAGACGAAGCGGAAAGTTTATGGCGATTTTTTCACGGATTTTCTCCAGACATGATTTTCAAGAAGACGTTGAGCTGCCAATAGATTCTCCGATTCTTTTCGCCGCTAATCATCGTAGTTTTTTTGATGTCATCATTGCGTGGGCTGTTTTTTCAAAAAGCGGCATTAACTGCCACTGCTTTATTCGAGCGGACCTCTTTAAGAAACCAGTAATTGGGTCGTGGTTAAAGCGAAATGGCTGCATTCCTGCATCTCGTTCCACTCGTGAAGAAGCAGAAAAACGAGCTATCACTGAATTGAATGCAGGCCATGCAGTTGCAATCATGCCAGAAGGAAGACTAGTTCCAGCTGATGAACGACTCGATGGAGTGGGTCAAGGCCGTCCTGGGATTTCAAGGATTGCGCGTGCTACAGGAGCGAAGATCGTTCCTGTTGCTATCCAGGGAAGCGAAATCGTCTGGCCATTAGGGAAAGCATTCCCGATACCGAAACTAAAAAAACCACTAGTTTCGGTCAGATTCGGAGCTCCCTTCCATCTCACTTCCGATGATGATATTGAAAATGTTGAAAAGATTATGGCGAGTATTAAAGATCTTCTCACAGAAGGAAAAGGCCACTAGACAAACTAGTTCAGCGAGATTCGTCTCCTCTTCGGAATTCGAGAGTTAAATCATTAATAGCTTCAACAAGGTCATCCTCAATAGGGTTATTGACTGCATTGATGGCATCTTCTAATTGAGATGGTTTGGTTGCTCCAATTATGGGAGAAGTAATAACAGGATTAGCTAGAACCCATCCAACCGCTAAATGTGCGAGTGTTATCCCCGCTTCCTTTGCCAGCGGTTTGAGCGCATCAACTACGTCATGTTTCTGTTCACTCCAGTATCGTTCCAAGTATCTTTCACCTTGACCACCTTCCAACGTAAATCTAGAACCTTTCTCAGGTGCTTCACGTTTGTGTTTCCCGGTAAGGAAACCACCCGCTAGAGGGTTATATGGAATAACCCCAATCTCGGCGAATTCACATAATTCTAAAAGTTCACGTTCCGGTTGTCGGAATAGAAGGTTATACCTTGGTTGGACCGTATCAAATCTAATAGTCGAAGCATTTTCTGATTTTCCAAGCGTCAGCGCTAGAAGCCATGCTGGGTAATTAGAACATCCTGCGTAGAGAATTTTTCCTTGCCGCACAAGGTCATCCAAAGCGCTAAGGGTTTCCTCCATTGGAGTTTCATAGTCAGGGAAATGCACTTGATAAAGATCAATATAGTCAGTCTGTAATCGACGTAAAGATTCCTCAACAGAATCTATAATATTTCTTCGGCTGGATCCCCCCTGCCAAGGATTTTCGCCTGTCGGGGCCCAAAACTTTGTTGCGAGAACAACGTTTTCTCTTTTGGGTTGAATCCACCGCCCAATGATATTTTCAGTTTCTCCCACTAGGTCTGGTTTCCCATTTGCAGGGTATATATCTGCTGTATCAATAAACGAAATGCCGGAATCCAATGCATAATCCAGTACGGAGTGCGAAAGATTCTCATCACACTGATTTCCGAATGTCATTGTTCCGAGACACAACCGAGAAACTTTGAGACCAGTTCTACCTAATCTTTTATATTCCATTATTTGCTTCCTTTAGTGAATTAAACCGGTTTGCAGTCCGAATCGCAACCATCATTTGTTCCTGGAACTAGCGACTCGGCAGGCCGGTGTAAAATTGCAGAATCAAATTGTACTTTCCACTTTGCAGAGTCAGTTTTCACAATGGTTCCATCAACTATGAGATTGTAGCCCCCACTTTCAGTTGGTGGCCAAAGTATTGAAATCCTAGGATTTTGCTCAATATTCTTTGTGCTTCTCTTTCCTAATTTAAACAGAAGTGAATCTCCACTAATTTCAAAGCTCGAATGTGTTACATGAGGATGATCACCGACAGTAGAGGAAATTAAGTAAGCGGACCCTCCAAATTCTTCAATAGTTTGGATCAAATTTTCTCGATCAACAGGAATACTCATGCGAAGACTGTGCGGCCAATCCACTCAGCTATCAAAGCTGGTTTTTCTTGTCCTTCTATTTCAACGGTCATCATTCTGGTCATGTCCACAGCGTTACCTTTTAAAACTACATCTACAGACTGCGAAGTTGCGCGAATTCTGGAACCGGCCGGAACCGGATTTAAGAATCGCACCTTATTCATTCCATAATTTACCCCCATTAAAACTCCATCCATTCGCGGAGATTCAACTGGAATAGTTGTTGAAAGATGTACGAGCATAGACAGCGTCAGAAATCCATGAGCGACTGTGCCTCCAAAGGGTGTTTGCGCTGCACGTTCGGGATCAATGTGAATAAATTGATGATCAAGTGTCGTATCTGCAAAATCATTGATCCTTTCCTGAGTTAGTTCAAACCATTCACCTGCTACTGCATCGTCTCCAACTGTTGCCAACATTGCTTCATAGGCTCTTTGTGCATTCTCACTCATGTTTCCTCCGTATCGTTCTATATGAGATTAGACCTTGAATCCTAAAGACAGAAATTTAAACAACGTAGATTCTGAAGTAAATCAGGTTTAGTTAGTGCGCTTTAAAGAATTTAGTGGTATTCATTTCATGTGACTGCTTTTCCAGATCCGCTACGAATCCTTGATTTAGCTCAGAGCAGAGCTGCGTCTGTTATTGCATCTGTAAGAGATGAGCAACTAGATCTACCGACACCATGCGATGAATGGTCAGTTCGTGATGTGATAAACAAATTAGTTGCCTCGACCCTTCTTTTTGCTTCCTTCGGGAGACGAGAGGAAGGGGATCCTAATCTTGATCTGATACATCCGAAGGATCTAATCGGTACAGATCCACTTGGTACCTTTTCTCAAGCAGCAACTACATGCAGAGAAGCTTGGAGAGAGATTGGCGCACTTGATGGGATGGCCACCTCTACTATCGGAGAAGCCAAGGCTCGTTCAGTACTTAACGCGAGAATCTTTGACACCACTGTTCTCTCTTGGGACATTAGCAGTGCATGCAATTTCCCATGTCTTATTGACGAAGAACATGCGACTTATGTACTTCGGGTCGCCCAAGCTTTAGTACCTGCGGTACGTTCACACAATAAGGAACGTTATAAGGATCCTGTTGCAATTGATGAAGATGCAACAACCTTAACTAAACTCATTGCCGTAACTGGCCGTGATCCTTTCTGGAAACCAGTAAGAACATAGACAAAAAAAATGAAAACTTTAACTTCTTGGAACTTCTATCCAAGGAATTTCTTTATCTACTCGAGGTTCACCAGGGAGACCTAGCACTTGCTCTCCGAGAATGTTTCTCATAATCTCAGATGTGCCCCCTTCAATTGAGTTCGCTCGAACTCTCAGGAAGGCATATCGAGGCCCATGAATAGAACCATCTGTTGATAGGAGTTCAGGCCTTCTAAATGTGTAGTCAAAATCTATCTGACCCTCGGGACCCATCAAATCTAAGCAGAGTTCATAGATTGCCTTATTCAATTCAGCAGAAGCTAATTTCCCTATTGACCCCTCTGGCCCAGGATTTCCAGCTTTTGCTGCAGCCGAAGCTCGTTGATTAGTTAATCTTAAAGTCTCTGCATTTATCCAAAGCGACATCAATTTATCCAACGTGGCTTTGTTCTGCCGCCCAACTGGTAGGGCTTTCCAAAGCTCAACCGCGTCGCTAATCGGACCCATTCCAGGTTTCGATGTACTCCCGCCGCTACTACCACCGATTGCCGACCTCTCATTCATCAGAGTAGTTAACGCTACTCTCCACCCTTCACCAACATCACCAATGCGGTTACTGTCGGGGATCCGGACTTCAGTTACATAAACTTCATTGAATTCAGCTTCCCCAGTTATCTGACGGAGTGGTCGAACTTCTACCCCTTCAGCATGCATGTCAAGGGCAAAATATGTCATGCCTTTATGTTTAGGTAAATCAGGGTTGCTTCTAGTGACTAGCATCCCCCAGTCTCCAAGATGCGCAAGAGTGTTCCAAACTTTTTGACCACTGACAATCCATTCATCACCATCGCGTTCCGCTTTGCAGGCTAAGCCAGCAAAGTCAGATCCAGCGCCTGGCTCAGAGAACAATTGGCACCATCTATCTTCACCGGTATACATCGGTTTCAAGAAACGATTTTTTTGTTCTTCGCTTCCATGTGTTGAGATCGTAGGACCAGCTAATGACATAAAAAAAGTAGTTGGGTCTGTAGGTTCAGCACCTGCTTCACGCATACGTCGTTCAATTATCCTCTGAAGATTTGGGCGCATCCCTAGTCCTCCCTGACCTTCAGGAAAATGGATCCATGCTAATCCAGCATCAAATCGTGCCCCTCGGAACGAAAAATTGTCCATTTTTTCGGGATCATGATTCGTGAGGAATTCATCAACTAGCTCACTTACGTGAGCCTCCTCTTCAGTTCTTGTCTCTAACTTTGTACTTCGTGAGTTCATAGTGTCATTCTCCCTCAATTTTTTCATTGACGCTCATTCGAAATTGGAATTCTTATAATGGTTCTGATTTGAAAGGCAAGAATAGTTATTCAGGAAGCCGAAGATTCGGGTCTGCACCGGTGTAAAGGCTACTGGGACCATCTTGGCTGTACCTTCTCCATGCGACAGCAGCGACCATAGCTGCATTGTCCGTGCAATAGGAGCGGCTTGGAACAAAAGATTGCAAACCTTCCTGAAGGCATGTGTCTAGTATTGCTTCTCTCAATCGTGAATTTGCTGCTACCCCACCGCCTATGCAGAGTCCCTTAGCGTTAATTTCAATAGCGGCTTTCTTAGCTTTTGTTACAAGAACATCAACCACAGCTTCTTGAAATGAAGTTGCTATATCTTCAATTGGGGTTTCTGGATTTTTCCTAACATAATTAATTACCGAAGTTTTCAAGCCACTAAAACTAAAGTTGTATCCTTCGTGAAGCATTGGGCGAGGGAATTCTATTTTTGGTTCACCTGAGATAGCTAACTGGTCAATGATAGGTCCGCCTGGGTAACCAAGCCCCAAATATCTAGCGACTTTGTCGTAGGCTTCTCCTGCAGCATCATCAAGGGTTTGGCCAAGAATTCTATACTTTAAATGGTCATCCATCGCTATGAGCATGGTGTGCCCACCGGAGACTAGTAAAACCACCAGAGGCAACTCTAAATCTGGTTCTTCAAGAAAACAAGAATAAAGGTGGGCTTCAAGGTGATTAACACCGACGAATGGTTTTTCCCAAACAAGGGCAAGCGATTTGGCTGCACTTACACCTACTAGGAGAGAACCAATTAGGCCTGGTCCCCTAGTCGCCGCGACTAGGTCTATATCATTCTGATCAACGCCGGCTTCTATTAGAGCTTGAGCAATAACTGGAGCTATGAGATCTACATGGGCTCTACTTGCGACTTCTGGGACTACCCCCCCGTAGCGTGCATGGATGTCCACTTGGCTACTCACCACAGAGGAAAGCACACTCTTGCCATCAGCGACAACTGCTGCAGCGGTCTCATCGCAAGATGTTTCAATCGCTAAAACCAGGTTTTTAGTCATGTTCGGATGCCTTCAATTCGAACTCTTGAACAAATGGAGTTACCTATTTCTTTGAGTTTCTCTTCAGAAATAGTTTTGGTTAGGTCTTGTAACCACATTATGAGGGCATCTTCACCATCACTTTGATAGTAGCCACGACGAATACCAACAGGTGCAAACCCAAATTTTCTATAAAGAGCTTGTGCTGAATCGTTAGATGCTCTCACTTCCAATGTAATCCCATCAATATTCTCAGGTAGGTCGAGAAGGCTTCTAATCAAAGTCTGCAGAAGTAACGTAGCTACTCCCCGATCGCGAAGGTTACTTTGTGTTGCCATCGTCGTGATGTGAAAATCTTTTTCTATAATCAGTCCGCCGCCAAATCCGACTAATTGGTGCTCGTAGAATGCCCCTAGATACATCCTGTCTGCTCGTGAAAGTTCCTTTTCCCACAATGCTTTACTCCAAGGTTCAGAGAAAGCATTTTCATCAATATCCATGACATGCTTTAAATCTTTATGCTCCAGCATCTGGAATTTCAGTTGTTCAATAATCACTGGACTCGCCTTTTTTGCATATTTATCTCTAGTGCGTCTGGCTTCCGCAGATACAAGGGTTTCAACTCTGACGGGTTGACGAAATCTTCGCGTAAAGCCTTTGCGTGAGCCAACTGAACTAGTGAGGAAGCAGAAGGGTATGCTAAACCCGGTTCTGCTGGTTCAACCCCTCTGAGGTTGTTAAATTCGTCAGCATAACGAAGTGCCCCATCACCGACCATCAGTGTTTCATTTCCCTGTGCTTGCAGTTCGGCAGATAGATCTTCTGGAGAGCTAACCATTGCTTCTGTGATCCGTTGGATCCCCCCAGGCACTTGTCTATAACTTGCATGAAATATTTCTCCCCTTCGAGCATCAATTGCAGCAACAATTAGCTTTTGACAATGCCGAACGGGATACGCGATCAAGTCAAGGCTAGATACCCCAATCATCGGAACACCGAGGCCAAAGGCAATTGAAATCGCTGCAGCCACACCGACCCTAAGACCGGTGTACAAACCAGGTCCTATGTCCACGGCAACGACACTTATCTCAGCTAGTTCCACTCGGGCCTGTTGTCGAACAAAGTCTATTTGCGGAGTTAAGTTCTCTGCGTGCCTTTTCCCTCGAGAAGAGTGTGCAGAAGCTAGAACTCCTTCATGCCCGCCGATTGCACAGCCAACCTGTGATGTTGAACTTTCAATACCTAAGATCAACATTCGCGGAATTCCCAATCAGTCAAATACTTCTGTAATTTTGTTATCCGATCGTTCCATTCTTGACCAGATGGGGTAAGGGTAATAAGTCTTTCAGAATCATTATCACCGTATTCAAGAAAGACTTCTAAATGCTCTTTAGGCAAAGCAGAAATAATCTGATTTCCCCATTCAATAAGCGTTACAGAATTACCTTCAAATAACTCTGATAATGCCAAATCCCGAACTTCTTCAATTTGTTCCAAGCGATATACATCTAGATGATGGAGTTGCATTTCTCCTTTGTATTCTCTCGCTAAGGTAAAAGTGGGGCTAGTAATTGGTTCTTCAATCCCGATTGCTTTGCCGAAGCCTTGAGCAAAAGCTGTCTTCCCTGCACCTAGATCTCCGACAAGAAGGATTAAATCCCCTGCAGAGACAATTCGAGCTATTTCCAAGGCGATGTCATAAGTATCTTGCAAGCATGATGCTTTTAGTTTGAGCACGCTTTTAGGTTAGTCCTTGAGAGTGAAAGAATTGTTTAAGCTAATCGTTATCGAATGATATTTTCTATCAATTTGCGACACTTTTGATCGCTGACTCTACTGCAAGCGTTGTGAGCGCACGGACAGTTCCTAGATCTGCTTCAATTTCCCCGGTTGCTGCGAAAACTACCGCATCTCCATCTCCGCTTGTATGGGATGGAAATAATGCACGGGCGTACCCATCGTGGGCGCTTTGACTCGCTAAATGACAAGCATCTTTACTCATTTTCGCATTGGTGGCAACCACTCCTATAGTCGTATTCTCAAATGGGAGTATCTCAGGGAATACAAAACTGCCTTCTTCTATAAGTTCGGAGGTAGTTCCATCGTCAATGTCTCCACTCGCATTAACTGCAATTAGGCAAGCAACAATAAGCTCACCGTCACGAAGAATTCCCCCGCCGAGACCACCAGGCTGAGCGAAATTTGCACCACGCCATTTTGAGACTGTGGCACCCGTACCTGCACCTAATTGACCTAATTCAGATTTACTAGAAGCATTATTAGCTGCTTCTTTCCCTTGAGAAGGTCCAGGTCGAACATTTGCATCTCCGACATTAAGATCGAATAAAGAAAGGCCGACGACAATAGGAACTCGACCAGAGCCTGTCTTAAATCCTATTCCTTCAAGTTCAAGATATTCCATTACTCCTTCGCAGGCAGAAAGACCGAATGCTGAGCCACCAGATAAAACAACGGCGTTTACATGTTGTACGAGTCGGCTGGGATTCAAAAGTGAAAAGTCTCGAGTTGCTGGAGCTCCACCACGAATTTCCCCTGAAGCAACAGTATCTTCTGGAAAAAGTATTACTGAGCAACCTGTAGCTGCTTCATGGTCAGACCAATGACCTACTCGAATTCCTTTAATTTCGGTGATCATTTTTGAATCCCATCTCTACACGTACCTTCTCGGAATCCGGCTTTCCACTCCGCAAATAATTTCATATGGAATTGTGCCTAGCCACCCTGCCCAATCTTCTGCAGTGATTGCACTATCTCCTTGTGAACCGATAAGAACCACTTCATCTCCTGATTGGACATTTATTTCCCCGCAATCAACAAGGAATTGATCCATTGTTATATTTCCGATGATTGGAAGTTTTTGTCCTTGAATAATTACTTTTGCTCCTAAGTGTCCAGAGTTCCGTCTTAACCCGTCAGCGTACCCCATAGGAACGGTGGCTATTCGCGTATCGCATGATGATTCCCAAGCAAGACCGTACGAAACCCCTTCTCCCTTTTCAATATTTTTAGCAAATGAAACTTCTGACCGTAAACTCATTGCCGGCGCAAGGGATATAGATGGGAATCCCTTTTGATATGGTGGGATGCCGTAAGTAGCTATCCCGCATCGGACCATATCGTAATGCCCTTCGGGATTATTAATGGAAAGAGCGGAATTAGCCGCGTGTCTGATTCTTATTGGAATTTCTGCTTCTTCACATTCAGTCAAGACTTTGTTAAAGATTTGAAGTTGATGTTTAGAAAATGGGTTGTTTGGCTCATCAGCAACGGCACAATGTGTCCAGATACCGTCAAGGGATAACGATGGTCGTTCTTTGATTGATTTAGCTAAGGTAACCGCAAAAGAAGGTTCTGCACCCACTCGTCTCATCCCAGTGTCTACTTTCAAATGGACATCCATTACCGTATTGCTAGCAGAGGCAGCTGCAGAGGCCGCAGAGATTCCTGCACCGCTATACACGGTGGGCACTAGTCCACAATCTACGACTTCTAACATTTCAGATGGTCGAGGTTCGGATAAAACGAGTATGGGGATTTCTATGCCGGCTTCCCGCAATTCTTTTCCTTCTTCAACCAAAGCTACGGCCAACCAGTTAGCACCCGCATCAACTGCAGCTCGTGCAACGGGTATCGCTCCATGTCCATAGCCATCGGCTTTTACTACTGCACAAAAAAGAGAAGGTGAAACAAGTTTTTGCAGCTCTCCAATATTGTTTTCAATCACAGACAAATCAATATCAGCCCACGTAGGTCTCATTTAACACCTCCGATATAGGTTTCAGGAGGTCCGATGCAACCATTCCCAATTCAGCACAACTCTTGCTTGCTTGCCCATGCACCCAAGCCCCAATAATTGCAGCCTCAAACGGTGCTACGCCTTGTGCCAGCATCCCTCCAATGATCCCGCTCAAGATATCGCCGGTACCAGCAGTCGCAAGCCTTTGGTCTCCGCTTGTAACAACAAAGCACCTACCGTCGGGATTTCCAATTATGGTGACAGGTCCTTTTAGAAGCAGTATGACATTCATTCGTTGAGAAGCTTCTTGGACATCCTTAATACGGTTTTTGCCAGGTCGGTGTCCCGTTATGTACTCATACTCTTGATCATGGGGGGTTAGTATCATTTCTGTTTCATTATCTTGATCTACAGAAAAGTCTTGCCCAATTGCGAAAAGTGCGTCACCATCAAGGACCATCGGGGCTTTTATCGTTGAGATAACTTTCTGCAATGACTTAATGGTTGATTTTGTCCTTCCAAGACCTGGACCCAAAATCATTGAATGAAATCGAGACATTTCGCTCAATGTGATTTCCTCTTCCCACTTTGTTTCAGGGATGGGAAAACCAACTACTTCTGAGAAAGTTTCGGTTAGGCCACCAGGAACACTCATTCTGACATAACCAGAACCCGATCTTTGCGCAGCCCGCGATGCTAGAAAAGGAGCGCCACTCATTCCAGGTGAACCACCCACAACCCAACAAGCAGATGCCCATTTATGTTGGTCCGTCTTCTTTTTTGGAAGCCAAGACATTATGTCAGATTTTTCAACAACGTGTGTTTGAGCTTTTGATACATCTAGGCCTATGTCAGCAATTGAGATATCGCCACAATGGGTTGATCCAGGTGATAACAAATGTCCGGGTTTCATAGCTTGGAATGTAATTGTTGAATCTGCTTTTATAGGTTCCCCTAGAGCTTCTCCGGTTAATCCGCAGATACCACTGGGAATATCAACTGCTAAGACTGGATAAGAGCTGACGGGAGCCACATATGCTCTTTTTAGTCCAGTTCCATATGCGGCATCTATTAAAAGGTCACATGAGGGAATAGCTGACATACTCTGTTCCGCAGTAACAATCTTAACTTTCACTCCCCAACTGCTTAAATGGTCTGCAGCGACACGGCCATCAGCACCATTATTTCCTTTACCGATGAGAACAACGACCCGTTTCCCATAGGTCCCCTTCATTATCTGTCTAGCCCTCCAAGCAGTAGCAATTCCGGCACGTTGAATCAATTCATCAATCGGCTCAGGGGCTAATTGGTCAATTTGGTTCATTTCTTTGGGTGTGACAACTGGAATCATCTGATTACCTCTTACGGAGATACAACTGAGTTATAGAGATTTCTTTGCATCACACTCTCCATAATTCCGCTAGTTCCTGTACAGGCATTATCAACAAATCCTCTACTGATATAGAGGTAAGAATATCTGACCGGAATGTTGGTTCTGTTTCAGTAACGTAATCAAAAATTTGCGTGTACCGTCCCTGGTATCCTTGCAAGACATGGCGCGCGGCTTGTTCTGAGAGTTGATCTCGAAGTTGGATGTGCATCAAAGTTAGGCCTACTGATTGCTTATCTTTAACTTCAGGAACCAGAATTATTATGCGTCCATCGTGCCTACCTTTAGTGATCATTACATTCTGTTGTAAGGCAACGAGGTGTTTACTCCCTTTAAGTTTTGGATCACGTTCTGTCCGTGATGTTAAATCCCTTGCGATCCCTCCTTTATCTATGACATGTAATTGGGCATTCCCTTTCTCAGGGTTTCCTTCAATTGCATACCGAATAAATCCGAGCGTAGATTCAACCGCTACATCTAAAGCAGCAAGGTTTCGAAGGTTACGATAGCTGATCCGGTCTCTAGGCATTCCTGATCCAATAACTTCTGCTACCAAGTTAAGTTGGATCAATTCTTCATCTGAACGTGAAATCCCGACAGTAACAGTTTTCGCTTGATGTTTTATAGCATCAATTGGTCTAATCAACTCTTCAATCCCTATTGTAAGTGCGGCATTGAGATCTTCTAGAATCGTTGCGGGAGTTCCCACTTTCCCTGAATCAATTTGATATGAGTCTAAGGGGATATTCCCAAGAGCGTATCTATAAAGAGTAGCTATACGTGTGGCAGTATTAACTTCTAAACTCCCATTGTATTCTCCTGCACGAAGCCCATCAAAAAACTTGTTTGAGACTTCTTCCAATTTTGGCTTGAGCGTTTCAAGTAATTCCTGTGCAGAAATTTCCGGATTTAAGGAAAGATGTTTCTCTATGGCAGAACGTGTTTCCCGAAATGGATTTGCTAAAGCATTTATTGAAAGAGCAGCTTCATAGCCGAAAAGGTGTCCGGCCATTGCTGATAGGACAAAAGCTAATTTCTGATCTGTTTTAGGAACTGATATCACCCTATGAGCTGACGGGTAAGCTCCGACATTGTCGCTAATTACTATTGGGGCACCTTTATGTGCTCTATAAATCGCTACCTCTTTAGCAACATCAGCTTCTGTTGAATCGTGAAGCCCAGTTGCGCAGATCAATATCATCGGTTCTGATGACAAGTCAATATGTTTTTTATCTTCAGTAAAATCAGCTGCTATTGATTTGTAGCAAAGTTCAGAGAGTTTGATCCTAATTTCCCTTGCGGCAATGATATTGGAGCCATTCCCCACTATGGCCCAATGCCGCCTTGATGGAGCTAACTCAGATGCAGCTTCACGAATATCTGATTGTTTTAATAGAACTTCTTTCATTTTTTCTGGAAGTTCCTTAAGAGCAGCAAGAAAATTATTTCTTTCCTGTATTTGTACCGGTTCTTTAGGGCGGCCATTGGCTGCATCTGAAATCACAATTCCCAAAAGAAATCCTGCAGCTACTTGAGAGTAGAAAGCCTTCGTTGATGCAACGCTCATTTCAATATCTCTTCCATCAGATGTGTAAATCACACCCTCAGATTTCTGTGCAAGATCAGAATTACGCCTATTAACAATAGAGATTACAGATGCTCCGCGAGTTCGAGCTAGATCCACAGTTCTATTCGTATCTGTCGTGGTTCCTGACTGGCTTATCGCAATAACTAGCACATCGGACATATTTGCATTAAGCCGGAACCCAGAAAGTTCTGTTGCCGGTAAAGCTTCAGTTGGTATTGTTGTTTGTTCGCTGAGGTATCTTGACAATGCTTGTCCAGCAACAGCAGCTGTCCCTTGCCCGATCACAAAGATTTTCTTGATCTTAGATTTTGTCAGTTTTTTAACTAAGGAGTTGGGAAACTCTTCTTCTGACAGAACGACTTCCAGTCCTTTCTTATTTTCAAATAGATTCCCTCGTAAAGTCTTGTCAAAAGATTCAGGTGCTTCATATATTTCTTTCAGAAGAAAATGAGGGAAATCTCTTCTATCTATATCGCGGGTCGTTATTTCAGCTGTTTCCACTTCTGCATCTTCTAGTGGCAATGGAGTTCCATCATAAGCAATGCGTGTTATGCCTTCCAGAGTTCCAGCTTTTTCTAATGAGAGGGTCAGAATTTCACCCGGGCCACTTACAAGTTCTTTACGATTTTCAATTGATTCACCATTTAGGCGTAGATATTTGTTCGTGGTCTCAACTAATCCATAAGGTTCGCTTGCGACAATAAATGCATCTTCCGCGAGTCCAACATATAAGCCCTGCCCACTCCCACGAAGAGCCAACGATAATTTGTCTGGCGCAACTGCACTGTTTGTAACGATCGCTACTGACCCATTAAGAGAATTGACTGTTTCTCGAAATGCTTCATCGACATTCTCTCGGTTTCCTCCGAGTTTCAAAAGTTCTTTCGACATGATTGCAGGGATGACTTTAGAATCAGATGTAATTAGTTTCGGGATCTGCAGATTCTCTGATTTCTTTAGGTCAGCAAAGTTGTCTACGTCTCCATTAGCAGCAGCAACTACGTAAGGAGCTCGATCTTGGTCAATCATTTCCGAATTGATGGGATGAGCATTTGGTTCTGAGATAATTCCGACACTGGCCCATCGGGAATGGCCTATTACCACCCCAGTAGCTTTCTCACTCCGAAGAGCAGCATGGAGAAGATCATCAGCTGAGATCAATTTTCTTAGGGTGTGAGTATTATCACCCAGTTCCCCTATTTCTGATGCGACTTTGTAAACAAAGCTTAGAGTTCCTTCAAATTCTCTTATTGCTCCAGTTCCATAATTTGCATCCCCAGACCTACGTGTGATCGCTGATTTTATTGCTGGATCATTCAGATCAAGCCCGTGATTTTGGATCATTACATGTAGCCCTGCTGAATCTCTTCCTCGCACTTCCAGTCGGTCTATTCCAGTAAGTACTTCTTGAATTGATGTGAGTATTTCAACTGAACTTTCACCGGAATAGTTTCCTAAGAGTTCTCCAACAGCTAAAGCAACACCCACACGATCTTGGCTTATTTGCCAAAGAAGGTCCTTTAATTCAATTAGTGATTGGTTAATCTCTTCTAATGCGCCACTACCATATTTTTCTGATACAAGCGTTAATTCAAAATGTTGAAGATCTGTTTCTAAATTTACGCATATTTGTTTGAGATACTCTCCAAACGTAGGGTCTAGAAGGAGGCAATTTATTCCTGCTACCCCTGCGAGTTCCTCTTTAAGAATTTTGAATTTTTCTATTAGAAACCCGATCTCTTTAAGGGTTTGGGGAGTGATTAGCTGATCTAAGGAAACAAGTTGCTCAAGAGATTCCCGTGTAGGGGGTATCCGTGTTGATTTTTTTCTTGATATAGCGATAATCCCGCACATACATCTATTGTAGAGATTGATCTCGCTCTTATCACTGCAGGACGTCTTTGAACAGTTTTTACTTGTTAGGAAAAAGAATTTTTTCAGCAGTTTCCACTAATTGCTGAGCATAAGCATCCACCTGTTTTTGCAAAGGAGCTTCGACCATTATTCTCAAAATAGGCTCCGTACCTGATGGACGCACTAATACTCTGCCTGTTTCACCTAACGACCTTTCCATTTCATCAATTAAAGGTTTCATTTCATCGATAATTTCAGTTCCAACCATTGGCAATTTAACTGCTCTCAAGGATTGTGGTGATTTCTGCATTGAGGATTGGGAAAGTTCTCTAATAGTTCTACCTGATCTCTTTAGAACATCTAGAAGTTGCAGGGCTGTAAGAATTCCATCTCCGGTAGTTGAAAGATCAGGAAAAATAATATGTCCAGATTGTTCACCTCCCAATGACCAATTATTTGTCTGCAGTGCTTGGAGTATGTGCCGATCGCCTACAGGTGTTACGTGCGTTTTGATTTTCTGTTCTTTCATAGCTAGATGGAAACCTAAATTCGTCATAACGGACACAACTGTTGTTTGGTCACGTAGCACCCTGCGTTTATGCATATCATTGGCAAAAATTGCTATCAGGAAATCTCCGTCAATCACATCTCCGTCCCCATCAACAGCTAGGGCCCTATCTGCATCCCCATCAAATGCTATTCCTAGGTCCGCACCCATCTCTTTAACGGTTCTAGTGAGATCCCCCATATTAGTTGATCCAGATTTTAAGTTAATATTTTTACCATTTGGCTTATCATGAATTGAGATAACGTTAGCCCCGAATTCTTTAAATAATTGTGGAGCAAACGCACTCGCAGCGCCATTTGCTGAGTCAACAACAACAAGTAGGTCTTCCAAAGTTGGGCTAACAATACTATTACTTATTGAAGTCATCCATGATTGCAGGAGATCATCTCGCGACGGTGACAGCAATAATTCGTCAATAAATTCTGCAGTAAGGAACTCTTCGTGAAGTGCTGCTTCAATTTTAAACTGTTGATCATCTGGCAACTTTTTCCCACCTGGAAGGAAAAATTTTATACCGTTATATTCTGCTTGATTATGTGAAGCGGAAATTACTGCTCCCCCGACTTCACTGATGGACGAAATATGTGCGATGGCGGGGGTCGGTGCTACCCCTACGTATTCGTATGAAACCCCTGCTTCTTTAAAACCGCTTGCTAATGCTTTCGCAAATATCGGACCTGTTTCTCTACCGTCTATTCCTATAACAAAAGTTTTTATCCCAGTGATTCGCGCAGTGGTGGCCCCTAACCTCGCGACCCAATCTGGCTTCAGCTCATCTAATGCCAACCCTCGGACACCATCAGTTCCAAATTTCAATCCCATAGACTTCGTATCCCAACTAGAAGATCATTGAAAGTTTAAATAAACGCAACTTATACATTCAGTTTTAAATACTAGATTGAAAATCTAACAAGTTAGCGTTTTGAGAATTGTGGGGCTTTTCGGGCTTTCTTAAGTCCGTATTTCTTTGATTCTTTCTTCCGTGAATCTCTGGTTAGAAAACCGGCTTTTTTCAATGAGTCCCGATGGTCTCCATCAAGATCTATCAAAGCTCGAGCAATCCCAAGTCTAAGAGCTCCAGCTTGGCCAGTTGAACCACCACCACCAATGGATGCATCAATATCGTATGAAGATTCCGTGCTAGTAATTCGCAGGGGTTCAGTGATAATCATCCTGTGGGTGTCAGAAGGAAAGAAATCTTCTAAAGTTCTTCCATTCACCGTTACATTCCCAGTACCAGCCCGTACTCGCACTCGAGCAATCGCTCTCTTACGACGACCGGTTGTTTGAACAAGAGGATTAGACATAACTTCCTTAAGCTTCTCTCGCTTGAGCATGTTTAATCTCTAGCGGAATTGGTTTTTGAGCTTCATGTGGGTGAGACGAGCCAGCATAAACTTGAAGCTTTGATAGTTGTTGTCGGCCAAGGCGATTCTTTGGCAACATGCCCCGTATTGACTGTCGAACTATTTCAGCTGGTTTTTTAGATAGTAACGTCCCATAAGATTCTGACCTGATTCCTCCAGGGAAACCAGTATGCCGATAGACCATTTTCTTTTCGGCTTTATCGCTAGTAAGAACTACCTTGTCAGCATTAATCACAATCACATGGTCTCCAGTATCAATGTGAGGTGCAAATGTTGGCTTATGTTTTCCACGCAAAATTTGGGCTACTTCTGTAGCCATTCGACCTAGGATTAACCCCTCTGCATCTACCACATGCCAAGAGCGCTCTATTTCTGATTTTTTCGGAGTATATGTAGCCACAAATATCGTTCGTTTCAGTATTCCTAAGGCTCATGCTATCTGGCTTAGGCAACTATCCACGATACGGTGAAAGAATCTCCTAAACAACCAAAATACGTAGTGATCATGGATTTTTAATGCTGTTAGTAAGCTACTTCCATAAGAGTAAGGCCTTGTGGTGGAGCGACTCTTCCTGCTGCATTCCGATCTTTTTCAGAAAGTATTTCAGCAACTTTTTTCGTCCCAATTTTTCCCAGACCGACATCAATTAGGGTACCTGTTATTGAACGAACCATTTGATGACAAAAGGATGTGGCAGTCACCCAAATTTCAATAATGTTTGCTTCTTTTTGAAGGATCTCAAGTGATTGGACTTCTCGAACCAAGGAAGTTTCAATTTTTGAGTTATTAATCTTCACGATCCGCTTTCTACAAAAAGAACTAAAATCATGTTCTCCTATCAACAGAGAAGTTGCCTCCTGCATTGAATAAACGTCCAATCTGTCACGAACATGCCATACAAATCTTTGCAAAAAAGGATCTAAATAATTTTGGTTTAGAACCCGATACCGGTAAGTCCTGCTCTTTGCAGAAAATCTTGCATCAAAACTGGAATCGGTTTCTTTCAAAGAGCGAATGCCAATATGAGGTGAGCATAGTTGGTTTAACGACTTTTCAAGTTGTTTTTCATTGACCGGTTCGGCGTCAAAGGAAATTACTTGCCCCTCTGCATGAACACCAGCATCTGTCCGCCCTGCACACGTAATCTTTGTTTCATTTCCAAGCACTTTCTCTAAGGAGGCCCGGATAAGTCCACCTACAGTTTCTACTCCAGGGTTTGGAGCGAAGCCATGAAAGTCAGTTCCGTCATAGGCCACAAAAGCCTGATACCGTTTCATTCCTTCTGGAGGTATTGAAACCATTAGAACCCACTTTATTAGAAATATTTCTTAGGGTTAGATCTCTGCGTTCAGACCAGTTCAATTCTTGCCATTGGAGCATTATCCCCATAACGCGGTCCAACTTTAAGAATCCTCGTGTAACCACCTGAGCGGTTAGCGTAGCGTGGCCCGACATCCTCCATCAATTTGTCGGCAATTTCCTGATCCCGAAGAAATGCGAGAATCTGGCGATGGTTGTGCAGCCCACCTTTTTTTGCTTTTGTAATAATCTTCTCAGCAACAGGACGCATAGCTTTAGCTTTTGCCTCAGTCGTAACAATTGCTTCTGCGGCAATAAGAGATGCAACTAAGTTCCCCATTATTGCTTTCTGATGTGCTGAACTACCGCCAAAGCGCCGCCCTTTCTTTGGTCTTCCTGGCATGATAGTTCCTAGTCTCTCAGTGCGAGTTGGAACCCGCGCTCATCTAATACATCAATTATCTCATCAAGTGATTTTTGACCAAAGTTAGTGATTGCTAAGAGATCTGCTTCTGATTTCTGAAGTAGCTCGCCGATAGTATTTATCTGCGCACGTTTCAGGCAGTTATTCGGCCTTTCGGAAAGTTCAAGATGTTCTATGTTGAGCTCTAGGTCAGGAGATCCGGCCGTGCCAGTTACAACTTCAGTTAATTCAAGTCCCTGAGGTTCTTCAGTCCAATCCGCAACTAGTTGAACTAGGTTTCCAAGGGTTCCTCCTGATGAAGCAAAGGCATCACCAGGGGTCATTGATCCATCAGTTTCAATTTCAATTACCAAGGAGTCAAAATCATTTGATTGCTCAACTCGTGTTGGTTCTACAGAGAACGTCACTCGTCGGACTGGTGAAAAGATTGAATCAACAGCTATCTGAGTAGTAGTAGTGATGGCTTCTTTGTTTCCCTCAGCAGAGATATAACCTCTGCCTCGTTGAATAGTGACATCCATACCTAGTTGCCCTGATCCACTGAGGGTAGCTAAAACCAAATCTGGATTATGGATTTCGACATCAGCATTAGGACTAAATTGGCCAGCTGTAATTTCTCCAGCACCATTAGCTTCCAAACGGAGTACTACGGGTTCTTCGCTCTCAGAGCTAACTACTACATCTTTAATATTAAGTAGTAGGTCTGGAACGTCTTCAATGACTCCTTCAATAACATCGAATTCATGTATTGCTTCATCAAACAACACATGAGTAATTGCCGCTCCAGGAATTGCAGAAAGAAGAGTTCGGCGCAATGAGTTACCTAATGTGTGCCCAAACCCGGGTTCAAGTGGAGAGATTGAAAATCTCTGCTTATTCCCCGACTCTTCGTCGTGGGCCTTGATTTCTGGTCTTTGTATCAAAAGCATATTTTTACCTCACAGGAATTTTGGTTAATTAATTACTTGCTGTAGAGCTCAACTATGAGCTGTTCTCGAACTGGGATATCTATTTGTTCACGTATTGGGAGTTCTCTGACTTTTGCTCCGAATCCGTCACTGATCATATCTATCCATGCTGGGGACTCTCGATCCAAAACATCATTGTTCCACTGGATAACAATCATCCCTTTCGCCTTATCTCTAAGGGTCACTTCGTCATCTTTTCTTAAACGATAACTGGGAATGTTTACTCGTTGACCGTTAACGGATACGTGGCCATGATTTACGAATTGTCTTGCCTGGGGACGCGTTGAAGCCCATCCAGATCTGTACACAAAATTGTCAAGTCGGAGTTCAAGGTAGCGGAGCATATTGTCGCCGGTGACCCCATCTCGTCTACTCGCTTCTTTAAAAATATTTCTAAATTGTCGTTCTGTTAAACCATAAGTGAAACGAGCCTTTTGTTTCTCTTGTAATTGGATTAAATACTCTGAAGAGTTACCTCTACGTCTGGTTCTTCCGTGTTCACCTGGTGGATATGGCCTCTTCTCAAGTGCGTCGGTTTCACCTTTAGTGCCCCAAATATTGGTGCCTAACCTTCGGGATACTCGTGCTTTCGGCCCTGTATAACGTGACATATCAGACTCTCCGGCGCTTTACTAATGTGCAACCATTGTGAGGAACTGGTGTTACGTCTTTTATGCCAGTTACTTCAATTCCTGCTGTTTGGAGAGACCGTATGGCTGTTTCTCGACCAGACCCTGGTCCTTTTACTTGAACATCTACTTTTCGGACTCCATGTTCCATTGCTTTTCGAGCGCATTCTTCAGCAGCAAGTTGCGCTGCGAACGGAGTACTTTTCCGAGATCCCTTAAAGCCAACGTTTCCTGCAGATGCCCAAGCTAGAACATTACCTTGCTGATCACTTATTGAGACGATCGTATTATTGAACGAACTTTTAATATGCGCGACACCGTGAACGATGTTTTTGCGTTCGCGTTTTTTAGTTCGTCGTGCACCCGTGTTTTGCGTTGCCATAATTATTTAAGAACCTTCTTCTTACCTGCGATTGTTTTCTTTGGGCCTTTTCTGGTACGGGCATTAGTATGAGTTCTCTGCCCACGAACTGGAAGACCTTTGCGGTGACGAATACCCTGATAGCAGCCAATCTCCATCTTCCTTTTGATATCTTGCGCTACTTCTCTTCTTAAATCACCTTCAACACGTAACTCACCTTCAATGTAGCTTCGCAATTTTGCTACTTCTTCATCGGTGAGATTCATTACTCGAGTATCTTCATTGATCTCTGTCGCTTCACATACATGAGAGGCGAGAGTTCTTCCTATTCCATAGATATAGGTTAGAGAAATGACTGCTCTTTTCTCTCGTGGGATATCTACTCCAGCGATACGTGCCATTTCTAACCTTGCCTCTGCTTGTGTCGAGGATTTGAACAAATAACGCGGACAACGCCATGTCTACGAATCACACGACACTTGTCGCACATTCTTTTAACGCTTGTTCGTACTTTCATTATTTCCCTCTAAAGATTGACACTATTTGTATCGATAGGTTATTCGACCCCGCTCAAGGTCATATGGAGTGAGTTCAACTTGAACTTTATCTCCGGGAAGAATTCGTATGTAGTGCATCCTCATTTTCCCTGAAATGTGAGCGAGAACCTTATGACCATTCTCGAGTTCAACGCGAAACATGGCGTTTGGAAGCGGTTCTACAACCGTCCCTTCCATCACTATCGCGTCTTCCTTTGATTTAGCCAGTGTCTATCTCCTTTTCCTGCTTTTTTGGGTTCTTCTAGCGCGTATAAATGCGCGCTAATCCAAGAGGAAATCCTACCGGCAATAAAGGCACACCCCAACCCAACATCCTTTTGATTATCGTTATATTTATTGTCATAATATTTTGTCTTCTATAGCCTCAACTATTCGAGCATAGACTTCAGTTTCTGAACCAAGGCCATCTATCCGGCAGAGAATTCCCTCTTCGGTAAACCATTCAAGCAGAGGGGCTGTCTCAGCTTCATAAAGTTCTAATCGTCTAGCTATCGCTTCTTCCGTATCATCTTCACGGCCACGGCTAATCATTCGCTCTGTGACTTCTTCAATAGAAACTTCTAGATTTATGGCTAATTTTAAATCGTCATTTGCAAGGTTTCTCAACTCAATTGCTTGCCCAACCGTTCGAGGGTATCCATCAAGAAGGAATCCCGAACGGGAAACGTCTTCTTTCTGCAACCTTTCTTGAACAATACCGTTAATAACGCTATCAGGTACGAGTTCGCCAGCATCCATAAGACCCTTAGCTTGTATACCTAATTCTGTTCCTTCTTTTACTGCGGCTCGAAGCATGTCACCTGTTGAAATATGTATGACTTCATATTGTTCAGCAATGTGAACGGCTTGTGTTCCTTTCCCCGAACCTTGCCGCCCTAGTATGACCATACCGAATGTCATCTTTGCCTTTCTATAAACAAGCTCTCAATTTATTTAAGGAAACCTTCGTAATTCCTCATCATGAGTTGGCTATCAATTTGTTTCATGGTTTCCAAAGCGACACCTACTGCGATCAAGATTGAGATACCGCCGAAAGACACTTGTCCAACGTTGCCCTGATCAAGTACTTTCGCAAGGATAAAGGTTGGGGCCAGAGCAACCATCGCTATGAAAATAGCGCCAGCGAGTGTAATCCGATTCAAAATTTTACTGAGGTACCGTTCTGTTTGAGGGCCAGGCCGTATTCCAGGGATAAATCCACCCTGCTTTCGAATATTGTCAGCCTGCTTTACTGGATCAAAGGTTATAGCGGTATAGAAGTATGAAAATCCTACAATTAGCAGCCCAAAGAACAGTAAATAGAAGGGGCTATCGCTTACAACAAGATTACTGTCAATCCAACTCTGAATTGACTCCCCCCACGTTTTGTTCGCAGGATCGTTATCTGAAGGGAGTACCGAAACAAGTAACTGTGGAAGATACAATACTGAGCTAGCGAAGATAATTGGAATAACACCGGACTGATTAACTTTTAGGGGTATATAGGTACTTTGCCCACCGTACTGTTTTCTACCTACAACCCTTTTAGCAAATTGCACTGGGATCCTTCGTTGCCCTTGTTCAACAAAAACTATGCCGACGAGTAAAGCTCCGAAGAGAAGAAGTACTCCTATCAAGCCGCCATTGCCAGCATCTGTTCTGACAAGAGCTCCTTGGTTCGGTAGAGACGAAACTACAGATGCGAAGATGATGATTGACATTCCATTCCCTATGCCCTTTTGGCTAATCAGTTCTCCCATCCACATCAGTAGAGCTGTTCCGGCTGTCAATGTTAGGACAACCAGCGCTACGCGTGGTGCTGTAAATTTAGGGAGAAGATCAAGTTGAGTTCCGCTACTAGGGCCACTGCCGAATCCGCCGCCGCCATTATGGAAAAGGAAAGCGAACGCAGTTGATTGGATTAGTGCGATTCCTATAGTTAGGTATCGAGTTGCTTGCGTGATTTTTCTCTGGCCTACTGCACCCATTTGCTGCCATTGCTCAACTCTCGGAATAACCACACCGAGAATCTGCATAATGATCGAAGCTGTAATATATGGCATTATCCCAAGAGCGAAAATAGCGAACTGGGTTAAGGCCCCTCCAGAAAACAACCTAAGAAATGCTAATGCCCCACCGTTCTCATCCGTGGTTTCTTTTAGCAACTGGATTGCATCAATATCAATGCCTGGGGCTGGTATGAAACAACCAACTCGGTATAGCGCAAGCATCCCTAACGTGAAAAGAACTTTGTTTCGTAAGTCTTCGACTCGAAACATATTTAGGATGCTGGCTGCCATAAGAGTTATCCTACCTGATCAAGTATTCTGTCTCATCGGTTAGTGAGCGCATTTCCCTTTGCGGGCGGTCTTCCATCCCCCCAAGGTTTCGGAAGTATCGTAATTGATCCTCCTGCAGCTGTAATACTTTCTTCAGCTGACTTGGAGATCGCGTGAACGGAAACATTAATTTTTGAGCTGATGTCTCCGCGACCAAGAACTTTTATAAGAGCGTTTTTTCGAGCTAAACCTTTTTCATGTAATAACTCTGGAGTGATTTCGCTAAGGCCAGTTTCGGCAATTGTATCTAGGTTAATAACTTGATATTCGACCCTAAATGGATTGTTAAAACCGCGAAGTTTAGGAAGTCTCAGATGTAACGGGTTCTGACCACCTTCAAATCCTACTCGTACAGTGTTCCGAGCTCGTTGCCCCTTAGATCCTCTACCTGCTGTTTTCCCACCTTTGCCGCCAATTCCTCTGGCAACACGCTTGGATCGTTTGTTTGACCCTGTCGGTGGTTGCAAATCATGGATTTTCATTTTTAATTCCTCTCAAAATCTTTTTTAGGAAATTTCTTCTACGTCCACAAGGTGTGGGACGGTGTTGATCATTCCACGAATTTCTGGTTTGTCAGGCAGAACATGTGATTTTCCAATTCGACCTAAACCTAAAGCACGTAGTGTTCCTCTTTGCTTAGGTTTCGTTCCTATTGATGAACGGATTTGAGTAACTTTTAATTCCATTGCTAACTCTTCTCTAATTCCCGAACGTTTCGTTCAGACTCTTTGTATGCTTCCAACATTCCAGTTGGAACGAATTCTTCTGCGGCAAGTCCTCGAAGTTTTGCTATTTCATCTGGTCGTTGGAGATTAGCTAGTCCATCAATAGTTGCTCGGGCAACGTTGATATGATTCGGAGATCCTAATGATTTACAGAGGACATCTCTGATTCCTGCCTCTTCAAGAATTATTCTTGCTGCTCCACCTGCGATAACACCAGTTCCTGGAGCAGCAGGTTTGAGAAGTACCCGACCTGCACCAGTTTCGCCTATTACAGGATGCGTGACAGTTGAACCTGCCATAGCTACTCTAAACAGGTTACGTTTTGCTTCTTCGGTTCCTTTTTGGATCGCCAAAGGAACTTCTTTGGCTTTTCCATAACCTAAACCAACACGTCCTGCGCCATCGCCGATGACCACAAGGGCAGTGAAAGAAAATCTTCTACCTCCCTTGACAACCTTTGCAACTCGATTGATATGTATTACCCGTGAATCACGTAATTCGCCAGGTGCTTTCTCTTCATTTAGTTCCATTAGAATTCCAATCCTGACTCTCTTGCCGCTTCCGCTACTGCTGCGACTCTTCCATGATATTTAAGTCCACCTCGATCAAATACGATGCTAGTGATACCTGCTGCTTTAGCTCGTTCACCTATAAGCTCACCGACTTTTGTTGCGGCTTCCTTGCTGCCTGTGTTGCCTGAACGGATTTCTGGTTCCAAGCTTGAAGCTGCGACGATTGTATTTCCTGGCCCATCATCAATTATCTGTGCGGAAATATGCCGATTGGAACGAAAAACGGCCAACCGGGGCCTTACACTCGTCCCGTGAATTTTTCGTCGTAGCCGATTATGACGGCGAATTCTTCCTGCTCTTTTATGTTTTGCTGCGTCAACCATAAGAAACCCCTACTTTGCTGTCTTTCCGGCTTTTCGTATTATTCGTTCACCGACATAACGTATTCCTTTGCCTTTGTATGGTTCAGGTTTTTTCAGTGCCCGAATATCAGCAGCAACCTGTCCAACAACTTGCTTATCGATGCCGGTGATACTGATTTCTGTTTGTGATGGAACATTGAATTCTATTCCTTCAGGCGCTGAGAAATTCACCGGATGACTAAAGCCAAGCTGTAGTTCAAGGGCATTTTTGCCTTTCGCCTGCGCACGATACCCTACGCCAACAAGTTCTAGTTCTTTTTGATAACCATCAGTTACCCCAATCACCATGTTGTTTATTAGTGATCGGATAAGACCGTGAAGCGCCTTTGATTCTCTCAGTTCATTTGATCGAGAAACAACTAAAATATCCTCTTGTTTCTCTACACTGATTCCTTCAGGTAGTTCTTGGGTTAAAGACCCTTTAGGGCCTTTAACCTCTATAAAAGATTCACTAATTGAAATTTCAACACCTGATTTAATTTCAATTGGGGTTTTTCCTATGCGGGACATTATCTTTCCTTCTTTACCAGACGTAGCACAATATTTCGCCACCCATTCGGCGTTTACGTGCTTCTCGATCGCTCATTAATCCTTGGCTAGTTGAAACCACAGCTACTCCTAGCCCACCCAGTACTCTCGGGATCTCATTTGATTTTGAATAAACCCTAAGCCCAGGTTTGGATACGCGCTTTATACCTGAAATTACTCTTGATCTAGATGGGGAGTATTTCATTTCAATAGTCAATGTCTTACCGGGTAATTCATCATTTTCTGAAACATCAAAGTCATTGATATACCCTTCTTTATGGAGAAGAGTAGCTAATGATTCTTTAAGTTTTGATGAGGGCATGGCCACATCATCATGCATTGCAGTATTAGCATTGCGGATTCTAGTTAGCATGTCAGCTACGGGATCTGTCATCGTCATTTACCAATTACCTCCTACCAACTAGCCTTTGTAACACCTGGTAAATCTCCAGCATGTGCAAGTTCACGCAGGCAGATACGGCAAAGACCGAACTTGCGATAAACAGATCTTGGTCGACCGCACCTTCGACACCGTGTGTAAGCCCGTACTTTGAACTTTGGTGTTTTACGTTGTTTATTTACGAGAGCTTTTTTTGCCATATTTAATTTTGTCCTTCTATTCGGAATGGGAATGAGAATGCATCAAGTAGTGCACGACCTTCTTGATCAGTCTTTGCAGTAGTAACGATTGTGATATCCATGCCTCTTGTAGCATCGATTTTGTCGTAATTGATTTCTGGGAAGATTAGTTGTTCTGTAACTCCGAAAGTATAGTTTCCGTTCCCATCAAATGACTTCGACGAAAGTCCTCTGAAGTCACGAACTCGGGGGATTGCTAGATTGATAAGCCGATCAAAGAACTCGTACATCCGGTCCCCTCTTAAAGTAACTTTTGCACCTATTGCATTACCTTCTCTTAATTTAAATCCAGCAATAGATTTTTTCGCACGTGTCAGCATGGGTTTCTGGCCAGTAATGATGCTCAAGTCAGAAATAGCTCCTTCAAGAAGAGCGGATCGGGTAACTGCTTCTCCTACTCCCATATTCACTACAATCTTTGTTATTTGCGGTACTTCCATGATGTTTGACTTGTTGAGTACCTCTTTTAGGTGAGCTCGTATCTCATTGACATACTGCTCTTTAAGTCGGGGAACTAACGTTGTTGCCATTAGAGATCAGCTCCTGTTCTCTTGCAGATTCTTACTTTTGTTCCGTTGGAATCAAATCGATATCCAACACGTGTTGGTTTACCATCTTCTGGACTAATGATTGCAACATTTGAAGCATCAAAGGCCATTTCTTTATCAATGATTCCGCCTTGCATTGTGTCTCGAGTTGGTCTCTGGTGTTTCTTTGAAATATTCACGCCTGTGACAATCAGCTTCCCCTCTTTAGGGAAAAGGAAAGCGACTTCACCTTCCTTACCTCGATCTTTCCCAGCAAGAACCACGACTTTATCTCCTTTTCGGATTTTCATTTATAAGACCTCCGGAGCTAATGACACGATTCTCATGAACTGTCTGTCACGAAGTTCGCGTCCAACTGGACCAAATATGCGGGTTCCTCTTGGTTGACGAGCTTCATTGATGAGAACAGCGGCGTTCTCATCAAAGCGAATGTATGAACCGTCAACTCTTCTGTTCTCTTTTTTCGTGCGTACAACGACGCATTTAACTACATCACCCTTTTTCACTTGGGCACCAGGAATGGCATCTTTTACAGTAGCCACAAAGACATCACCTATAGATCCATAGCGTCTTTTCGACCCACCGAGAACTTTGATAACTAAAACTTCTTTTGCTCCTGAGTTGTCAGCAATTTTTAAACGTGATTCTTGTTGTATCATCGGGCACGCTCCAGAATTTCAACAAGTCGCCATCTTTTCCTTTTCGATAACGGACGAGTCTCTTGAATTCGTACTCTGTCTCCGACATTAAGATCGTTTTCGCCATCATGCACAAACAGTTTCTTCGTTCGTTGAACCGTCTTATTGTATCTCCGGTGACGCACTCGGTCGACGATAGCGACAACTGCCGTTTTCTCCATGCCAGTTGAGACAACTAACCCTTCGCGCACTTTCCGAGGGTTTGCTCTATTTGGGGTTTCTTCAGTCATCAGTTTCCTCCAATGCTTCAGCAGCTGCTATCTCTCGGGTTCTCAGTTCAGTCATAGCTCTTGCTACTTCTTTTTTTACTTCTTTTATCCGGCTGTAATTATCCAATTGGCCAGTTACAAGCTGGAAGCGAAGATTAAATAATTCTTCTTTCGCATCGTTGAGAGTCTCTAATAAATCTCCATCACTTATCTCAGTAAGATTTTTTGCCATTAGAAACCTTCCTTTCTACTAACAAATTTTGCTTTTATAGGAAGTTTTTGGATCGCGCGACTTATTGCTTGTTTTGCTACTTCCTCATCGTTATACGAAAGCTCAAATAGTATGCGGCCGGGGCGAACAACAGCCACCCACCTTTCAGGGTTTCCTTTGCCTGAGCCCATTCGAGTTTCTGCTGGTTTTTCTGTAACGGGTTTATCAGGGAAAATATTGATCCATACTTTTCCACCACGTTTAATGTGACGTGTCATCGCAATACGGGCAGCTTCAATTTGTCGAGCTGTTATCCAACCAGGTTCAAGAGCTTGGATACCGAAATCTCCAAAGGTTACTTCATTTCCACCTTTAGAGTTTCCTTTCATCCGCCCTCGCTGGTGTTTCCGGTGGGCGACTTTTCTTGGCATAAGCATTAGTCTGCCTCCCCAGGTCTAAAGATTGGGGTCTGGTTTTTTGAATTTGTAAGTTTTGCTATCTGTTCTTCTTCGTCAAGGAGCTTTTCAAATTCGGGATCTGCTTCTTGGACGAGAGGTACAAGTTCTTCAGTTTCTGCTTCGTCGCCTGTTTCGGGAGAGGCTTTTAGTCTTGCTGCTGAAGAAGATACGACTTGCTTAGCTTGACTTGGGCCAGAAGTTTCGCCTGCAGCCATAGCGGCTTCTCTCGCTATTTTTTCTTCTGCTTGGACTTTGTACGGGAGTATATCCCCTCTATAAATCCATACTTTTACGCCTATTCTGCCATACGTTGTGTGAGCCTCTCTAAAGCCATAGTCAATATCTGCTCGTAACGTGTGTAGAGGAACACGCCCTTCTCTGTACCACTCCGACCTTGACATTTCTGCGCCACCTAGTCGCCCAGAGCACTGTACCCTGATCCCTAGTGCACCTGCTTTTTGAGCATTTTGAACAGCTCTTTTCATTGCTCTTCGGAAGGCGACGCGTCCAGCTAATTGATCAGCAACACCTTGTGCAATTAGAGCAGCATCAAGTTCTGGTTGTTTTATTTCTTGGATATTTAGTTGAACTTTTGCATTTCCAGTAATTTCGGTTAGGCCTGCTCGAAGCCGATCTGCTTCTGCTCCTTTTCTCCCAATCACAATACCAGGACGTGCTGTATGGACATCAATGCGCAACCTGTCTCTGGTTCTTTCGACTTCGATTCGCGAAATAGCTGCATGTGGTAGTTCAGTCATTATGAAATTCCGGATTTCCCAGTCCTCTATAACAAAATCTGCGTAATCGCGATCAGCGAACCATCGTGACTTCCAATCAGTTGTGACACCTAGACGAAAACCATAGGGATTAACTTTTTGACCCATTACTCATTCCCCTCGTCGTTGCTATCATCATTCTGTTTCATTTCACTCTCTTCTATGGTTTCTTCTGACTTCTTTTGCATACTGTTTGGAAGGCGGAATCCGGCGTTTTCTGCAGCTTCAGGACTTGTGAACCAAACGTCTGCTTTGGTTCTCCCGTAGAACGATGACTCTTCGGGATGATAAATTTTCTTAGCTTTCTTTCCCTTAATGAGGTATTCAGGCCCAGGGGAAGATCCGTCTTCTAGAGCTTCAGCCGATCCTGGCCCGAATGGTTCAGATCCGGCATCTGTTTCGCTAGATTCAACGTCTAGATTTTCTTCTACCGAAGCTTCTGTGGTTTCATGATCTTCTTCAGCAGTTGACTCTTCTAGATTCTCAGAATCTTCAATTACCTCTTCATCATTAGTTTCTTTAGATTTCTCTACTCGTCGCCGACGTGATTCCGATGCACTTTCCTGATTTCCGGAACCTTTTAGTAGTGCTTGCTGTCGCATTGAATCAAGTTCTTCTGGTGTGTAACGGCCGAGAATAATCGTAATGTGACAGGTTCTTTTACGAATTCTTGTTGCACGCCCTCTAGCTCTAGGTCTCCAGCGCTTAAGAGTAGGTCCTTCATCGGCATAACATGCTGCAACAAAAAGTTCTTCCGAAGGTATGTTGTCATTGTTCTCTGCATTAGCTGCAGCGGAATCAAGACATTTCTGCACTGTGTCACTGATTCTTCGTTCAGAGAACATCAAGATATCAGTAGCTTCGGCGTATGATTTCGTTCTAATTAAATTTAAGACTTCTCTAACTTTATAAGCCGAGGAGCGAACATATTTTACTTGAGCACGCGTTCCTGGACGTTCGTTAGTCTTTGTTGCAGTCATATTTAGCGAACCCCTCGTTCTTGACCTGCGTGAAATTTGAATGTCCTCGTAGGAGCAAACTCCCCAAGTTTGTGCCCCACCATGGTCTCAGTAACGTACACGGGGACGTGCTTTCTTCCATCATGAACTGCGACAGTGTGGCCAATCATGTCTGGAATGATCGTTGATCGCCTTGACCACGTTTTGATTACTTCTTTAGAACCCGATGAATTCAAGACGTCAATCTTCTTGAGAAGATGAGCATCAACGAATGGTCCTTTTTTTAGACTTCTTGGCATATCAATTCCTTTATCGGCGTGAGCCTCTTGTTCGACGGCGACGGACAATTAGTTTTTGAGATTGTTTCTTCTTACTTCTTGTTCGAGATTCTGGTTTGCCCCATGGTGAAACTGGGTGACGACCACCTGATGTTTTACCTTCACCACCACCATGTGGATGGTCTACTGGGTTCATGGCAACTCCACGAGTTTGTGGTCTTTTGCCTTTCCATCGATTCCGACCAGCTTTCCCAATTTTGATGAGTTCATGTTCCGAGTTACCAACTGAACCAACAGTTGCCATGGAATCAATCGGAACTCTTCTCATTTCCGTACTAGGGAGGCGAATGGTCGCGTAGTTTCCTTCTTTTGCTACGAGTTGCACGCTCGAGCCAGCGCTGCGAGCAATCTTGCCCCCACCACCTGGCCGGATTTCAATATTATGAATAACGGTTCCTACTGGTATGTAACGAAGAGGGAGGGCGTTTCCTATCCGAATCTCTGATCCCTGCCCAGACTGGACTGTCTCGCCTACTGCCAAAGAATTTGGTGCCAGAATGTAGCGTTTCTCACCATCATGGTAGTGAAGTAAAGCTATTCTGCAAGTTCTGTTAGGGTCGTATTCAATTGAGGCAACAGTAGCTGGGACTCCGGGCTTATCTCGTCGGAAATCGATCTGCCTATAGAGTTGTTTATGTCCGCCCCCTCTATGACGAGACGTCTTCCGTCCATAGTTATTTCGACCACCAGTTTTCGGTTTGCTTGTTGTGAGAGATTTCTCAGGAACGCTCTTAGTGATTTCTGAAAAATCAGCTTGCGTCTGGAATCTTCTTCCTGGACTGGTTGGTTTACGTCTTCTAATAGCCACTACATTCCCCTAGACATCAAATAACTCAATTGAATCGCCTTCAGCGATAGTAACAAGGGCACGTTTTTGGTCTGATTTTTTCCCATAGGAAAAATTCTTTCGATTTCTTTTCCGTTTCCCTTTACGATTCATGGTGTTAACTTTTGTTACTCTCACGCCGAAGATTTGTTCCACAGCTTCTCGAATTTGTGGTTTAGTAGCCTCAGGGTGAACTTCAAATGTGTAAACATTTTCTTCTATCAGGACGTACGATTTTTCGCTGACGATTGGCTTCCTGAGAATATCTCTGCCGTCTATCATGCAACCTCCTCATTATTTTCTGATTTGCTTTGGGAAATTGCTGCAATTGTAGGAAGGTTGTCTTTTGTAAAGATAACAAAATCACTCACCAGAATGTCAAACACATTGAGTTGGCCTATGGGTAGAACATGAACATTTTCTAGGTTCCGAAAGCTCTTTTGAGTGTTGGTGTCATCAGCGTTTATGACTAGGAGAATTTTTCCGGTGGCGCCAATTGCTTTCAGTGCACTTTGAGCTGTCTTCGTACTTGGGGCTTCAAAATCCCAAGAATCAACGATAAGAATGTTATCTGAAGCGGCCCTGTCAGAAAGGGCTGAAAAAAGTGCCAAGCGTTTCATTTTCTTTGGCGTTTTTTGGGAATAGTCTCGAGGTTTGGGTCCCATGGCAACTCCACCGCCTCTCCAATGTGGCATTCGTGATGATCCGGCACGAGCTCGTCCTGTGCCTTTCTGTTTCCAAGGTTTGGCTCCGCCTCCTCGAACTTCGGCTCGGGTTTTTGTGTTATGAGTCCCAGCTCGTTTCGCTGCTAATTGCCCATTAACTACTTGATGCATTACCGAAATATTTGGTTCTATACCGAAAATAGAATCATCTAAGTCTACGGATCCGGCCTTAGCACCATCTGATTTCAAAATATCAACTTTGCTCATTGGCTTTCTCCCGAACTAACTGGGACCTTAACTGCATTACGGACAACAACAGTTGCTCCGCGTGGCCCAGGAACAGATCCCTTGATAAGGATTGTTTCTCCCTCTGAATCGGAACGGACAACGGTAAGGTTCATGATCGTTGTCTTTTGTGATCCCATTCGGCCAGGCATTTTCTTTCCCTGAAAGACTCGTGAAGGAGTGGCACATTGACCAATTGCTCCAGGCTTTCGATGAACTTTATGAGCACCATGACTTGCACGTTGACCAGCGAAACCGTGCCGTTTCATTACCCCAGCGAAACCCTTACCTTTGCTAACAGCAGAAACATCGACCATGTCTCCTTCAGCAAAAATGTCGGCTGCGATTTCCTGACCAATCTCGTAACCTTCTGTATCTTCAACACGAAGTTCAACTAGTTGCTTCCCAGGAGCTACCCCTGCCTTATCAAAATGCCCCAATTGAGCTTGATTGAGATTCTTCTCTGCAACAGTGCCTTGGGTAACTTGTAAAGCGCTGTATCCATCACGGTCTGGAGTCTTTATCTGTACGACTCGACAGGGAGGAACCTGGAGGACCGTAACTGGGATAACACGATTTTCTTCATCCCATACCTGTGTCATGCCGACTTTTTTACCGACAATCGCTTTTCCCATCATGAGGGATCCTCAATCTTTCCTAATATTTACGTTCTCGTACTTGGAGTGAATTTAAATTCGTCTAAGTAGCTTTATTTCTGAGCCAGATAGTTCCAATTTCACTATTGGCTTTCCTGGACATCTGCGTGGAGATCGCTCTTACCACACGGGGATCAAGCATACCGAGAGTTAGAGTCATGCCCAACCCTTACATGTAAATGAAACAGGGGAATATCTAAGGATCCTGCACGCGGCTATCTTGCTTTTTTAGCTTTTAATTTCCGAGTCAGTTTAGAATTACGACTGCTGGATCTTTATTTCAATATCCACTCCGGCCGGTAAATCTAACCGTTGGAGAGAATCCACTGTTTTGGCAGATGGATCTAAGATATCAAGTAGCCTTTTATGGATCCGCATCTCGAAATGTTCACGGGAATCCTTGTATTTATGGGGGGATCGTATAACAGTAAACCGATGTTTATCAGTTGGAAGTGGAATTGGACCACGGATATTTGCGTCTGTTCTTCGAACTGTTTCAACAATTTTTCTAGTTGACTGATCAATTACCTCATGATCATAGGCCTTTAACCGAATTCTGATCTTTTGTCCTGTAGCCATGAGGTATTAACCTATTCAACAATCTTGGTTACTGCGCCAGCACCAACGGTACGGCCACCTTCACGAATAGCGAACCGGAGACCTTCATCCATAGCGATTGGAGCGATAAGCTCTACTTCCATTTTAGTATTGTCTCCTGGCATGCACATTTCTGTTCCATCAGGAAGGTTAATTGTTCCAGTCACATCTGTGGTTCTGAAGTAGAACTGTGGTCGGTAATTTGAGAAGAATGGTTTATGACGCCCACCTTCTTCTTTTGAGAGCACATAAACTTCGGCTTCAAACTTAGTGTGAGGAGTGATACTTCCAGGAGCTGCTAGCACTTGGCCGCGACTTACTTGTTCTTTATCAATTCCTCTTAGAAGAGCTCCGATATTATCTCCAGCCTGCCCTTCGTCAAGTAACTTGCGGAACATTTCTACTCCGGTACATGTAGTGGTCTGTGTTTCTTTAATACCGATAATTTCAATATCATCACCAGTATGCACTACACCTTGTTCAATTTTCCCAGTTACTACTGTTCCACGCCCAGTAATTGAAAAGACATCCTCAATTGGCATAAGGAATGGTTTATCAACATCACGATCAGGAAGAGGAATGAATTCATCGACCTGACTCATCAGCTCAAGGATCTGACTAGCAGCATCGGCATCACCTTCTAAGGCTTTAAGCGCTGATACAGGATAAATTGGAGTGTCATCACCGGGGAAATCATATTCATCTAGAAGTTCACGAACTTCCATTTCCACTAGCTCAAGAAGTTCTTCGTCGTCAACCATGTCAACCTTGTTCAGGGCAACAATAATTTTTGGAACCCCTACCTGACGAGCCAAAAGTACGTGTTCACGAGTTTGTGGCATTGGTCCATCTGCTGCCGAAACAACTAGGATGGCTCCATCAACTTGAGCTGCTCCGGTAATCATGTTTTTGATATAGTCAGCGTGACCCGGCATGTCTACGTGAGCATAGTGACGGTTATCTGTTTCGTACTCGACATGGGCTACATTAATTGTGATCCCACGCTCTCGCTCTTCGGGAGCCTTGTCAATATTCTCAAACTCGGTGAATTGGCTACCTTCTACATTTTCGCTGAGCACCTTAGTGATAGCAGCAGTCAATGTTGTCTTTCCGTGGTCGATGTGACCCATCGTCCCCACGTTGACGTGAGGTTTATTTCGTTCGAACGTCTCTTTGGACATTTTTTGCCTCAATTATCTTTCTCTTACCCGGTTACTTCCGGTTTATTTGTTTACATTTATCTATTGTAGTTTGACAGCGATACCCAGCTGAAAAACTGCACTAGACCATCTTACGGCCAAGAATCAAAAGTCACTCACCTCTAAGACGAGTAACTACCTCTTCTTGAACATTTGCTGGCATTTGTTGGTAAGAATCAAACTGCATTGTGTAGTTTGCCCTACCTGAAGACATGGTACGCAGGTCTCCTACATATCCAAACATTTCTGACAAAGGAACTAAAGCATTAACAACTTGGTTGTTTCCTCTCTGTTCTGTTCCTTGTACTTGCCCTCTTCGACTATTTAGATCTCCTACTACTCCACCGAGATAGTTATCTGGGGTTACAACTTCAACTGCCATGATCGGTTCTAGCAATGCAGGTTTTGCTTTTCTAGCAGCTTCTTTAAATGCCATCGTCCCCGCAATTTTGAATGCCATGTCTGATGAGTCAACATCATGGAACTTTCCGTCATTGAGTTCTACGTGAATATCAACGACTGGAAATCCTGCCAGAACACCAGAGGTCATTGCTTCTTTGATTCCAGCATCAACCGCAGGTATGTATTCTTTGGGGATGCGACCTCCGGAGATATTATCCTCAAACGAATACCCTTCTCCTGGTTTGGCAGGTGAGACATCAATTTCCACTTCTGCGAATTGGCCAGAGCCACCAGTCTGTTTCTTGTGTGTGTAGGTATTAGTAACAGGTTTAGTAATTGTTTCTCGATATGCAACTTGTGGCTTACCAACTGTCGCATCAACATTGAATTCCCGTAGCATCCGATCTACAAGAACTTCAAGGTGGAGCTCTCCCATACCAGAAAGAATTGTTTGTGCTGTTTCCTGATCAGTTTCAACTCTAAAAGTCGGATCTTCTTGAGAAAGCGCCATTAATGCTTTTGATAGTTTTTCCTGATCAGCTTTAGATTTAGGTTCTACCGCTACGTCAATAACAGGATCTGGGAAAGTCATTTCTTCAAGAATCACTGGATTATCTATAGCAACAAGTGAATCTCCAGTTCTTACATCCTTTATACCTATGGCTGCCATAATGTCTCCCGTGTATACAGCATCAACGTCTTCGCGATCATTTGCGTGCATCTCTAGGATTCTGCCCATTCGTTCTTTATTCCCCGTCCGAGTGTTAAGGACTTGTGAGCCTTTTTCAAGTGAACCAGAATACACACGGAAGAAAGCTAGTCGCCCAACATGCGGGTCTGTCATAATCTTAAAAGCAAGGGCGGCAAAGGGCTCATCATCAGCAGGTCTCCTAGTTACTTCCTCATTACCTTTTAGGCTTTGCCCAATTATTTCTGGAATGTCAAGAGGTGACGGTAAATAGTCAACTACAGCATCTAACAATGGTTGCACACCCTTATTTTTGAATGCTGTACCGTTAAGAATTGGTACTAACTCATGGTTCAGAGTCCCCTCACGAATAGCTGTTTTAAGATCTTCAACACTAATTTCTTCTTCCTCAAGGTACTTTTCCATAATCGTCTCATCAAACTCGGAAAGTTTGTCAAGCATTAATTCTCGGTATTCTTCTGCTTGCTCTATGTATTCTTCAGGAATATCAACTTCATCCCATGAAGCACCTAGGTCTTCCCCTTCCCAGATAAGTGCCTTCATTGAAAGGAGATCAATGACTCCTTGGTATTCAGCTTCAGCCCCGATTGGGAGTTGAACAACGACAAAATTTTCTGTAAGTCTTTCTTTTATGGTGTCTAAGACGAAGAAAAAGTCTGCTCCTGTGCGATCCATTTTATTAACGAAGCACATTCTAGGAACACTGTACTTTTCAGCTTGACGCCACACAGTTTCAGATTGAGGTTCAACACCTGCAACTCCATCAAAAACTGCAACAGTTCCGTCTAGAACACGCAAAGATCTTTCAACCTCCACCGTGAAATCAACGTGCCCAGGTGTATCAATAATATTTATGCGATGATCATCCCAGTAACAAGTAGTTGCTGCTGAGGTAATGGTAATTCCTCGTTCCTGTTCTTGTTCCATCCAGTCCATGGTGGCAGCCCCATCATGGACTTCACCTATCTTGTAAGAACGCCCTGTGTAATAGAGAATCCGTTCAGTCGTAGTAGTTTTCCCTGCATCTATGTGGGCCATGATGCCAATGTTTCTTGTTCTCTCTAATGGGTGACGTGACATAACCTTATTCTTTCATTTCTGTTTCTTGTTCAGACGTGACTGTTAGAACAAATTCAATAATTAAGTGTAGATTCTATTTACCAGCGATAGTGGGCAAAGGCTTTGTTAGCTTCTGCCATTTTGTGTGTATCTTCTCGGCGTTTTGCTGTTGCTCCTATGCCATTAGATGCATCGAGTAGTTCATTAGCTAACCGCTCCGACATAGTTCGCTCTCTTCGGTCACGAGCAAAACTAACCAACCAACGTATCGCTAATGTTGTAGCTCTTCGTGGTCGAACTTCAACTGGTACCTGGTAGGTAGCTCCCCCAACTCGCCGACTTCGGACTTCTAATTGTGGTCTCACATTCTCAATTGCGCGTTTTAGTGTATCAATTGGGTCAGAGTCAGTTTTCTCTTCAATAGAGGAAAGAGCATCATAAACAATTTTTTCCGCTATTGACCTTTTCCCTCTTTGTAGGATTTTGTTTACCAACTGAGTTACTAAAACAGACTTGTATATCGGGTCTGGCTGAAGATAGCGGCGGGCAGGTGGTCCTTTACGAGGCATGGTTTATTTCCTAATCCTTCTTGGCGCCATATCGGCTTCGAGATTGCTTACGGTCACGAACGGAAGCGGTATCTAAGGTTCCGCGAACAACTTTGTAACGCACACCTGGGAGATCTTTCACACGCCCACCTCTTACGAGAACAATGGAGTGCTCTTGTAAGTTATGTCCTTCGCCGGGAATATACGCTGTGATTTCAATGCCACTTGTTAAACGAACTCGAGCCACCTTTCGAAGTGCCGAGTTAGGCTTCTTCGGAGTTGCAGTGTAAACACGAGTGCACACGCCCCTTCTTTGGGGAGCACCTTTTAATGCTGGAGTCTTTTCCTT
>Ga0066836_10000067_pt1 | contig 39206 bp, 31 predicted proteins | sample ETNtaG_18_FD_71568 | JGI IMG/M metagenome (GOLD analysis project Ga0066836, IMG submission 71568) | Marine microbial and viral communities from oxygen minimum zone, Eastern Pacific Ocean - ETNP201302SV91 | ecosystem: Environmental > Aquatic > Marine > Oceanic | place: Pacific Ocean: Eastern... | reverse complement strand
TTATACAAATGGCGGTGGAATTGCTATATCTGATAATTCTACTCTAAATATTATAAACTCTAATATTACAGGAAATAGTACTAACATAAATGGCGGTGGAATTGCTATATCTGATAATTCTACTCTAAATATTATAAACTCTAATATTACAGGAAATAGTACTAACATAAATGGCGGTGGAATTGCTATACTGGGTAATTCTAACTCGACCATTGAAAGTTGTTATGTTGGAGGGAACATTACAGTTGGGAATGGCGGTGGAGTTGCTATAGCATATAATTCAACTGCTAACATTATAGGATCTAATATTCGTGCGAATTCTGCACATACAGGTGAAGGTAATGGCGGTGGTGTGGCAATATTATATAGTTCCAGTATTAACATCATAGATTCTGATATTATAGATAATTTTTCTCAAAATGATGGTGGCGGTATTATAATGTTTGATCATTCAACAGGAACAATTGAAAATTCCAATATTGCAACCAATCATTCAAACAATAATGGTGGAGGTGTTTTAATATTTGATTATTCAACGGGAACAATTGAAAATACTACTATTACATCCAATACAGCATTGAATAGTGGCGGTGGTATTTATTTTAAAAATGAAAATAGTCAAAACATCCTCTATGTAATAGAATCTTCTATCCAAGGCAATGCTACTACTAGCTGGAATGGTTTTACTAATTCTGGTGTTTCAGGTGGAGGTATGTGCATTATAAGTGAAATGGATGAAAATCCCGATGTTATAATCACAAATGTAATTATTGCAGAAAATACTTCTTCCAATGGAGGCGCAATTTCAGTTGAACCTGCAAAAATTAAAATAAATAGCAGTGTCATTAATGAAAATAATACTACACTAACTCAAAATTATTCTGGTACAATAAATTTGCTCTATGATTCTACTATTGAATTATTCAATGTTACATCAGTAAATAATACAAATAATCAAAATTGCCTAATAAGCTGCAGTGGCAGTAATTCCTCTGAAAATGGCCCAGACATAATAATAAAAAACTCAATACTTTGGGAACCACTTGGTGCCATAATTTATTTTAGTGAAGAAAATTCTGTTTCTGGTTATATAGGTATTGCGAGTTCTAATATAAACGGCGGTCAATCTAGCATCATTACAAATGATAATGCACTATTGAATTGGGGCTCAGGGAATATGGATGCTAATCCTTTATTTGTTGATCCAATTAATAATGATTTCCAGTTAATGGATAATTCTCCATGTCTTGGTGTTGGACTTTTTAACCCAGTTAATATGGATCTGATAGGGCATCCACGTCCCGATCCATATGAGTCTAAGCCAGATATGGGTGCATACGAAAATATATATGGTCTCTATGGGGACGTCACTATGAATGGTGACGTATCTTCATTAGATGCATCATTAGTTCTTAAACATGTAGTCGGACTTGATACACTAGATGCCTTAGAAAGGTTTTATGGTGATGTTACTCAGAATGGCGAAATATCCGCTCTCGATGCAAGTTATATCTTACAATACGTTGTAGGCTTAATAGATTATTTACCATATGTACCTCCCGAAGGCTTATCCACTACTGGAGATATTACAATAAATAATATTGATGCAATCCCTGGAATGACTATTGAAATACCAATACAAGTATCCAATGATGAAAACATCTACAGCTTCAAAGGCATACTAAACTATGATCCTACAATACTTTTAATGGATACCATATTAACAGGAAATTATTTTAATAATTTTATGCTTTTATCAAATACGATTTCAGAAGGACAAGTCTATATCGGTGGGTCAGGTGATGTCCCAAATCAAGATGCTAATCAGATTGCGGTTGCAGTTTTTTCAGTTTTAGAAACATTCAATGATTATACCCGAATCAGTATTACTGATTTAATACTTAATGATAATGAGCCTATTCCATTGGCAGCAAGTATGACAATAAGTCATTTATTAGGTATTAGTGGAGAATTACCTCATACATTTGCACTACATCAAAACTATCCTAATCCATTTAATCCAATTACAGTACTTCGTTATGATTTACCTGAAGAAGAGTTTGTAACTGTGACAATCTATGATATCGCAGGAGGTATCGTTAAGAATTTGGTAAGTGACAATAAAAAAGCAGGCTATCATTTTACTCACTGGGATGCTACAAATAATAGAGGCAGAAACGTATCTGCAGGCATGTATATTTATACCATCAATGCTGGAAAATATAGGTCCTCAAAAAAAATGATTCTGCTTAAATAAATTTGAAAGAGTAACGTTTCTCATAAGTACAAAAAAACATAAATATTTTAAGTGGGGTATTATAGGTACTGGTGGTATAGCTAAGGCCTTTTTACATGATTTAAAATATCTGAGTCACCATAGAGTTGTAGCAGTCTTATCTAGATCACAAGAATCTGCAAGTCGCTTTATGTCTTCAATAACTGACTGCAAAGGATTTGATGATATAAACGTTTTTATGAATTATAGAGAAATTGATGCTGTATATATTGCCACTCCAAATACTCTTCATTGTGAACAAACAATTGTTGCCTTAAAATCAAAAAAACCTGTTTTATGCGAGAAACCTTTTGCTATGAATACAAAAGAGGCTACTGCCATGGTTAATGCAGCCAAAGAAAATAATACAACTTTATTAGAAGGAATGTGGACACGATATTTACCACATATTGAATTTGTTAAAAACATCATAGATAAAAAAACTATTGGAAAACTACAATCACTTTTTGCCTGTCATGGTCTAAATTTAACCCACTCTGATAACCCCCGATTATGGACAAAAGAACTTGGTGGCGGGGCTTTGTTAGACTTGGGAATTTATCCTGTGTCTTTCGCACATATGATTCTTGGATCACCAAAAGAAATTGTAGCCAAATCTGTATTCACTAAAAATGGAGTAGATGCAAAAACAGTGATGATTTTTAAATATGATAACGATGTGCTTGCTGATCTGAGTTGTACCATGTATGATTCTCTACCAAATCGAGCTGTAATATCAGGTGAAAAAGGATGGATCGAAATCTCTCCTACTTTTTATACGCCAACTACAGTAACAGTTAATACAATTGACGGAGAAAAAATTACATATACTGATCCCTATATAGGTCATGGTTTGAGAGAACAGGCAAACGAACTTGCAAAGTGTATTAAAAATGGACATCTAGAATCTACTAAAATGCCACACTCCGAAAGCATTGCTGTTATGCAATCAATAGACCGAGTACGATCGCAAATTGGTTTAGAATTCGAGTAAATATTTTGACTAGAAATACAATAAACATATTATTTATTTTGATTGGTTTTATAATTATTATTATATCAATTAAAAATTATCTCTTAATTCCTCTATTGATTGGAATTATTTCTTCTATTCAAGGTATTTATGGTTTTTTAAAAAGTAGATAGTCTAAAAACAATTATGTTGAGATATATAATATTTAATATTCTGTTTTTGATTATTTCATCAATATACGCTCAACAAGAATACAATCTTATTTCTATCACAAAAAACAATGGAGTTTTTACAAAAATCGGTGAAACTGAACCAGTTGAAGGAAATGTGTTCAAAATAATCAAAGATAAAAAAATAAATTTGGGAAAATTAGTAAAAGGGAGAAAACATGGTCGCTGGATCGAATGGTATCCAGAACATAGACGATTAGAAGAAAACTATAAGAACGGAATACTAGATGGACCAGTTAGTCTATTTTTTAAAAATGGACAAAAGGAATGGAGACATAACTATACTAAAGGGACTCTAAATGGTAACTATACTAGGTGGTATAAAAATGGACAAAAAGCATCAGATGGATATTTTGAGAATGGTTATGAAGTAGGTGTTTGGTTTTGGTGGAATGAAAATGGAAAACTCGTAAAAAAACGAAAATTTAAAAAAAAAAGAGAGGGTTTGATTACTGGGCATAAACAGTATATTGATAAAACTGATCTGTTTAAACAAAAATAAAATATATATCTATAACTATTTTAGTTAAAATATCAATTGTTAAATAATGAATATCTGCTCCACCATAATCCATATATCCAAGGAGATAGGTACCATAGTAAGATTCTGTTTCTAAATCAGGGGAATTCATACTACTGATCTTTTCTTTGGGGCATGAAACAAAATATGTGAATATTCTTAACAAAGAAAATTTTTTAGAATTATATAATATTATATAATTATATATAAATGTTATATTATAAATATAATCAAACAAAATTCTTTTATTAATCTTTGATTTAGAGTACCGAAAATGAAAAATTATAGAAACCTAAAAAATGGTGAAAAAGCTGAAGAATTGGATAAAGCCATTCAATTAATCATTAAAACAAAGTGCCCCACAAAATGGATTATAGAAGATCTCGAAACAGGGCAACGATATAGAGCAAACGGCAAAGAAGAATTAGGTAAAATGTTCACACCTATTAACAAATAAATGAAAAATAGCTTCCTTACTCACGTGCCTCCTATGGGAATTTATGAGACACTCTATGCCTTTTTAAATTCCTTTGGGACCTATATGGGAGAAAAAGGCACCCACCCCTGGAGCCAGGGTTTCCCCCTAACAACTCAAATCCCCGGCGGGCCTGAAATGCCAGTATCTATACCAATTGATTCCGAGGATCTTAAATATCCAAAGGCATGGGGGCAGCCAAAGCTTCGTAAGATAATTGCTGAATATTATAATCACTACTATGGCTCATTAATAGATTATGAAAATGTTATGATATTTGCAGGTGGTAGACCCGGATTAACTGCATTATTAATGTTTCTTCAGCCAGATATTGAAGTACAAATAGCATCTACTGAGTATACACCATACTATGATATGCTTCGTTTGTTAAATAGAGATTATCGACTAGTGGATAGTACGATTGAAAATGGATTTAACCCTACTACGGATCAGTATATTGGAGATGAAAACAATAAACGCAAACTTATATTGTTGAGCAATCCTTGTAATCCCACTGGAATAACTAGAAAGGGAAATGAATTAAAAGAACTCATTGAAAAATCTGAAGAAACCAAAAATGGAATTATCTTTGATGAAGCATACGAACTATTTCATACCCCACCAGTAAGTGCTATGCAATATATCAATGATATAAATAACTCCAATCTATTTGTTGCCGGAGCCGCAACCAAAGGATTGCAAGCTCCGGGTATACGAATTGGTTGGGTTATCGCAGCAAAAAAGTACATCGAAATTCTTGGTAATTTTTCTTCTTTTGGAATGGGTGGTGTATCACGACCATCGCAGCTATATGCACTAGAGTTATTTGATAAAAATAGAATTGAATTAGCACGAAACGGCGTACCTCGATTCTATGATGAACAACGTCAAAAATATGGAAAACGTTTTTCAGAAATAGGCTTAGAAATATTTTCTGGTAATGGTGGATTTTATCATTGGTGTAAACTCCCAGATAATCTTACAGCGGAAGAACTAAATGAACGATTATTCAAAAAAGGCGCTGCAATACTAAAAGGAACGGATTGTGATATGCGCAGACTTGGAAATGATTCTCATCTTAAACACTTTTTTAGATTTTCTTTTGGCCCTCTTCTACCCAATTCATTTGATACTGATATTAGTATATTAACTGAAGCTCTCAATTCTAATTAACTCCACATTGGATTTATTATAATTTATTTTTATTCCTTATAACTCAATTCTTACCTTATCTTTTATGATAATGGATTTGGCTTATTATGAGTAAAATTAAAGATCAATTAAAAAAAATCATTTTTGGTACAGAAACCTTTAGTGGACGACTGTTTGATATCTTACTGATTCTTGCAATCATTTCAAGTGTGTTAATAGTAATGTTAGATAGTGTTTTAGAATATCACAATTCTTATGGAAACATTTTTTTAACAGCTGAATGGATATTTACTGTCGTATTTACGATTGAATATCTTCTAAGAATTTATTGCATCCGACTGCCAGCAAGTTACATGTTCAGTTTTTTCGGAATCATTGATTTTTTAGCGATTTTACCGACCTACATAAGCCTTTTCATCCCTGGAGCAGTAGTCTTTTCTGTAATACGAATATTACGTGTTCTTCGTGTCTTTAGAGTATTAAAATTAGTCCAATTTATGGGAGAGGCAGAACTCCTCAGACAAGCAATGATAGCAAGTAAAAGAAAAATATTTGTTTATTTATTTTTCTTGTTGAATTTGGTTATTGTGTTGGGATCACTCATGTACTTAATTGAAGGTGAAAAATCGGGCTTTGATAGTATCCCAAGAAGTATTTATTGGGCAATTGTCACGCTTACAACAGTTGGCTATGGCGATATTTCACCCACAACAAATTTCGGTCAATTCATTGCTGCCATTATTATGATTATGGGATATTCGATCATAGCTGTTCCAACCGGTATCGTTACATCCTCAATGAACTTCACCAAGGATAGATACAGAGAAACATGTATTGTATGTAATGATGACAGGCAAACAAGACTTGCAAAATTTTGTAATAATTGTGGTGCTAAAATGCCCAATGCCCGCTAATATTTTTGCCTTACGATCCAAATAGAAAACCAATAAATCAATCTAGGGTTCGAAGCTTAGAGATGAATGATGAATGGATTATTCAATTTTTAAAAAAGATCAAAGTTGGACATTTTGTAACCCTGGATAAAGATCAACCATTTATTAACCCTACATCTTTTTGGTATAACTCTAAAAATCATGAAATCTATTTTCATTCTAATGCGTATGGAAGAATGCGTTATAATGCTGAAAAAGAATCAAAAGCGAGCTTTGAATGTTTTAAATCTGGAAACCTTTTACCATCTAACTTAGCACTAGAGATGAGTTTCCAATATGAATGTGTCATCGCATTTGGAGCCCTCAGGATAGTTACAGAAATGAATGAAAAAAGAGAAATATTAAATGGTCTCCTCAAAAAATATTTTGGCGAGATGAAACCAAATAAAGACTACAGAGCAGTCACAGAGGAAGAATTAAAACAAACTTCCGTATATGGGTTTAAAGTTGAAAATTGGAGCGGAAAAAGGAACTGGGAAGAAAAAGCAGAACAGGCAGAAAATAATGAGTGGCCTGACTTAGATCCAAAGTGGTTTGATTTTTATTAAAAATATTTTTTCCAGGGTTCCTCAGTCTCTGGCCATCTAGCAGTTACTTTTTTTAGATTTGTCCAAAACTGAACACCACTTTTACCCGTTATATCTCCATGCCCATATTTAGATTCATTCCATCCACCAAAGCTATATGGCTCTCTTGGCACAGGTACTCCGATATTGATCCCAATCATTCCTGCAGATGCATTTTCTGATATAGTTTTCGCAATTTCTCCAGAGGTAGTAAAAACGGCAGCTGCATTACCATAAATATTATCATTTTCAATCTGCATAGCCTCCTCTAATGATTCTGTACGTATAACAGACAAAACTGGACCAAAAATTTCCTCTTGTGCGCATGGCCAACTAGGATCAACATTATCCAATATAGTCACCCCCAACCAATAGCCACTTTCATAATCTTTAGGGGGTATCACATTTCTTCCATCAATTAATATATCAGCACCCATTCTTTCTGCCTCATCTATGTACTTGTTTATTCGATCAAAAGCTGCTTTACTTACAATGGTTCCCATATCTACACCAAGCCTGAATTGATTTGCTTCTCTAACCAATTGTTGAATAATCGGATCAATATTTGCAACACCCACAGCAACACTAGCAGCCATGCATCGTTGGCCAGCACTTCCCATAGAGCTAGCTAAAAGTCCTTTCGCTGTAGAATCTAAGTCAGCATCTGGTACTACAATCATATGGTTTTTTGCTCCTCCTAAACAAAGAGCACGCTTCCCCAATGCAGTTGATCGAGAATACACAATTTTCGCAATATTTGATGATCCAACAAATGCAATTGCTTTAATATCTGGATGATCACAAATCCCTTCTACTATTTCACGCGAACCATTAATAACTTGAAATACATTATCAGGCAACCCTGCTTCTTTTAAATATTCTGCAATTTTCAACGCTGAAAGAGGTGTCTGCTCTGATGGTTTTAAAATAAAACAATTACCAGTTGTAATTGCTAAAGGAATCATCCATAATGGCACCATCGCTGGAAAATTAAATGGTGTGATTCCCGCAACTACGCCCAGTGGTTCATAATTCATTGTACAAGTAATTCCATTTGCCACTTGTGATGAATCACCATTTAAAATAGAGGGTAACGAAGTAGCAAATTCTACAACCTCTTTACCACGAAGAATACTTCCCTTTGCATCCTCAATAGTTTTTCCATTATCTAGAGCAATTAAATAAGCGAGCTCCTCTATATTTCTTTCTAAAATTGATTTCAATTGAAACATTACCTCTGCACGGTCACGTATATTTATTTTGGACCAGTGTGGAAATATTGATTTTGATTTTTCAACTGCAAGATTTAGATCTTCTGAATTAGAATCTGGTACTGTAGCAATTTCCTTATCAAAGTAAGGCGATATCACAGAAATCTTTTCCATTGAATTGGAATCCTCATAACTTCCTGAAATCCAATTGTTTTGAGACCCATAATTTTTGAAATTAATTTTATCCATTATTAGTTTATCCTTTAAGCATTTATAAGAGCGTCAGAAAGAATTTCTAAACTCTGATTTAGCTCATCTTCTTTTATTATTAATGGCATGAGAGTCCGAATAATATTACCATATGTTCCTGCAGTAATCATTATTAGACCATTTTCTAGAGCATGTTGATGTATTCTACTAGTACGTTTTTTATCTGCATCCCCACTACCCGGATCAATAATAATAATCCCCTGCATAGCTCCCATACCACGAATACCCGCAATCCATGGGCATTGCTCCATAATGCTTTCAACTCTTGTACAAACTTTATGTCCAATCTCAGATGCTCGTTTAGGCAATTTTTCATCCTGCATAACATCTAAAACAGCCAATGCCGCTGCACAAGCAACAGGATTTCCTCCAAAAGTGCCTCCGATGCCTCCAGCATGTGCAGCATCCATTACTTCAGATTTTCCTACAACCCCACTTAAAGGCAGACCGCCCGCAATAGATTTTGCTAATGTTATTAGATCTGGTTCTACATCAAAATTTTCCATTGCAAAAAGAGCTCCTGTTCGTCCAAAACCAGTTTGTACCTCATCCGCAACCATTATAATGCCATATTCATCACAAAATTTCCTAAGAGTAGTCATCATATCTTTTGAAACTGGAATAAAACCTCCCTCACCAGCAATAGGTTCTATAACCATACAGGCTATTTTTTGAGGATCAAATTCCAAGTTTGATAAATCTATATCGCTTTCTGGAAATTCAATACGATGAATATTTGGAAGAAATGGACCGAAGCCTTTTTTGTAAGGATCTTTTTTATAAGTCATAGACATTGTCATTTGTGTCCTTCCATGAAACGCATGAGAAAAAACAAGAACTCCACTTCTACCTGTAAAGGATTTAGAAATTTTAACAGCATTTTCTACTGCTTCAGCGCCAGAGTTAAAAAATGCAGCTTTACAATCTTCAGTAATTGGAACTAACTCTGATAATCTTTTCGCAAGAATCGTATATAGCTCGTATGGTGCAACCGTAAAACAAGGATGCACAAATTTATTAATCTGTTTTTGCATAGCTTCTATAACCTTTGGGTGTGAATGACCTACATTCATAGTACCGATTCCACCTGCATAATCAATAAATATATTCCCATCTACATCTGTCAAATTTGACCCGTCTGCTTTATCAATATACACTCCACAAACAGAACTATGCCCATTGGCGACATTGGAAGATCTATGTTTACTTAATTCTATTGACTTTGGTCCTGGGATACTTGTTTTTATTTCAACTTTCATCTTTTACGTTTTTCTACCTTCTTCTAGGTTATACGGGAACCAATAATCTTTTTCCCTGATCTGATAATCTATTAAAATATGTTTTGATTCTCTAAACTCATCTAAGCCTTCAATCCCAAGCTCTCTTCCACCACCAGACATTTTCATCCCTCCAAATGGCGCAGCTTCATTATCTGTCAAAGGGTCATTAATCCAAAACGATCCCGCTTTAATATCATCCGCGGCTGTAAGAGCTTTTTCCATATCATTGGTATAAATATTGCACCCCAAACCATAAATAGAATTGTTCGCAAGTTCAATAGCCTCATCTAGTGTCTTTATTTTTTGAATTGGAATGATAGGTCCAAAAGTTTCGATATTCATCATCTCCATTTCACTTCCGACATTATCAAAAACGGTGGGTTGAAAAAAATATCCTTTATTAAACTGACTCGGACGATTTCCACCGCATAACAATCTGGCACCTTCTTTTTTTGCTTGTTGTACTTTTGCTTCCGTTTTTTCTAATTGAATCAAAGAAGCCATCGGACCCATATCTGTTTTCCCATTCATCGGATCACCTAATCTCACTTTTTTTGTTTCTTCTACAACAGCTTCTATGAAAGAATCAGCGATTGATTCCATAACAAAAACACGTTCGAGAGAAGTACAAACTTGTCCTGCATTTAGGAGTCCACCCCAAGCTGTCCCTTTGGCTGCAATCTCTACATCCACATCATCGCAAATAATAATAGGATCATTCCCTCCTAATTCTAAACTCGTCTTCTTCAATTGTGTAGCTGCCATCGTAGCAATTTTTTTCCCAGTATCCACAGAACCAGTAAAAGCAATCACTCTTGTATCTGGGTGCTCCACTAAAGCAGCACCTGTTTCGCCAAATCCTGTTACCATATTTATAATACCGTTAGGTAAATGATCACAACATTTTTCTAGCCAAATCATTATTGATAAGGGTGTAATCTCAGATGGTTTTACTACTACTGTATTCCCAGCAGCAAGAGCTGGTGCCGCTTTCCAAGCCATTAAAAGGAGTGGATAATTCCATGGAACAATACATCCCACAACCCCATAAGCTTCTTTGACAACCATACTCATAGATCGTGGAGTAACCGGTGCCACAACTCGACCACGTTGATCTCGACCTATTTCAGAATAATATTCAAATATAGAAGCAATCCATTCTAATTCATCTAAACATTCGATTAATGGCTTACCACTTTCTGCTGTAATAATCTTAGCAATTTCATGATCATGAGCTCGGCTCTTGACTGCCACCTCACGCATCAGATCTCTCATATCTAAAGAACCCAATATTTTCCAATTCTTCCAAGCGCTCTTCGCAGCTTGTACCGCTATATCTACATCCTTATAAGAACTTTGAGGTACTTGAGCAATTATTTCTTCAGTAAACGGGTTTTCAACATCAAACTTATTTCCATCCAATCCATCTACCCATTCATTATTAATATAATTTTTATATATCATTGTATTTCTCTTTAGTTAGTCATGAAATATTTTAAACATCAAAATCTTCTATTATGGTTATTTAAGTTGAGCATGATTAAAATTAATGAAGTGGAATAATTTTTCTTAAAGAATCAATTATTTGATCAACATGGTTTTTTTCTGCAATGAGTGGTGGGGAAAGTGCAATGATATCTCCTGTGAATCGTAACAATATATTTTTATCATGAAATGCATTTTCAAAAACATCATATCCTCTTTTCCCAATTTCTCCATTCCTTGGGGACATTTCAATCCCTCCAACAAATCCAAGATTTCGTATATCAATCACATGATCGACTCCGTTTAAAGAATGCAATGCGTCTTCCCAATATTGTGCCATCTGTGCTGCTTGATCAAATAAACCCTCCTCAGAATATACTTCAAGAGTTGCAAGAAGGGCTGCGGCTGCCAAGGGATGTGCTGAATAGGTATAACCATGGAATAGGTCAATCATTTTTGGATCTCCATCTTGATAGGCATCATAAATTTCATTTTTAACCATCACTGCTCCCATAGGAACTGTCCCACTAGTAAGACCTTTCGCACAAACAATCATATCAGGAACAACATCAAAATATTGTGCAGCAAAAGGCGTTCCCAGTCTGCCAAAACCAGTAATTACTTCATCAAAAATCAGTAGAATATCATGTTCTGTGCATATCTCTCGAATTTTTTCTAAATATCCTTTTGGAGGGATCAATACACCTGTGGAACCTGCAATGGGTTCGGTTATGAATGCAGCTATTTGATCTGCTCCATGTTTTTCAATAATACGAAGTAAATCATCAGCCAGTTCCATTCCCCATTGTGGAACACCTTTACTAAATGCATTTTTATCCAAATTATGAGTAGTCACTACATGATCTACATTTTCAAGAAGAGAAAAATGTTTTTTATTCAACGGAAGGCCACCTACTGAAATTCCACCAAATCCAACGCCATGGTATGCTCTCTCTCTACCAACTAAAAGTGTTTTATCAATTTTTCCTCTATGTTGTTGATACCCAAGTGCTATTTTTAAAGCTGTATCAACAGACTCTGAACCTGAATTAGTAAAAAAGACATATTGAAAATCATTGGAGGGTGCAATATCTAATAATTTTCTTGCAGCTTCAAATCCTAACGGATGGCCCATTTGAAAAGAAGGTGCATAATCTAATTTTTTTGCCTGTTGTTGAATAGCTTTGACAATCTTTGGATGATTATGTCCTGCATTACAACACCACAAACCTGATGTCCCATCTAATACAGATGTTCCATCAATCTTTTTATAAAAAACACCTCTCGCTTCATTCATCAATCTTGGACTTGCTTTAAAGGCTCTATTCGCTGAAAATGGCATCCATAAATGTTTAAGATTTTTGGTCTCTTTCATCTTATTAATCTCCAAACCACCAACTTTTATTTGAACTATCATAATCAATATAAATATGTTTCGCTTCTCGAAATTCGTCCAGTGCTTCTATTCCGTGTTCACGGCCAATTCCAGACTGTTTCATCCCCCCAAATGGGGCTGCAATATTTTCCATTAACGGATTATTGATACAGACTGTTCCTGATTTTATTTTATCCGCAGCACTCATAGCACGCTCAATATCTCTAGTGAAAATTGTACACCCTAAACCATATTTTGTTGCATTTGACATTTCAATTGCTTCATTCAATGACTGGACTTTTTGAATTGGTATTACTGGGCTGAAAGACTCTTCTGTTACTATATCCATATCAGGAGTTATATGATCAAAAATCGTAGGCATATAAAAATATCCTGTATTTAATTTTTTTGGCTGATTACCTCCAATAAGGACGCGAGCACCCTGTTTACTAGCTAGATTTACTTTTTCAATCGTATTATCCAGTTGAACTTTTGATGCCATTGGACCCAAATCTGTATTTTTATCCATTGGGTCTCCCAGTTTTATCTTTTTTGCTTCTTCAATCAAAGCTTCTGTAAACTTATCTGCAACGGCATTGTAAACATATACACGTTCAACAGAGGTGCATACTTGACCTGAATTCACGAAACCACCCCAAGATGTTCCCTTTGCAGCAACTTCTATATCAGCATCATCACAGACTATTACAGGGTCTTTCCCTCCTAATTCTAGAGACACCTTTTTTAGATTATCTGCAGCAACTTTCGCAATTCTTTTCCCAGTTTGAACTGATCCAGTAAACGTGATTATTGGAACTTTCGGATGCTTTACAATTCCCTCACCGGCTTCAGAGCCATATCCTGTAATCACATTCATAACTCCAGGTGGCATTATTCCACTAACAACCTCTATCCAGTGTAAAATAGATACGGAGGTGATTTCACTAGGTTTCATAATAATCGTATTCCCAGCAGCCAAAGCAGGGGCAAGTTTCCAGCCCATAAGAGATAATGGGTAATTCCATGGGATGATACAACCCACTATTCCATATGGTTCATATCTTACTAAAGACATAGATTTTTTTTCTACAGGAGCAACAATTTTCCCTACCTGATCTCGAGCAAGTTCGCTATAATATTCAAGATACTCTGCAAGATCATCAATCTCAGAAAGTGCATCTTTATAAGGTTTCCCCATTTCAGAAGAAATTGTTTTCGCTAATGATTCAGCATTCTCTAGAGAAACTTTTGCAAGGGTTTTTAGGCGATCACGGCGATTTCCAGGGGTCATATTTCCCCATTCTTTGAATGCCACTTGAGCAGCTTCTACTGCTTTTTCTACATCAACATCTTCACTCGCAGGCACCCTAGCAATCACCTTTTCAGTATACGGATTTATAACATCAAATGTTTTTCCTGATTCTGCTTCACACCATTCATTATTTATATAATTTTTATAGTTCATTTCTTCCCCTTTGTAAATTTGGATAGTATTTCCTTGATATCTTTTAAAAATAGAAAAAACACAATGATTGATCCAATTCCAAGCATGAATACGGTAATCCAAGTAAATATTTCCCAATAACTCAATGGTCTATCCTTTTATGTATGAAGATACCCATAAAAAACCCCGCAATAGAGATAGGAACCGTAATATACATCACAAATTCTTGTAAAAATTCAATCCCAAACCATTGAACAATATATGTTTCTTCGGCTACATCAAAGGTACCCATCGTCATAATATATATATTAAGAATAATAGTAGAGATTAATCCAGATGATGCACTAATAAACCCTGCAAGAGGTTTTCTAAAATTTTTAATAAATAACCCCAATAAAATAGGTGCCAAAGTACTTGATATTAAAATGGACGCTAGGAAGACCCAAAGACCAAGCATTTGCTCAAACATAACAGCCATTCCAAAACCCAATACCCATGATAAAAGAATACCATATCGAGTAGTTTTAATTAAATCAACATCAGTTGCATCAGGTTTTATAACAGGTTTATAAATATCATAGGAAACATTTCCTCCTGCAACAAGGCAGTATGAATCCAATGTAGACATTTCTGTTGATAAAACACCTGCAATAAATAAGCCCACTACTCCTGCCGGTAATGCCGCTACTACTACTGTTAAAAGGGCAGCATCTGGAGCAACATCTGCTGGTAGCAAACCTTTTATTACAGCTGTTTTTGCAGACATTGCCAAAATAGTAATGATCCAATCATAGGAACCCCAAATAAAAATTCCAATAATTAGTGCATTCCGAACATTTTTATATGATTTAGCAGCAAATATTCTCTGATAAAAGGTTGGCTCTACTAAAACCGATAAACCGGTAGAGGCGTAAATAATAATTAAAAAGATATTCAAATCACCCATTGTATCGAAAAAACTTCCTGGCAATAATTCTATCATAGCATTAAAACCACCAATAAAGTTCATAGCAAAAGGAAAAGCAATAGCAATCACTAAACACATCATGACAAATTGGATAGAATCTGTTAAAGCAACAGCCCAAAATCCACCAGTAAGTGTATATATTAATGCAATACCTCCAAGTACAAGCATACCTAAAATAGGATCCCACCCAAGTACTACCTCACCAATCATACCAAAACCATATAGTGATAACGCGGGTAATGAATAAATAAATGAAGTGACAGCACCGACATATCTAGTATTCTTCCCGTAATAAAAATCCAAAATATCTGGAAGACTTTTAAAATTATCTTCGCGCAGGCGTCTGGCTAACAGTAGTGCTGCAATTAAAAAGAACGCATAAGTTGGTCTCGCATAGCCAAACCAAGCAACAACTCCATCTGTGAAAGCAAGCTGTGTGTCTCCAAATAATACATCAATTCCATAATAGGTGGAAATAAGAGTGGTTATGAGTAGCGGTGTTGTTAGTGACCTACCAGCTAGAAAAAAATCATCGAAATCTTCGTGTTTTTTTGCAAACCAAAATCCAACACCCACCATACCGGATAAATAAATTATAATAATAACATAATCAATTCCTGAGATAGAATACATTTTCTACGATATCCAATCTAAAAACTGATAGTATTTTGCAGCAAACGGCAGGAACCAGGGATTTTTTCTGTAGAAAAACATGGTTTGATGTGGTATTTCTTTAAATGGACTACGTTCTTTTTGACCAGATAATAACAGCCCCAATTCTGTTCCAAGATAAGTAGCAATAGATAAACCATGCCCACCATATCCAAACGCATAATGAATTCCGTTAACCTCGCCGATGTGTGGCATTAGATCAAAAGTAATCCCCAGTTTTCCAGTCCATGTATGGGTAAATTTTACAGTTTCTAACTCTGGAAAAACTTTTCTTACTTGTGTAGATAGAAGTACTGCACTTTCATTGAGATCTAGATCTGTACTCAGATCATTTCTACCACCCCAAAGCATACGTCCATCTGGTGTGAGTCTAAAATAATTTATGAACCATTTTGAATCATAAAACATTCGACCCTTCGGACTTATTTTTTTTTGAACATCTATTGGAAGTGGTTCAGATACAATTATATAACTTCCAACTGGAAAAATTTTTGGTTTTAAATCTGGAATCAGCGTATCTGTATACCCATTTGTAGCAATAATCACATCCTTAGATTTGATAACTCCACGACTGGTTAAAACTTCATAAAACTTTCCATCCTTTTTTATAGAGTCCACACTACTATTTTCACATAGTATCACTCCCAAATTAGATACAACACGGGCTAACCCATTCACATATTTCGCTGGCTGTAAGCCACCACTAATCTCGTCAGATAGTCCACCAAAATAAAAATCAGTTCCAATTTCAGATTGGATTTCTTCCTTGGGTACTAATGTTTTCTCATGACCTAACTCTCGTTTTATCCATTCAGCATATTCAGGTAGTTTATCATAATGAGATTGTTTACCCGCTAAGGCAATATGTCCGTTTCTAGACCAATCACATTCGATTTCTTCTTCAAGAATTATTTTTTCTAATACATCAATCGCATCTACGGATGCTTTCCAAAACTCACGAGCATAATCTATTCCATATTTCTTGTAGATCTTAAAAATATCTTGTTTTAATCCAGGAGTTGCCATTCCTCCATTGCGAGAACTAGCTCCCCAGCCAATATTATTTTGTTCGAGAACTACAACAGAATTACCAGCTTTTGCAAGCACTCTCGCTGCCGCTAGACCAGTATAGCCACTCCCTACAATTGCAAAATCAATTTTCTCTGGAAGAACATCAGACACTAATAAATTCTTTTCAGGGACATACTCTTCCGTCCAATAGACTTTAGGTATCATATACTACTGGATGGTCGCTTTAACTGAGTCTTGAAAAATATTCAGTGTTTCATTAATAATATCATCCGTATGTGAAGCGCACAGAAACCATGGCTCTCGGGGATCATTTTCAACCCAAACACCTCTATTATACATATTATTCATAATAGTTTCATACATATTATCATTACTATAGGCAAGATCTCTGACTTCTTCCACCTTTCTATCAGTTATCAAAAATCCCTGAATATTTGGATGGCCACACATTTGGTGGGTGACACCAGCATCTGTAAGAATTTGATCAATACCATTTTTTAAACGCATACCTCTTTTAGCAAGATCTTGCAGAACCTCTGACTCTGCTAAAATATCCAACACTGCATTAGCTGCAGCCATACTTACACCATTCGCACCAAATGTTCCTGCGTGAGTTACACTACCTCCACCAATTACATCCATCACCTCTGCTTTTCCACCAAATGCAGCTACGGGTAATCCATTCCCCAGGCTTTTTGCATAAGTAGATATATCAGGGATAACATCATATGTCTCTCTCGCACCTCCATTAGATAATCTGAAACCCGTTTTTACTTCATCAAAAATGAGAACTATATTGTACTTATTACAAAGAGATCGTAGGTGATCTAAAAATCCATCTTTGGGTTCAATCCCAGCTATATTTCCTAAACAAGGTTCAACAAGTATCGCTGCAAGTTCACCATAATGATCTTTAACGCACCTTTCAATAGCATCAAAATCATTAAAAGGTAAACAATATACATAGTCTCTTATTTTATTTGGTATTCCAGAACCAACCTGTAAAGGAATGGGAGATGTCCTAGAACCCATAGCCCCAACAGGACTAGATGCAGTACTAAATAATACGTAATCATGTGCACCATGATATTGACCTTCAAACTTGATAAATTTTTCTTTATTCGTATAACCTCTAGCTGTGCGCAAAGCATGCATTGTCGCTTCTGTACCAGTGTTTGTGAATCTAAGTTTCTCCATTCCAGGAATCATTTTTACTAATTTTTCTGCAACAAGAACCTCTAACTCAGTAGTCGCTGCAAACGTTGTCCCATTCCCCAAATATTTAATAACCTCTTGGTTGACTCTATCATCAGCATGCCCAAGTATGATAGGCCCCCATCCTAAACGATAATCTATAAATTTATTTCCATCTGCATCCCATATATAAGCCCCCTTACCTTTGGATATCACAGGTGTGCTGGCTTTACCCAAATAACGAAAATTTGAGCTTACTCCTTTAACTAAAACATTAAATGCTCTATCAAAGATGGGTTGGGATTTTTTTCTTGAGTAACTCATATCGGCTCCATTTAATTAAGCTTATTTATATAATATAAATTTTTAATAACATATTTTTGAAAACTTATGCTCTATCTATTAGATTTTAGTCAATACTAAAGCGCTATATCTTTAAATCCTACTTATTATGTTACAAAACGTAAGCATGAGAAAACAATTTTTCAAAAAAATATTATATGTTTTACAATTCTCTGTCGTTTTTTCTTCTAGTCTACAAACGCCAAAAGAATTTTTAGGATATGAACTAGGTGAAAAGTTTTCTTTTCACCATGATGCTATAAATTATTTTAAACATGTCTCTGAAATCGCAGAGCATGTCAGCCTCGTTCAATATGGTGACACCTACGAAGGTAGGCCTCTTGTCACTGCAATTATAACTCATCCTAAAAATACAAAATCATTAGATGCAATTAGGATTCAACATTTAACCTCATCCGGTTTGGCTGAGGGTGAATCCATGGATAACGATTTAGCGATTGTATGGTTAAGCTATTCAGTCCATGGCAATGAATCCAGCTCAATGGAGGCAGCAATTAAAACTCTCTATTCTTTTGCGGACAAAACAAATAAAAAACATATAAAATGGTTGGAAAAAGTTGTATTAATTATCGACCCCTGTATTAATCCCGATGGAAGAGATAGGTATGCTAATTATTACAGAATGACAAGCAATCACATTCCTGATATAGATGCAACTACACGCAGCCATAGAGAGCCATGGCCCGGAGGTAGGACTAATCATTATTACCACGATCTAAATAGAGACTGGTGCTGGCAAAGTCAAAAAGAGACACAGGCAAGAATGAAACTATATAAAAAATGGATGCCTCACGTACATGTGGACTACCATGAACAGTCCTATAATGATCCATACTACTTTGCACCTGCTGTTCAACCTTATCATCAATTAATTACAAATTGGCAAAAAGAATTTCAAGCCATCATTGGAAAAAATAATGCAGATTATTTTGATAAAAGCCAGCTTTTATATTTTAGGAATGAAGAATTCGATCTACTATATCCCGGTTTTGGGGATACCTACCCAATCTTTAATGGAGCTTTGGGAATGACCTATGAAAAAGGTGGTAGCGGGGCTGGAGGAGTGGCTGTTAAAACATCAGCGTCTGATACTCTTACGTTAAAAGAAAGAATAGAACACCACTACCTTACAGGGGTGTCAACTGTTGAAGCTACTTATGCAAATGCAGATCGAGTAATCAGCGAGTTTAATAAATATTTTACAATTCCTTATTCAAATAAAAGTAACAGTTATCAAACCTATATAATCCCTAATAAAAACAATACAAATAAAATAAAGGATCTAATCCATCTGTTAAAAATAAATGGTATAGAATATGGTTTTCTTCAATCCAAAAAATCAAAATCTATAAAATCCGCCTTTCATTATAAAACAGGTAAAACAAAAACCGTGAAAATTACTGCGAAAGATCTGTGTATACCTGTAAACCAACATCTTGGGATATTGACAAATGTTTTATTTGAACCAAAAACATTTCTTTCTGATACGCTAACATATGATATTACAGCATGGTCTTTGCCGTATGTATACGGACTCGACGCTTACGCAACAGAAAAACAAATTGATATAAATACATCTCAAAATACAGAATTTCATAAAATAGAATACAATCGGGATACGGATAATTATGGTTATTTATCCAAATGGGGATCAATAAATGAATTGCGATTTCTCGCAGAAATTTTGAAAAATAAAGTAACCGTTCGAATCGCTGAAAAATCTTTCACCCACAGTAATACTAATTATCAACCTGGGGCTTTATTTATTTCACCAAGAGGAAATGAACATCTAGGCGATAAACTACATGAAATTATTTATAATGCCGCCTCAAAGCATGGACCTGATTTATTAAGCATAAAAACAGGTGCATCTTCTAAGGGTATTGATCTTGGATCATCAAATTTTAATATCATAACAAAACCTAGAGTTGGTGTCCTCGCAGGTGATGGAATATCAAGTAATAATTTTGGAGAAATCTGGCATTTTTTTGAACAACAAATACATTTTCCAATTTCAGTTTTTAATACATCTGATTTCAAATCAATACCTTTTGATAAATTAGATGTATTAATCCTTCCAAACGGTAGTTATAGTTTTCTAAAAACAGAAATACCCCCAAATGCTCAAGTAAAGAAAGAAACGGGAGCATCTTTATTAATCAAAGCATCTCCTCCCCCTCAATTATTAAAATGGGTTCAAAATGGTGGACGAATGATTATTATTGGTTCTGCAATGGAAAAATTTGTCGATCAAAAAGGTTATGGACTGGTAAAATACGAATCAGAAACTGCAAAAAAGGAAGCAAAAAAAGTCGCTGAAAAAGAAAAATTAAGTGATCGAAACAAAAAGTATGGTAATAGAAAAAGAAAACGATTGATCGATTCAGCTTATGGGAGTATAGTAAAAATCGAAATGGATAATTCTCATCCGCTAGCATTTGGTTATGATGAAATCTATTTTAATCTTAAACTCGAGAAAAAATTGTATCCATTATTACCAAAAGGATGGAACGTAGGAATATTAAATAATTCGAATTCCCATATTTCAGGATTCATGGGCAATCGAATAAAGAAAAAAATAAATAATAATTTAATTTTTGGTGTTCAAGATATTAAAAAGGGCAGAATCATTTATATTGCAGATAATCCATTATTCCGTTCCTTCTGGTATAATAGTAAAGTACTATTTGGAAATGCCGTGTTTTTTGTAACATATTAAATATAATATGAATGCTTCAATCTTGTGATACTGTCATCTAATGAGTACTAATGCTGTTATACTTCTTTCTGGGGGTCTTGATTCCACAACCTGTCTTGCAATTGCAAACAGTCAAGGTTATAGGTTAAACACCTTAACTGTTAATTATGGACAACATCATGATTTTGAATTGCAATCTGCAAAAAAAATCGTTGATTTCTTTAATGTTAAAAATCATAGAATGATTGATATAGACTTAGCCCAGTTCGGAGGTTCAGCGCTTACAGATCAAGGACCTATACCAAAAGACAGAAATGAGTCTAATATGAGAGATATACCTGTTACTTATGTACCAGCAAGAAATACTATTTTCCTTTCGCTGGCATTAGCATGGGCAGAAACTTTAGATGCATTTAATATATTTATCGGCGTAAATGCACTGGACTACAGTGGCTATCCTGATTGCAGACCAGAATATATTGCAGCTTTCGAAAAAATGTCCAATTTGGCAACAAAAGCCAGTGTCTCAGGATCAACATTTCAAATTCACACTCCGCTCATCCAAATGACGAAAGCCGAAATTATACTTGCTGGTTCAAAATTAGGAATAGACTACAGTCTTACATCTAGCTGTTACGATCCTTCTAAAAATGGTAATCCCTGTGGACATTGTGATGCCTGCTACTTAAGATTAAAAGGTTTCAAGGAAGCGAAGCAATCAGACCCCTTATCCTATTCTAGTAAATAATGTATAATGTAAAAGAAATATATTACACTATTCAAGGAGAAGGATACTATACTGGCAGGCATGCTGTGTTTATTCGTTTTACAGGGTGTAATCTATGGACAGGGCTTGAAAAAGATCGAAGTAATGCAATCTGTAACTGGTGTGATACAGATTTTTTGGGGACAGATGGCCCAAATGGTGGAAGATATACGGAAAATGAAATAAAAGAAATTATAAAAAGTCTATGGCCAAGTGGTCAATCAGACACACCATATGTAATATGTACAGGTGGTGAACCTTTACTTCAATTAGATAGCAAACTCATATCAATAATCCATGACGCAGGTTTTGAAATTGGGATCGAAACTAATGGCACAAAACTCCCACCTGATGGAATTGATTGGATATGTGTGAGTCCAAAATCAAACACCGATTTTATTTTAAAAAATGGGAATGAATTAAAAATTGTATACCCTCAATGTGGAATCAACCCTAAAAAACATGAAAAGTTAAACTTTGATTATTTTTTCATTCAGCCTATGGATGGTCCAAAACAAGAAGAAAATATTAAAAAATCTGAAGAATTTATTATGAAACATCCCCAATGGAGACTTAGTCTTCAGACACATAAAATCATGGGAATACCTTAACTCAAATCATGGAAGTCTATAAAACATTTACAATTGAAGCTGCACGAAAATTACCAAATCTACCAGATGGCCACCCATGTAAAAATGTACATGGCCATTCATTTAAGATTATAATTACTGTTAGTGGCAATATCCAAAAAACCACTGGATTTGTCATGGATTTTGGAGATATTGACGATGCTTTTAATCCCATTCATAATTTATTAGACCATTCCTATTTAAATGATATTGACGGGTTGGAAAATCCATCAAGTGAAAATTTATGTAGTTGGATTTGGAATAAACTCTTCAAAATATTACCAGATTTGAAACAAATAGAAATAAAAGAAACTGAACTGACAGGTTGCATCTATAAAGGAGAATAAATTGGCAAAGGCAGAAGGAAAAACATTTGAATATCTAGATACATCTCATATTAATCCAAATTTATTAGAAGTATTTGACTTTGATAGTCCAGACCAATATATAAAAACTGAGACAGATGAGTTTAGTGCGGTCTGCCCTTTCAGCGGACTACCTGATATAGCCTATGTTAAAATTGAATATCATCCTTTTGGTGGTAAGTGTGTAGAATTGAAATCTCTCAAATATTACTTTGTCAGCTTTAGAAATGTTGGAATCTACCAAGAAGCTGTAACCAAACGGATTTATTCTGATCTAAAATCAGTATTAAATACCGATAAATTAATGGTCACAACCTTATATAATATACGCGGTGGATTCCAGACTACGTGTGTTGAAGGTTCCTTGGACTAAATCATGATTCAACTTAGCTGCCAAGACATGGTCAGCCCTATTAAACGCATATTACTTAAACATCCAAAAGATGCGTTTATTAATCAAGCTAAAATTAATAAGGAAACTAATCAATTAAATTATTCGAGCATTCCAGATTATGAAAAATCCTGCACAGATTATGACAAATTTTTAAAATTGATTAAATCATTTGGACCAGAAATTCACTTTTTACCTACTGATAAATCAACATCTCTAGATTCTATCTATACACATGATCCATGTATTATATCAAACGGCGGAGCCATTATATGTAATATGGGGAAAAAAGCACGATCCCAAGAACCCAATACAATAAGAAAATATTTTGAATCTATTAATGTGCCAATATTAGGTCAAATTGAATACCCTGGGGTCCTAGAAGGCGGTGATGTTGTCTGGATTGATCAAAAAACCGTAGCCGTTGGTGAAGGATATCGATCTAATATAGAAGGGATTACACAATTCCAAACACTTTTAGGTGATCTGGTCGATAATGTGATTCCAGTGCCATTGCCTCACTGGAATGGTTCAAGTGATTGCCTCCATCTTATGAGTAACATTTCTCCGATAGATCACAATCTATTTTTAGTTTATTCTAGGTTGCTTCCTGTACCATTCAGAAAATATCTTCTGGATCGAAAAATTCAACTTATTGAAGTCTCTGATGCAGAATATGATTCTATGGGTTGCAATGTTTTAGCAGTGGGGAATAAAAAAGTTGTTATGATAGAAGGCAATCCAATCACACAAAAAAAACTTGAAAAAAATGGTGTGGAAGTCCACACCTACGATGGTAAAGAAATATCCTTAAAAGGTGCAGGTGGTCCTACCTGCTTGACTCGACCTTTTTTTAGATCAATGACATGAGTTATAATAATCATTTCAATGCCGAGACACAACTTAGGCTCTCACCATTTTTTGAAAGGACATCTAAATTAAATGAATCTCAGGAATGGAGACGTTGGTCTGGGTATTTATCCGCTACAAATTATGAACTTACCCATGAGAATGAATATTTTGCTATTCGGACTAAATCTGCTCTCTTAGATATAACGCCTTTATATAAATACATTATTGAAGGCCCTGATGCCCAAGTGTTTCTCAATCAATTAGTAACAAGAAATATTAATATTTGTAAAGTTGGGCAAGTAATGTACACACCATGGTGCGATGAAGATGGTAAAGTTATTGATGATGGGACAGTGCAAAGGTTATCAGAGCAAAAATTTAGAATTACCAGCGCAGAACCAAATTTAGAATGGTTAGAATACAATGCCCTGGGACTGGATTTGGCCGTTAATGATGATTCAAATAATACGGCAGCCTTGGCGTTACAAGGACCAAATTCACGTAAAATATTAAATGCGATTGCCAAAGATTCTTTAGACCGCCTGAAGTTTTTTTGGATGATGAATACTAGCATCGGTGATTGCTCTGTCTCTATTTCCCGTACCGGTTATACAGGTGACTTAGGTTTTGAAATTTGGATCGACCCTAAAGATGCTTTGACTGTTTGGGATATTCTTTTAGAAAAAGGTAAACCATTTGGTATCACTCCGACTGGACTACATGCTTTGGATATCGCTCGCATAGAGGCTGGTCTAATTCTATTGGATGTAGATTACATTTCCTCACGCCATGCTATTATAGAATCTAGAAAGTCATCTCCTTTTGAATTAGGATTGGGATGGGCAGTTAAAATGAAAAAAGATAACTTTATTGGGAAAAATGCATTGGAAAAAGAACTTGTCAAAGGTCCTGAATGGGAGTTTATTGGTATAGAAATAAAGTGGGATCAATTGGAAAAACATTATAGAGAGGTTGGTCTAGCTCCTGGGATTCCCTCTACCGCTTGGCGTACAAGCACACCATTATATTATAACCACCAACAAGTGGGATATGCTACTAGTGGTGCCTGGTCTCCTATTTTAAAGCGTTATATTGCTCTAGCCCATGTAAAAAGTAACTATTCAATGATAGGGACAGCCCTTGATTTTGAATTAAAAATCGAGCATTTTAGAAAACTAACGAAAGCTAAAGTTGTTAAAACGCCATTTTTTGATCCTAAAAGGAAACGATCTTGTCCAGAATAAATAAATTTGATGCAATTGTTATCGGTGGTGGGCATAATGGCTTAACAGCGGCGGCATATCTTTCACGTGCTGGGAAAAAAGTCTTAGTATTAGAAAGAAGACATGTGCTCGGTGGTGCTGCAGTTACGGAAGAAGTTTTTCCTGGGTTTAAATTTTCTGTTTGTTCTTATGTCGTCAGTCTCATGAAAGCTAATGTCATGCGCGAACTGATGTTACCTCGGTTTGGTCTTGAACTATTACCACTGGAAAGTACTTTTACACCATTGGAAAATGATTACTTATTGCGTACCGCAGACGCAGATCAAACCTATCGTGAGATTGCTCGGCACTCGGTTAGAGATGCAGAAACTTACATGCGCTTTGGCCCTCGCATGGGACAGATTGGGATGGCAGTCCGTCCGATACTGGAAACTCTTGCACCAAATGCACTTCGACCATCATTCTCAGATTTATCTAATATAAAAAAATTGTTGAATCATTTTAAGACTCTTTCAACAGAGCAGTTTGAATATCTAACAAAACTTATGACAATGAGTTCCGCTGATTTTCTTGACGAATGGTTTGAATTTGAGCCACTTAAAGCAACCATGTCAGCCAGTGGAATTATTGGGACTTTCATGGGACCGCGTTCGCCAGGTTCAGCATACGTTATGCTCCATCATTATATGGGTGATATCGATGGCGCTTTTAGAGCCTGGGGTTTCCAAAGAGGAGGTACTGGTGCAGTAAGTATGGCAATTGCTAGATCCGCAAAACATTTTGGAGCTCAAATCATAACAGAAGCTCCTGTAGAAAAGGTAATTACAAAAAATGGACGTGCTATTGGAGTCGCTATGGAAAATGGCGATGAATATAAGTCTGATATAGTCATTTCAGGGTTAGATCCAAAACTATCTTTTTTAAAACTATTAGAAGAAAATGAGCTACCTTCTGACTTTGTACAATCTATTAAAAATTTTCGTATTCGTGGTTCTTCAGGTAAAGTCAATTTAGCTCTGGACGGGCTCCCTGATTTTACTTGTTTACCGGGTGATGGGCACCATCTCCGTGGTGCTATATCCATAAGCCCTAGCTACGACCATTTAGAACAGGCTTACGATGATGCAAAATATGGCAACTTTTCTCAGAAACCTTTTATGGATATAATACTACCGTCTGTACTTGACCCAGAAATGGCACCGCCAGGGAAACACGTTATGTCATGTTTTGTACAGTACGCTCCTTATGATATAAAAGGTGGATGGGATAATAATAAACGTGACGCTTTTGGAGATGCTGTGATTAATACATTGGCCCAATATGCTCCAAATATAAAAGAGCTTATCTTACATCGTCAGGTATTAACACCAGCTGATTTAGAATCTACATTTGGACTAACCGAAGGGAACATTTTTCATGGTGAATTAACAATTCAGCAATTGTTTTCTTTACGCCCTGCCGTAAAATGGGCAGACTATACAACGCCAATTAAAAATTATTTTCAATGTGGTTCTGGCACACACCCTGGAGGTGGAATAACGGGTTCACCTGGAGAAATGGCTGCAAAAAAGATATTAGGTATATTAAAATGAAACATTATGATGTGATTATAATTGGTAGCGGCATAAACAGTTTAAGTTCTGCGGCACTCCTTGGTAAAGTTGGGAAAAGAGTCTTGGTTTTAGAGGCTTGCTCCAATATAGGTGGAATGGCATCAACAATTGAATTTGTACCTGGATTTAAATGTAATCTAATTCATGATGCAGTAAAATGGATTAATCCAAGGTTGCTAAAAAAATTAGATATTAATTCACATGGATTAAATCTAATAAAACCTTCTGTAACACATGTTGCCTTGGGAGATAATAATGAACACCTATTATTCCATCGGGACCTTGACAAAACAACTGAATCAATTAGAAAGTTATCCACCAAAGATGCTGAAAATTGGAAAAATTTTACTATATACATTAAAAAGCTAACTGAATTCTTAGAACATTTATATCAAATCACTCCTCCTGAGGTTCCTAATATTGGGATCGTAGAAGCATTGTCAATGAGGTCAATGTTAAATCCAATTCTTAAACATGGAACTCAAGGCATAGTTGATCTGCTTAGAGTCGCTCCCATGATGATGCCCGAAATGATGGACGAATGGTTTGAAAATGACTTGCTACGAGGTGCTCTTTCAGCTATTGGTGTCCACCACTCATCTCTTGGACCTTTTTCTGCTTCTACAGGATATAATTTTCTACATCAGCATTTATATAATGGAGGTGTTATTCATAATAATTGCTTTATTAAAGGTGGTACTTTAGAATTTGCAAAAACCTTACAAAAGGTTGCAGAATCTTATAGAGTCGAGGTCAGGATAAATACAAAAGTTAAATCTATAAATATAGATAATGATTTTTGTAAGGGTATTACACTTGAAAATGGAGATGTAATTAATAGTGATATTGTAGTTTCAGGGGTGGATCCAAAAAATACTTTTATGAATCTTGTTGGTGTACCAAAATTGAATCCAAACTTTCATACTCAACTTAGGAATATAAAATATCGTGGTAGTACTGCCCGAATTCATTTTGCATTAAAGAGTAAACCCATAATAAAAAATGTTTCATCAGAACATATGAATACTATGTTTTCAATCTGTCCCAGTATCGAATATTTAGAACGTTCCAGCGATTCTGTAAAATATGGACGTCTTTCAGAAAATCCATTTATCGAATTTTGTTTTCCTAGCATTATTAACCCCGAATTTTCGCCTGAGGGAAAACATGTGGTTTCTGCAACTGTTCAATATGCTCCCTATCATTTACGTAACCAAAAATGGAATTCTACAATTAATGATGAACTAAAAAACAACGTTACTCGCATATTAGAAAAATCAATGCCTGGCTTTACAGATCTAGTTGAATCAACTTTGATTCACTCTCCAAAAGATTTAGAGAATGAATTTGGACTTTCAGAAGGAAATTTAAACCATGGAGAAATGACTCTCGATCAGTTTATGTTTATGCGCCCCACTATAAGCACTGCTCAATATAAAACCCCTTTTAATAATCTTTATCTTTGTGGTCCGGGAACCCATCCTGGAGGCGGACTACATGGCACTAACAGTCTTAATGCAACGCAAACAATAATAAAGGATAAATAATGATCAATTTTTCAGTTCTAGATGAACAACTTATAGATCGTATAATGGAAGAAACATATCATCTTTTAGAAGAAACAGGTGTTGAGGTTCAATGTGATGAGTTAATTGATCGAATGGTGGAGGCTGGATTGCCATTTAATAAGGATACAAAGCGTATTACTTTTCCCAGAACCATAGTTGAGAAAAGTATCGCATCATCTCCAGAAACGATAAAACTTTTTGATCGAAATGGTGGCCATTTTTCTACAATTGGTGGAAATCAGACAAACTTTGTTCCAGCATCATCAGCATTAAACATATTAGATTGGAGAACTGGTGAACGTAGAGCAGCACAAACAGCTGATTTTATTGAATACATAAAAGTTGTAGATCAAACAAAACACATTGCCTATCCATCTACAGCGTTTTCCACAGATGATATTCCTCAAGATATAGCTGATGCTTGGAGATTATATCTGGTAATGAATCACAGCGACAAGCCTATTGTTACCGGAGCCTTTACACATCATGGTGTCCCTCGGATGGCACGCATGATGGAATGTTTCCGTAAGGATCACAATGAAATGGTAGAAAAACCAATGGCAGTCTTTACCTGTTGTCCTAACAGTCCACTGCGTTGGGGGATTGATTCAAGTCATAATCTTATAGATTGTGTAGAAAAAGGTATTATCGTTGAAATAGTTCCCGTACTAATGATTGGACTAGCAGTCCCTGTAACTACAGTTGGTGCACTTGTAATGCAAACTGCTGAAGTATTAAGTGGCGTTGTTTTCACCCAGTTAATCAGACCGGGAGCTCCAGTTATTTTTGGAGGTGCTCCTGGTTCATTCCATATGCAACTCATGAGCGCACCTATGACCGGTGTCGAATCCTTACAATTATATTGTGGATATGGGCAAATTGCACAACATTTAAAAATCCCTTCTCAGGCATACATGGGGCTTGGTGATGGAAAATTTAATGATCCTCAGGCAGGTGCGGAAACAGCCAGTGGTGCTTATTTAGCTGCTTTAAGTCGAATTAATCAGGTAGCAGGTGTGGGAATGCTAGATTTTGTAAATTGTTTTAGCTTAGAAAAACTAGTCTTTGATGATGAGATATGTGGACACGTGAACCATTTCACAAGAGATATTGAAATAAAAGAAGATCTACCCATTAAACCATTCATTGATGAGGTTCTAACCGAACAACAGATCTGTACCATGGAACATACATTGGAATATTGGCCGAATGAGCTTTACATGCCCGGACCTATGGTAGACAGGACAAGCTGGCAACAGTGGGAACAATTTGGAAGCAATAATTGGCAGGACCGTGCTCGAAATTTGATTCAGGAATCACTTGATAAATATAATAAAAAACCACTTGAAGAACATCTGGATCATGAGTTGCGTAAAATTATGTGCAACAGTGATATAGATTTAAATACACTCCCAGCGATTAATTAAGCTAAATTTTTTAATATGCAACCTAAATCACTTATTGAGAGATTATCTACAGGTCCTGTCCTACTTGATGGTGCAATGGGTTCATTACTTATGGATATGGGACTTGATTCAGGGCAACCTCCTGAGGAGTGGACCATGAAATTTCCCGATAGGATTGGGAAAATACATAAGTTATATCATGAGGCAGGCAGTGATATCCTCCAGACTAATACATTTGGTGCATCCTATTATAGATTAAAAGAATGTGGTATTTCCGAACATCATGATCTTGTTAATCAAAGAGCCGTAGAAATTTGCAGGGAATACGGCGGGAATTCGCTTGTATCAGGTGATATTGGTCCGTCTGGTTTATTAATTGAGCCACTTGGGCCTGCTACTTTAGAAGAATTAGAAAAAGCTTTTTATAAACAGGCTGTCGTTTTAGAAAAAGCAGATGTTGATCTGTTTAGTATTGAAACAATGATTGATATTGAAGAAGCAGTCCTCGCAGTCAAAGCTATCAGAAGCATTAGTAAAAAACCAATTATTGCAAATATGACTTATGCGAAAACCGGTAATGGGTTTTATACAGTAATGGGTAACTCTCTTGAAGAATGCACAAAAAAATTTCTTGATGCTGGTGCAGATATAATTGGAACAAATTGTAATCTAGATAGTGTGGAATTATATCAACTTGCAGAAGAATTATTGACCATTACAACTACGCCGATTTCCATAAAACCTAACGCTGGTCAACCTGAATTAAATGGAGATACTGTCTCTTATGGGCAATCCGTTGAAGAATTTGTAGATGGGATGGTAAAAATTCACCAATTAGGAATCCAAATACTTGGAGGGTGCTGTGGCAGCACGCCTGAATACATTAAACATTTATCTGAGCAACTGAAAAAGTAAATTATTTTCTTTTTTCAGGAAAATTAACGAGCTCTGCAAACACATCAGTAAAATCTGGATGCATACTTAGATCGAGATGCTCTGTTTTTTCTCTTATTGAAAAAAAGTTATTTGATTGTCTTTCATTGAATAATGCTTTTTTTGCACCTAAAAGAGCAGTATTGCCTGCTGTAGTGATCTTTTTCTGAGGAAAGTTTAAAAGACCAATACGACGAGAACTCCTTTTACTTATATAATTTCCGAAAGCTCCTGATAAATATACCTCCGCAACACTATCCTCTGATGAATCTAGTTCTTTCAATAATAATCGTATACCTGTAGCTATTGCTCCTTTAGCTAGCTGCAACTCTCGAATATCTTTCTGTGTGATCTTTATAGGGTCTAACACCATAATGTATTCTCCATCTAGAAATCTGCCATCAGCCTTAATTAAACCCATATCTAAATAAGCAGAAACAGCATCTACCAATCCGCTTCCGCAGATTCCTCTTGGCTCTCCTGAGCCTAATATTTTAGGCATTATTTTATTATTTTTTAGAGTAACCGTGGATATTGCACCGGTTGCTGCACGCATGCCCATAGAAATACCAGCGCCTTCAAAAGCAGGGCCAGCAGCCGTTGAAGCAGTCAATATCTTTTTTCTATTACCTACCATAATCTCTCCATTAGTTCCAAGATCTACCAGCACTCGTACCTCATCACTCTCAGACATATTTTGTACCCAAGCTCCAACTAATATATCGCTTCCAACAAAGCTCCCTATTCCTGGAAGAAATTCAATTATAACATCTCTATTTAGAGCCCAACCTAATTCTTTTGGTGAATAAATTTCTAAGTCATTTGAAATAGGTTCAAAAGGATGGAATCCCATAGGGGCAACATCCAATTCACAAAAAAGATTATGCATAACAGCATTCCCAACAATAATAACTCTTTTCAGATCATCTTTTGAACTTTGGGAACTTTGAAAAAGATCCATGATCATATCATACAATTGACCCCGAATTAATTTTTTCATTTCATTTTGTTTCTTCAATCTCGAGGCAGCATCAATACGCGTCATAATATCACCACCAAATCTAGCTTGTGGATTTATGCCTGTCTCAACTGCCAATACTTCACCTGTATTACGATCCACTAATTGAGCTGCTAACGTAGTTGTACCTAGGTCAATAGCAATACCAAGACCTTCCATTGGTATAAATTGAAACCTTGTATCATCAGACAAAACATCTGACTTCCATTGATCAAGCTCAATTACAAGATCATCATTAACTACTCCCTGACAGGCAAGGCGCCATCCATCCCTGATCTCTTTATCATTCAGTATCTGCTTCTGTGGGGAAGTAATAGGGAGCGTCCCTTCTTTGATCCGAATACGACAACCACGGCATCGTGCATGTCCTCCACAGGGAAATTCAACTCCATATGTAAATAATACATCATGAAGTTCAGATTTTTTTTCTACTTCAAAACTTTGTTTTAAAGGTAAAAGTGTTATGCGAGGTTTTTTCCCCATTGTTACAATAAAAATACTATTTAATAATGAACTGGTTTTGACAAATTAAGAATAAAGTTATACTTTCTAGTTATTTTGTTATACCGAGCAATTCTTTTGCCAACACAACACCCGCACTTGCATTGTCTTTGTAACCATCTGCGCCTATCTCATCTGCAAAATGCTGTGTTACAGGAGCTCCGCCAACTAATATAATCACATCATCTCGCATACCGGCATCTTTGAATGCATCTATAGTTGTTTTCATGCCAGGCATAGTAGTAGTAAGCAATGCTGACATGCAAACTAGTTTTGCATCATTTTCTTTTACAGCATCTATAAATTGTTCTGAGCTTACATTAGTACCTAAATCGACCAAACGGAAACCTCCTCCTTCTAATAATGCACCTAGTAAATTTTTTCCAATATCATGGACATCACCTTTTACGGTTCCAGTAATAGCACAAATAGCAGAATCACCAACCCCATCTCCAATAAGAAGTGGACGAATCAATGCCATCGCTCCTTTCATAGCTTTTGCAGACATAAGTAATTGAGGAATAAAATATTCAAATCGCTCAAATCTTGCACCTACCTCATCCATAGCTCTAATCATATATTCATTAATTAAAATATGAGGGTCAATTTTTTCAGCCAATGCTTGTTCTGTTATTGCAATCGCAGTAGGAGGATCTCCATTTAAAACAGCATCATGTAATTTTTCTAAATTTTCCATTTAATTTTTCAAATATAATTAAACCACAAATGTATTAACAATTCCTGTATCATTTCAAAAAAAAGAGACGGTAAACAAAATCTTTATTCATAATATAATTAAGTACTATAGCTGGTCAAGAATTGATTTAGGAAAATGCATTGCTACCAGCATATTGGGCACATCAACAACCTCCGCAATTTTTAGATCCCCAACCAAAGAACAAAGCATGTATGCATCTTCAGCAGATATATCATAGTTATTACTTAAATAATCTACCATGTAATTCACTGCTTTTTTTGTTGCGATATCAATGGTAGTCCCAAATCCAGTAACCGCATAGTAGTCGTCTGTCTCATATTGAGGCTCTTTGATTTCAGGCTTATCTTTTATCACTCTTAAACGATAAGTAAATGTCATTGGCGCCTCAATTGCTGTACCACAAACCTCTCCTAAACCCTGTACAGCATGACCATCACCAATGGAAAAGAGTCCTCCTTTTACAAATACCGGAAAGTAAACGGTCGTTCCTTCAACAAGGCTTGGGTCATCCATATTACCACCATTAGCTCTAGGAGGGATTGTTGATAACATTTCTTCTGTATCTGGCGCAACACCCATTATCCCTGGGAATGGTCTAAGCGGTATCTTTACTTTATCATTAAACATTGAGGTTTTATTTTTCACATCTATTTCGTGAATATTCAATTTTGGATTTGGAAAACGATCTGTTAAAAATCCAAAGCCACCCACGATTGCCTGCCAACCGTAATCATGTAGATCTATCTTTAGAAGGTCTACTGCTAAAATATCTCCAACTTCTGCTTCCTCAACATAAACAGGACCTGTTATTGGATGTATCGGTCCAAAATCGATATTTACAAGATCTTCAAGCTTTGCGTCAGAATGCAATTGCCTATCAGATGCCTCATATGTATCTGCTTTTATTACATCGCCTGATCTTACTGTTAGCACTGGGGGTATAAGTTTACTAAACTTGTTATGTTTTTGATCAGCGGTCAATACATGATCAGGAACAATATTATTCTCTTGCGAACAAGAACAGAATATTAAAGCAATTGATAAAGTAACTCTATTCATCATTCATCTCCTCTTATTTTTAATAGCAAAAAGGCCTCTTACGAGGCCTTTTAACTTGTTTAAAAAATTATACCTTAACCAGGTGTTTCTGTTTCTGGTATAGGGAAGGTTACCACAGCATCACCATCACGATCAAGTGGGAGTTCAGCTGTTTTGCCATAATGCCTCATATCTGTAAGTCTATGACCTTCAAGAAATAGCGAGTAGCGCTTCTCGTGAAGAACACGATCTACAGCATTAGATGCATTTGTACCAGTGTATTCAGCTACGCCAGCTGCAGTACGCAGAGCATTCATGATCGACTCTGCTGATGCATAATCACCATTCCCAATATGGACTTCAGCTTGAAGCAACTGTAATTCCACAGCCCTCATCATTGGAACAGGATCATATGAACTGCTATATAATGTTGGCGCAAGATTGGTTGACAATCCATCATATGTGACTGTCTCTTCCCGAACCATGATATTATTTGTAACTCTCGTATCACCAGAATCCGCATCTGAATAGAATGTTGGATGTACCATCAATTTGAGTGTCGCTGCATTTGGATCCTCAAACATCTGATTATCCACATCATTGGCACCTGAACTAAACACATGATAAACACCAGCATCATGATCTCCACCATTCATCCATGCATCAACTGAGGTTAAAGCTGTTTGAGCGGCACTCCAATCATCTTGCAGTACTGCAACTCTGGCTCTAAGACCGCGGTTAAAATGGACAAAGGTTGAGGGAGTATCAAAACCAGCAAAACCATCTGAAAGTGTAAATGAAAAAGCACTACCTGCTGCCTCAAGGTTTGTTTTACCGGCATCAAGCAGACTGACTACTTCAGCTAAAACTTCAGCTTTTGATGCAGTGGGAATATTTATATCTCCATCATAGTTCAATCGCGCTCCATTCTCATCGGTTAAGGCCAAGACCCGCATTAAACAGTAAGCATTTATTGTTTGAGCAAATCCCTTAGCTCCATCATCAACCTCTGAACTATTAAGAATGGTCTGACAATTTGCTAGAACCTTATAGTTTGCTGCCCACGGAGTATAACAAAGGAACCCACCTGGATCTACAGGCCCATATAAAAGTTCACCAGTATACCTAGGGTCTGCTGGTTCAAAGTAATAGGCTTCACGTCCAACAACCAATAGATCTCTCATCCAAATACCAAACCCTGATCGCATTTGTGCTTCAGCACCTGTGACCAAAGATTGAATAGTGGCAGTGTCACTAGTTGGGTTATTAGGATCTGGAAAATCCAGATCTTCACACCCTGTCCAAAATAGTACCAATACCATTGGCAGGATCTTCATAAATGTATATTTTATTTTACTCATTTTTAATATCTCCTCAGATTAGAATCCCATTGATAAGGTTAAATACATGCTCTTTGATAAAGGGAATGGGTTCGTGTCAACTGAACCACCTATCGCTTCATTACCAAACTGGCTTACTTCGGGGCTTAGGCCTGTATAATCAGAGGCCATCCACCAGTTACGAAGAGCAAGACCAAGTTGTACATTACTTAAACCATACCCTTCAGTAAGGCTACCAGGTAATGCATAGGTCAAACTAAGGTCTCTTAAAGCTGTATAGGTTGTTGATTCAACATAAGGGGCAGTTGAACCACCACCTAGAACAGCCATTCTTGAACCATTCTCCTCGTAATCTGCTGTGGTTCCACCCAGATCATAGATCAAATTAGCAAGATTGATTGCGTGCCCACCTTCTTTGTGATCAACAAGAAAGGAAACCGCTATAGGACCAATACTCAATGAATTTCGAAATGAAAGTCGATAATCTGGATTTTCATTGCCTAATTCAATGTGATTACCATTCCCATCATAATCTGCACCCACAATTGCAGTAGGGGAATATCCCTCTTCAATCCTATAGGTACCTAAAAATGTAGCAAACCCACCATAATTGTAAGGATCTACATTTAGTTTAGTAACTTTAGATTCATTCGTATAGTAGGTCATATGAAAATTCCAATCAAGCCCGCCTAGATCAACAAGATTTGTTGGGTTAAGACCAAGAGCAAGCTCCATACCTGAAGTTTCCATTTCTCCGCCATTCTGCCAAGAATATGATGCACCAGAAGAAGGTGCTTCATCAACTAGAAGAATAAGATCTGCAATGCTCTGTTGATACATAGTTGCTTCAACAGTCGCAAAACCACCCATTACAGAGAAGTCTGCACCAAATTCTAATTCGGTTGTTCTTTCAGGTTTAATGGAAGAATTTCCTTTTGTAGATGAAGCTACTAGACCATTGATACCCCCAATATTAGAGGAAGCCATCGTAGTATACTTCGCTTTTGATTGTGGCATATTTCCTGTCTGGCCCCATGCACCACGAAGTTTTAGGTTGTCAAATACAGCAACCTCACCTAATTGATAAGATGCTGCAGCTTTTGGATACCATTCTTGGTTCTCCGTATCACCCATAGTACTTGAAACATCACCACGCATACTGAATGCAGCATATAGATTATCTCCGACTGTTACTTCTTCTTGAAAGAACATTCCACGATCCTGACGTTTTTTTCTATCTTGATAAACAGCCTGGGAACTGGCTTTATCTACATTAGTCTGTGTTGGGATCATACCTGTTGCATGAACAAATACTGAGTTCCAGTCATATGTTTCATATTGAAGACCTGTTGTTGTATTGAAACTCATACCTGGCATTTTCATTTTATGAACCAAATTTAAGGATAGATTAGTATTCAAATTGTCAGTTGTCGTCATTACTGACTGACCGGCTTCATCTTTGGACGATTCAATTTGCAAGAAAGGTGGAATAAAGACCTGGTTTTCCTGATTATAAAAATCAGCACCAGCAACGGCAAGAAAACCAAGATCCATATTATCATTTCTGAAGAGGTTATAATCTAACTTCAAAGCACCCAAAGCACGATGAGTAAGTTCATTATTCACAAAATATTCAGCCGTTTCCAATGGATTTGATGGATTAAATGGATTAACAGGAAAAGAACCATCATCATTCTGAGTTATATCTATAAAACTGGGAGTAAAACCAATAGAAAAACCATAGGTCATATTAGTATTATCATTACCTGTGACTCCACGATCTGATTCTGAACGAACAAGGTTTGTTGAAACAGATAGCTTTGCTTTTTCACTTAAACGATGATCAACATTAAAACGACCTGACATTTTCTTATAGCCAGTATTTTTAATAATTCCACCTTCATCCATAAATTGCCCACCAAGATAGAATTGAGTTCTTTCATCACCACCAACTGCACTGAGTGTATGTTCTGTTAGTTGACCCGTTTCTCCATAGAGAATCTCTTCATAATCAAAATCATTCCCAGCCCAGCTTTGCTCATAAGTAGAAAAGAATGATGAATTGTAAGCACCAATGCTTGCTAGATTATCTGGAGTAATAAAAGTACTATCAGGATATTGATTTTCCCATTCTTCCTGAGCATTAGCTAAGGCTGTGTTATAAGCTTCTACATCAGCTTTCATTGCATCTGTTGCTCCATCCATACCATATTGTGCGCCAGTACCATATTGCAGATAGGCTTCTTCAAAAGTCTCAAATTTTCTATGCCCCATTTTCCTAAGTAAAGTTGAAGTTCCTGTCTTAGTAGAAAAATTAAATTTGGTTTTTCCACCTTTCCCGCGTTTAGTATTAATAATAACAACACCATTTGATGCTTTTGCTCCATAAATAGCAGCAGCACTTGCACCTTTTAACACTTCAACGCTTTCAACATCATTTGGATTAATATCGCCAATACGATTGGTTGGCTGACCCTGGGGTCTTGAGCTACCTGCACCTGTGGCTGCTGTTACAACATCAATACCCGATTGATTAGCATCATTATTCACAATAACACCATCAATAACATATAAAGGTTGAGTGCTACCTGTTAAAGTAGACTGACCACGTAGGTTTACATTCGTTCCACCACCTGGTGCACCTGTATTTCTACGAATATTGACACCAGCAAACTGACCACTCAATGCTTGGTCTAGTGTCTGAGTTGGCGCATTTACCAAGTCATCACCTGAAACAGAAGCTACGGCATTTGCAGCATTTCTTCTTTTAACTGAACTGACAAGACCAGTGACAACAACCTCATCTTGCCTCAATACATCAGGCTCCATTACAAAGTCAACAGCACCTCCACTTGTGGCAACCTCCTGTGTTTTAAATCCAATATATGCAACAACAACTGTTACATCGCCTTCAACATCCAGAAAATAGGAACCATTAATATCTGCGGTTGTACCCACAAAGGTTCCTTTAACAAACACTTGAGCGCCCGGTAAAGGGTCTCCGGTCTCACTGTCTGTAACCTTTCCAGATAAAGCCTGAGCTTGCAAAACTGCAATAACAAGCATACAAGGGATGAAGATTACCTTTTTAATAAAATGATTCTTTATCATTTTTTGTACTCCACTTTTATTTATTGTTAAAAAAAAACCCGCCTCTTGGCGGGTTTTAAATTTTTCTTATTAACAAAATTTTATCACCCGCTCAACTTATCGATGAGAATAATAATCCAGATACAAGGATCCCAAACAATAGATACTGCACCTAATTGAGTGTATTGTAAGTTTTTCATTACACTGGATATTAACAAAAAATATTGGTGAAATAAATAAAATATAAAAAAATTTGAATGGTGTTTTCCTTTAAACTATTTTATGCAATAGATTCCCCGACAAAATTTTAGCAATTTAAATATAGTTGATCCGGTAGCTCAGTTGGTAGAGCAGTGGCCTTTTAAGCCATTGGTCGTGCGTTCGAGTCGCACCCGGATCACTTGAGAATAATACCAGTTATTCCTCAATAAAAGCCCTGTCAATACGATGGGGCTTTTTGTTTATATATAATCATATTTATTCAAATATACCCAAAAAAGGTACACACTTTTAAGGTACACACCCCTATGGGCGTATGGGGTTTTAAGTGCCTTCCTTAATCCTCATTCCCCGCAAAGTATTTGAAAAGAAAGTCCGAAGTTTTTTGTTTGTGGGATGAT
>Ga0066836_10000065_pt1 | contig 39634 bp, 21 predicted proteins | sample ETNtaG_18_FD_71568 | JGI IMG/M metagenome (GOLD analysis project Ga0066836, IMG submission 71568) | Marine microbial and viral communities from oxygen minimum zone, Eastern Pacific Ocean - ETNP201302SV91 | ecosystem: Environmental > Aquatic > Marine > Oceanic | place: Pacific Ocean: Eastern... | reverse complement strand
CCTACAGCCACATTCCGCAATGATCTATCATTCATGTCAATCACCCGTGGCCACATTATCTGATTGGTATCTATATCACATTCATTTCCGAAGTATATGTGATTGTCAATCATCGCACTACAGAGGTTATGGGCAGCAGTAACGGCATGTAAATCTCCAGTGAAATGTAGATTAATTTCTTCCATTGGTAGTACTTGGCTGTGACCTCCACCTGCGGCTCCACCTTTGATTCCGAAAACAGGACCCATACTGGGTTCGCGAATAGTGCATGTGGCCTGCTTCCCAATTCGGTTAAGAGCCTGTGTCAAACCAATAGTTGTGACAGTTTTTCCTTCGCCAAAAGGTGTTGGGTTTACGGATGTAACTAGCACTAGTGAGCCGCGGGGTTGATCGAATCTAGATTTGAGACCATCCCACGTTATTTTGGCCATTCCATTGCCAATGAGGCGTAGGTCTTCAACACCTATCCCCAACTTCCAAGCAACCTCTTCAATAGGGGCTGGAGAAGCCTCTCTGGCAATCTCAAGGTCGGTGGCCATGTACACTCTCGTTCGCTCCCGGTATTCAAGCATTCATGGCGTTCACGCACCGTAGGTGCGCATACGCGGGTTTGAGAAGGTAAACCGTTTCCGAAGTTTGGAGAGGACAATGGATATTCGATATGCTGTTGCAGGTGACCCCATTGGGCACTCTCTTTCACCACTTTTAGCCGCATTGACTGCGGCACATTTCAAACAAGCCGGCCTTTCCGTAAATATTAGTGAAAACTGTCTTCTTCAATGTGATGATGTTACTGTCCCAATGGCTTGGGCTTGGGCAGGTAGTGGCCGTAAGAAACCAGGTGTACCTAGTCGATTGTTCGGAGATCTTTCAAGGGAACGAAACCAATTGAAGTTGGAGAAAGTAATTTCTGAAGTAATAGACACCATACCAACTGCAGAGTCAAACTTTGTCCCGAATGGTGAGAGTTTACTTTTTGAAGATGCTGATCGCATTAAAACACGCCGCGGTGTCACGGAGACATGGATTTCATTGACAGCACCACTAAAGCATCAATTGTCAATTCGCTCAGGTGTCGCTTGTATCGATGATGGGTTACAAAACGGTTCAATCAATCAACTTCGGTGGGACGGAGTGAATTGGCATTGTGCGGGTACAGATGGAGCGGGACTAGTAGCAGTAGCAATTCATTTCGGATTTGATTTTGATGCAACGGGTGTAGAATTGCCATTACTTTGCTTGACAGGCGGTGGTGGAGCCGCTAGGTCATGTGCAGCAGAATGGGCAACTATGGGTGGCCAAATTTGGTTCAAAGGGGGCCGTCGCGCATTGGATAGCAGAGGGCCTTGGGTTGACTCACTTGTCGAGGGTGAAGACGTTGCGAAGATGATAGGCCCTCGTTTGTACATAAATTTCGATGAATCATCAGTATTGGATTCAGATGCAGATTTACATGTAAATTCGAGGTACGAATTGGCCAGTCCTGAGATTATGGTGAACAGCACTGAGTCGGGATTAAGATTGAATGGAAGGTGGCTTTTAGCAGCCCAACATCTTATTGCTTGGGCCCGTTTATTTTCTCCCGAAGCAGCCCATTTAATCCCAGGTCTTGGATTAACAATGACACGTCTACAATTGGCTGAATCTCTCTTGAGATAATGTTGAACGTCTTTGCGTTGATTTCAAGTGTTATAACCTGACATCGCGGAGCGATGAGTAGTCGAATATGTGGGTTCATTCTTTCGTTTTGTTTCTTATCTAGTATGTGTTTACCACTTTGCCAAAGTGACCAAAGTAGTGAAAGTTCTGATTTCATGGATGTATATGATGAAGAATCATTTCCAGTTGGTTCGGCTGAATTATGGTGGCAAGGGTCTGAAGAAGTCCATTCGAGTATGATTTATTATCCAGCGAATGAAAGTGGTTCAAGCACCCCTGTTGACAATGCATCAGGTCCTTTTCCCTATGTCGTGTGGCTAGTTGATGAAGGTGAAGAATCAAGCAATTATGATTGGATAGGAAATGCTGTTGCCTCTTCAGGATACATCTTCTTTGTTTTACCTCAGAACTGGAATTCTGATGAAACTGATGTATTGATTACAGATTTGTTGTATTTGAATCTCAGAATATCCGATGCGAATGCGAATGGAAGTGATTTCCCAGATCCCGAAAATATGCAGGACGCTTTTGACGTTGAGCATTGGGGTCTTGGGGGACACGGATTAGGAGCAATCCAAGCAGCATATGCGCAGAGATGCTTAGCAAATCCTGATGGTCCATGGTTTGAACATACACACTCTTTACCGAGGGCATTAGTTGGTTTGGGCTTAGATCGTGTAAATATCAATATTCCAGCGACCTATTTGGGGGATGCTCCGGAGCCTGGAATGGCCCTCTATCTTACTGGTTCCGTCGATGAAATCACTGAACCAGAATTGAATATTGAGCGATTTCTTGACGATTCAGAAGATTCTTATCACTACATCGAAGTTTCTGGCGCGAATCATGTTCAATACCAAGATGAAATCGGTTGGTGGGAAGGCTTCAATGATGGTGACGCACAAATGTCACAAGCTGATCAACAAAGTCATGCAATAAATCACATTTTACCTTACTATAATCTTATTCTCAAGGGCTCACACGAGGACTGGAGAAATGCGACAAATAGGGAATTAGATTGGGTTTTACCCTCTGATCAAAATGGCTTCCCTGAAGAAGATCTGAACAATGCAAATTTCTTCCAAATGTCATTGCCAATTGGCACAAACGTGTCTGAATATGACAGTACTTCTGGACGCGAGGTGAGCGCAACCGTCCGAGTTCTACATCGAGATGGCCAAAAAGTCGAAAACATCACAGTGAATTGTGAAGTTATTGGCTACAGTGGCACATCCGCAACTGGTAGTTTCATTCATTCATCTAGTTCAGGACCTTGGAGCGAAGCATCTTGTTCAGCCCCAACTGATGGTGTTGAACCAGGCAATCAAACAATGCGTTTGAGTGTCAATTGGTATGGAATGCCATCGAGAATTGATTTACCGTTCCATCGTGAAAACCGACAACCGGTTTTGAGTTCTCCATTACCTGTGATTAACATCCCTCAACATGGGCAAGGTGGGCTGAATTTTTCAGAAATAGCAACGGATCCAGATGGGCTTGAACTTGTAGTTGAATATTCATCCCATTCCGAGTCAAACCACATTGGTGTTTTCCCATTCACTGATGAATCAAACCCGTGGGACATTACTCTCTGGCATCAAGGGACGCCTGAATGGGCAGGTTCAGGGTTGCTTAATCTCACAGTAGTGGACCCATTCGATCCACCATTTTCAATGAATGTGTCAATACAAGTAAATGTCCTACCTGTTGACGATCCAATTGTACAAATAAACACAATCCCTCCCTTTGAAATGCAGGAAGATGAGGGCCCACGTTCACTATCGATGGCAGGGTACTTTGAAGATCCTGAGGGTGGTATTGTTGGAATTGAATCGGTGACGCCGGTAGATGGATTGACATTTTCAATTGAAGGTGTGGTTTTGACAATAGAGGGTGAAAGTAATTGGAATGGGCAAACAGTCGTTGAATTCTTGATGAGCGATGGAAGCACAGAACCGATAACAGCTTTCTTCGATTTGACAGTTACAGCGGTAACAGATGTACCTCGGCTGAATGTCACCACAATTTCAGGAATTCTTGAAGATGACCCCATTGAGATACCACTGGAAGAATTAGGGTGGGATGAAGATGGGGATGAAGTTCAATTTCGCGTCGACGGTGGGGACCAAAACCTCTCTATTTCAGTGCTCAATGATGTATTGCGGATTGTTCCTAATGCTGACTGGGCGGGAGTATCGCGAGGTTGGAATTTCACTATTGAGAGTGGAGATGGCACTTCTTCTGTTATGATTGACATATTTGTCGAAGGTGTAGATGACCCGACTTTTGTGGAGTGGGGAGATTTATCTTCAATCACTAATGATCAAATTCGTATCCCTTTCGCCGTATATGATCCGGATGGAGATTTACCATGGGATGTAAGATATCGCTGGGACTCAGGCAACTGGGTTACACTGAATTCAACATGTACTACTCTAAGTGAATCTGATTGGATATGTGAATTGTGGGTGCCAACAGTTGGTCTACTAGAGGGGTCCCATCGTTTAGATGCCCAAGTATCTGAAGGTGAAAATTGGACGAAAGAGCAAAGTATGTATCTCTCAATTGCACCATCTTCATCAACAGAAAACCTCGATGACCAGAGTGGTTCTAGTGAAAGTAAAGAGACACCATTTTCTATTGTCACTGTATTAATGATTACAGGAGTGGTAGTTGTTCTGATTATAGCTATTTACATGGTCACAGCAATCTCACGTTCTGATGATGAACTTCTCTCTGATGAGGAGTTGGAAAACCTCCTTGATTTCGATTAAAGTGGGATATTTCCATGCTTTCTCGGAGGTTGCCACACTCGTTTTGAAAGCAAAGGTTTCAGAGCACGGATAAGCCTAATCCGAGTTTCATTCGGTTCGATAACATCATCTAGCCATCCATTTCGAGCAGCCACATAAGGATCGCCAAACTTGTTGCGGTAGTCTTCCACTAATTCTTTGTGTGTTGTGACAGGGTCGGTGGAATCCTTCAATTCTTTTCGATGGATGATATTTACAGCACCCTCGGCACCCATCACAGCAAGTTCTCCTGTGGGCCAAGCAATGTTGTAATCTGATTCAAGGTGCTTGCAAGACATAGCCAAATAAGCACCCCCGTATGCTTTTCTGGTAACGACCGTCATCATTGGAACAGTGGCTTCAGCATATGCATAGAGCATTTTTGCACCGTGACGAATAATCCCCCCCCATTCTTGAATGGTTCCAGGCAAGAATCCAGGGACGTCAACAAATGATAGTAATGGGATGTTGAAAGCATCACAAGTGCGAATAAATCGTGCTGCTTTGATGCTAGAGTCGATGTCTAAACATCCAGCCAAAACTTTCGGTTGATTGGCAATAATTCCGATGGGATGCCCTCCCAATCGCGCAAACCCTACAACAATATTATCTGCGTACATTGGAAATAATTCCACAAAATGTCCATCATCAACTGTTTGTTTAATTGCAATGGTCATGTCATATGGCCGATTGCTATCGCTAGGAATCAGCCTCGATAATTCGGTGCAATCCCGGTCATGAGGGTCACCTGAATCAAGGGCCGGGGGTTCCGCCCCACAGTAGTCAGGGAAAAATGATAGTAATTCGATTGCAATTTCCATAGCATCGTTTTCATCGTCAGCCGTCAAGCAACAAATTCCTGAACGGGATGCATGTGTATGTGCACCTCCTAACTCTTCTGTAGTCATTTCTTCGGAAATTGTTTCCTCAGTCTCTAGTGGGCTTGAGAGAAACAGTTGGCCATGTTCTTCTCCAAGGACTACAAAATCAGATATTCCTGCTGCAAGAGCAGAAACGCCGACTACCGGGCCCAATACCAAACTAATCATTGGGATACGACCGGAGCATGAAACAAAGCGATCCAGCATTTCCCCTGTTGCGGCCAATGAGTGTACGCCATCATGAGCACGCTGTCCACCTCCATCCCAAATGCAAACAAGCGGGATGCGCGTTCTTTCTGCCATTTCAATAATTTTCGATATTTTTTTGGCATGCATTTCCCCCATCGATCCACCGAATACAGTGAAATCTTGACTGAAACAAAAAATCTTCCTGCCATCAATACTTCCATGTCCAGCAACAACGCCATCGCCATATTGTGGGTGCAAGTGGAGATTGTAGTCCGGATTCCGATGTGTTGCTAGAGCATCAATTTCAACAAAAGAATCGGAATCTAGAAGCATCGAAATACGTTCTCTGGCAGTATTCCTCCCGGTGGCTCGTAGAGCCTCTAATCGGGATCTTCCACCACCTGCTTGAGCTTGTTGTTTCCGCCAAGCCAAATCTTCGGCTCGTTCCCCCATGACGCTCTCCTATGGAGAGCGGTCTTTGATGAACGCGGTTAAATAGTTCTTGAAGAATCCAATTGGAAATTTAATTTCTCAATTGGAAATTGAAGGTTTATTCTCACCACAGAGATTTTCTCTCCAACCGGTGCGAATATCTGAATCGGTTGACAGCAAGAAGTGTAATTTAACAAGAGCCGCATCTGGACTAATCGATGCTTGATTTCCAATGACTCCCACTTTTTGTTGATTCCTGCCCTTACTGTATACATCCATGTGGATTGGCCCATGGATACATTGTGTGGTCATAACGGCAATACCTCCATCTTTGCAGTATTTGTCTACTGCAGCTAATACTTCAGTATTTTCTGGACTGTCATTATTTGGGTCTTCCAATGGTAAATGTCCAAGTCCAGTCCCGTGGAAAAGGATGGCGTGATAGCCTGCTGTAGTGGCTAATTCTATTTGATCAGAAAATAGATGTGCACCCGCCATTAATTGTAATATTCGGATATCCTCCACAAAATGCATTGGTTGTGTTGCAACGGGTCTAGTAGCAGATTCCCATTGTCTCATCTTTATGGTACAATTACCTCCTCGGCCAACCTGAATTTCGGCTAATGGGTGAGCGTTAATTGGCTTGAATGCATCCCTTCGACTAGAGTGGAACTTTCTCGCAGAGCAGCCCGGTAACACAGCACATATCCCATCATCAGAACCGGCGTGCATGATTATGACACTCCCATCACCACCTTCACCCGTGGGCGTAGGCCCATGTGCGGCCCAGTGCACCGCTGCGAGGAGATTTTCTGCACCATCACTAGAGCCTCGGTCACTGCTTCGTTGAGAACCAGTGAATACGATTCGACCAGGTGGACGATGTCCATTTCCTGACCATGCAAAAGCAGCAGCGGCAGCGGAATAATGCATTGTGTCGGTTCCATGCGTGATTACTACACCTACTGCACCTGAATCAAATGCATCTTTTGCAGCATCCATCATTAAATTCCAGTGTCGTGGACGGATGTCATCAGACCACATATTTCCTAATTTGACTGTTCGGATGGAAGCTTGGTGAGCAAGTTCCGGAACGGCATCAAGTAATTCTTCAGGCTCGAATCGAGCAGTAACCGCTCCAGTGGCATAATCGACTTTTGATGCGATTGTGCCTCCAGTATGTAGGATCCACACTTCTGGTAGATCGCTATTTTCAGGAATATGTTCACGTAGTTCGTCGCTAGTTTCTAACGCCCCATGTATCGTAGTAATTGAGGATATTTCTGATTCTGCGAATGTGACATTGTATCCGTTATCCAATTTGATTGTAATGTGGTCAGTACTGGCTGGTGCAAGTAGCATTCCTTCATGAGTGACATCTCCCCCTGGGGTGACCGCCAAAATGCGCACCCTGCTACCTGTTTCTGGACCACTCATGGCACTTCCGAAATACTGACATCTCATCAACCGTACGGTCCGTTTGAATGGATATGCTCATATTCGGTACGTCGGTCGACGGTCCGATTGCCGGGGTGGCGTAGTTGGTGGCGCGTCGGACTCATAGGACTACCAAGTGGTTGTAGATGAGAGCGATAAACCTCAGAATGTCTGAGACATCCGAAGGTCGCGGGTTCGAGCCCCGCTCCCGGCATCATCATTTTCTCACCTACATGCTGGAGATTTATCCGAACGCATCATAGGCGGTATTCACCCCGGAGGGGTGAGCATCATGGTTGATTTGTCCACTGCAATGACGGCTGCAGCTGCAAGTGAGCGTCGCAGAGGGGGAGGTGATGGCGACAAAAAAACACCTGGTGGGAAGGTTGGAACTGAACCATTTGACCCTGCAGATCATGTCGAGAAAGAGAAAGCCGACACAGCATCAATGTGGCTTGTGATGATATTTGGAGCCGGAATAGCACTTTTCATGCGGTATGTTATGATGCCACAAATGAATGGCCCTGCTAGTGTACTTTGGTCCCTACCTCTTTTGCTAATATTGATTTTACCGACAATGCATAGAACCATTCTCAAAAAATTTGCTGAGAGATATACATTTGGAAATTGGTTCAGAGGGTCTTTTCTTTACACATTTACATGGCTTGCATTAACATTCGTTCTAGTCAACCCCCCTCTGGCAGACATTGCAGCCCCTGAAATTGCGGGTGATGGCGTTTTACTGGATATAGATAACCCTGAATATTGGCAAACTACTGACGAATGTATTGAGTTAAACGCTACTGAAACTACTGCACAGAGAACAGGTTTTGCTTTTGCTGTCCGTGATAATCAAAATGCTGATGATGTCAACGTCACTGTAGTCCTAATCCAAGGCGAATCTGAAATCCAAAGATGGACTGGTAATGCTGATGACTTGCGCGGTGACTGGGATTTAGTTTCGAGTAATGTTTCTGGTATCGGGTCTAAATCTTATGACGTCCCTATTTTGGTAGAATTTGACCAACCTCTTGAATCAGGAAGTACCTACAGAGTTGTCGTAAATTTAGTTCAAGAAGGTGACCCGTGGATGTTGGATGAAGACGAAACTTGGGAATTCAAAATTGGATTAGTTTGCACAGAAGAGTGACACTTTAACTTGTATTCGTGTGACTGAATCACTTTCAGTTTCAAAGTTACGAGCTCTCTCATCCAAATTGAGGTAATGCGCATGCCTCGCCAGTGGGAATTACAGGTAGGCGAAAATATGCTCAATGAAATTACTGAAAAACGCTTGACAGAAATGATGGAATCACTGGCTTCTCGTGCAATAAGAAGACGGTTTAGCCAAGCCTTAGATTTGCTTTGTTGGACTCCTCTTGCGCCAATGATTAGATCTGCCCGACGTTCACGAGTCCTTGACCAAACCCATCAAATCCGAATGCGTAAAAAAACAGCAGAGATTTGCGCTGAAGTGCGAGAAAATCATGCAGATTTACTTGCTCCTGCTTGGGCTTAATTGCTTGACAAGGACGAGCATATTGATGCTGTTAAAGAGTCGAGTTGGAGTGCTTCGCCACCACCTTCGACTAATCGAAAATCGATTTCAGCCATAGTTTCAGTCAAATCCAATTTCTGTGCTTCGGTCAAAAAATCAGCATCATACAGAGTCCTGTGCAATTGATTCACCAAATCGGTCCCTGCCAACCCAAATGAATCTAAAATTGTCCGTAACCGCCGCCTTGCAGGGTGAAAACCATCCTCTCTACAGGCGAGTAGATATCCATGTAATTCTTCTGGCGGTGCGGTGGCAGTCGTTTCGTAAATCAATGCGCGAGTGACATGTGAATTTAGGCTAGCACTCACTTGCAATGCAGTAATTGCTCGACGCAGGTCTCCAAGGCTGACGTGGACGATTGCCTCACATGCATCTTCGTCTAAATCGACATTTTCAGCAGCAGCAACAGTAGTGATTTGCCTACGCACTTGATCATCAGCGAGTGGTCTAAATCTGAATACTGCACAACGTGATTGGATAGGCTCAATAATTTTCGATGAATAATTACAAGAAAGGATGAATCGACACGTTTCAGCATATTGTTCCATGATGCGACGTAGGGCACCTTGGGCATCTGATGTAAGCGCATCTGCTTCATCTAGAAAAATAACTTTGAAATCAGCACCACCAAGAGTCCTAGTTCTTGCAAATTGCTTGACTTTTGTGCGAATACTCTCCAACTTTCGTTCATCACTTGCATTCATTTCGAGAATATTGTCACTGTAGTTGTCACCAAAGACATCTCGGCAAAGGGCAAGTGCCGCAGTAGTTTTTCCGGTGCCAGGTGGCCCTGCAAAAAGGAGGTGTGGGAAAATTCCATTTTTCCCATAAACAGCCAACCGCTCAACCGTTGCCGCTTGTCCGCGGATATCACCCACAGTACGAGGGCGATGCTTCTCAACCCACATCATTGCCATCTGATTCAGGGTGTCCTTGGCGTGGGTGTCAATGAACCTTCGCTATGGCAAGAATGGTATCAAATATCGTCTGCATTGACCATACGTAGTATGGTCGATGTACCACAACCACTTAACAGCAGGACCACCCCTCAGGGGGTGAGGCGTATGACGAGCGTAGTGACAAATTGGAAATCAGCGAGTGCTTCTTTACTCTTGGTTGGTATGATGTTGTTGAGTACCTGGGTTGGTATTTTTGACATTAATCAGAAGTTGGATGACACCACAAAAATTCAGAGAATTACTGCTAGTGATAGCTTGACTATGGATACACAGACAAATTCTAGTCTTCCATCGAACACATACGGCAGTGCTCAAAACTTGATGATCGGAGATGCTGAATTCACCAGTGCCAAAATCCTAGCCTCCTTTGATTTAACAGGCACAAGCGGCACTCTGCAAACAACTTCTGTTGTAGAATCAGCATCGATTAGCCTCCATTGCCAACGATTTTCCCAATTAGCAGTTGGTGGTACGACCATTTATCCTGCAATGCTATTGGCTAACTATAGTGAGTCAAATGCGAATCATAATGAAAGTGATACAGGAGTTAATTGGAATGTATCGGGTGCTGATGGCTTAGGGGTAGACCGTGATCAGTGGGAGCCAGGAACATCGGTTACAATTAGCTCTAGTGCCACAGTGGAGGTTAATATCACAGCCTTGGTGCAAGATGCATTACGTGATGGGAAAACAAACATGAGCATCATCCTTTCAGCGGTTGGTCAGCCAATTTATTGCTCGTCTAGTGAGCATACAACGACTGCTTTCCGACCATCAGTAGACTTTGTCCATTCAATTGGAATTGCAAATACACAAGGCTCAGTTAACGTAGATGGTCCTCTATCTGGCTCCATTTTGTCCGACGAATCTCAACTTGCGATTCGACCAAATTTACACCCTACTGTGTCTTGGTCCAATATGACAGGAAATGGCCTTGAAATTCAATTCTCAAATGGAAATGACTTCCGAGCTGTATCAGATGGTGATTGGGTGTGGAATTCTTGGGATGACTCAAGTTCGTTCTCAATGAACAATTTTGAATTCGATACTCCAAATTCAAACCTATCTGGAGGATCATGGGTATTCTTCCGCATGCGAACTACAAATGATACGATCCTTGGCCCTTGGTCTTATGGCGGTCATTTCGGTCTCCCTGCATCGATTGGGACAGTTGATTTGAACAATGTTGCTTCGATTGAATTAGGGAATGATTCCATCGGTTTAGGATTTGGAACAGTTCATGATACATGGATGCTTTCAGGAAATTCATCTTACAACGGTGAGCAAGATTTCCGATATCGAGTGGGTCATTCTAATTCCAGTACTGAGCAAAACATGGAAGCTATTTTCAAACTTAATATGGGTACGATCCCACTTCATCAAAATGTGACAATTGAAGATGCCACATTGAATATTCGAAGAACAGGGAGAACTGGTGCCCCAGTGATTTCTGTATGGGTTTTGGATTCATCTGGACATGTGATGTCCGAATTAAATTGGGATAATTCAAGCAATGGCGTTGCTTGGAATGCACAAGAACGTGTTACGGAATTTGGTAATCTTGTGGGTTCAGTCGATGGAAACCAGAGTTATGCAACATTGAGTTGGGATATATCTTCAGTAATACAGAATTACCTGCGCACTAACCAACAAGGAGATATTGATTTCTTAATCACTGGATATGGGCTTGCAGGAGAGGAAATTGAATTTGCATCGGGTGACATTGATGCACCTTCCTACCGCCCACATGTTGATATTGATTATACATGGGGCGATAATAGTGCTACAGCCCTTTCATCTTCGGTGCAGCCCGACGGAAGGGCTGCATGGGATGTTTCGAGTTGGTCCCTAGTGAGTACGTTGACACCCACACTTAGTTGGAATGTGACATACGATCCAGTTTCAAATTCAGCAAATGATGTCATCATCGAATTAATTCCAGGAGGCTCTGGACCCGGAGAGGAAGTAATGCACAGAGTCGACAGCCGAACTAACGGTGGGTTTGATTTGGCGAATGGTGAATTCACAATACCATCAAATTGGGGACTTGGTTATGGAGAATGGTATTCATGGCGCATTCAAAGTGTTGAGAATGATGAACGTAGTAATTGGTATTCAACTAAATTATTGGTATCAAAAGTGAATTCTTCTTCCTTGGGTAATGGGGATCATGAATTGCGACTGAGCCATGGGAATGGTACATTGCCAACTTCACAGCAGTCACCTGAATGTGGCGATACCACTCTCGAAAGTGGGTTGGCATCAAGTACAAATCTTGACAACCAAGATTTGACAGCAAGTTCCACTCAAGTTATTTTGATTGGTTGTGATTTACCCTCTCACCAATTACCCGATGGTATGGCAGTAGTTTCTGCTACACTACGTATGCGTACACACCAATATTCTGGAATTTCAACATTCCCAGTCTCATTAACACTTCACGAAAGCAGCGAGCACAATTGGGATGAATCCGCAGCAACATGGAATACTACTGATGGAGTTACACCATGGAACGGTGTTGGTGCTAGCGGAACAGAGAGAGTAATGGCTCTAGAAAGTGTAGATATTGAATATGATTCTACTTGGTATGAATGGAATGTTACAGGAGCAGTTCAAAGTGCAATGCGTTCTGGTGTTTCAGCAGATTTCATCATGACTTCTACTAGTTCCACCTCTGTTACATTCTATGATCATTCAAATGTAAATCATCCTCCGGAGTTGGTCATAATTTACACAAATGGTTCCAACGCAGCACCAAATGTACCAATCGATATGACTCCAAGTAATGGGGATTGGATTCTCAGTGGTGACTACACCTTCACGGTTGATCAGACTCCAACCTTGTCTTGGAATGAAACAGGAGCTACTGTCGCTAATGGTTGGCAGATTCAAGTTGATGGTGATAGTGGGTTTGGTTCAAACTCCTTGCTTACTTTTTCTTCATGGATTGACACAAGTTCATTCAGCGGTACATCATTCACATTTGCAAATGATTTGAGTGAAGGTGAAGAATTCTACTGGCGCGCTCGTGGAATTTCTGCAACAGGACAAATTGGCTTGTGGTCTGTAGGCACCAGCTTCGTTATTCCTGATTTGGATGTATACCAGATTGATTCAGATACATACAAAGTGAATATGGGCCATGGGGATATTTTGTCTGATGGCAGTATGCCATTGTTTACGGACACCTGGATTTCTTGGGCGCCCTCAAGTTTGAATGATACTCACGCCAGTGATGACACCCTCTTCATTTCCGGAACATCGAGTGCTCTTATCGAGATTCCAATCGATGGAATTGGTGCACTACCATCTCCAGCCAATGCGAAATTGGTCAGTGCGTCCATCAGTTTCCATGTATCTACCAACAACTCGAGCACACCCTCAATCGCCATCTATGAAACCTTACAAGATTGGAATTCTTCATCAACTGGACTTGCTTATGATGGCACAACAAACTGGAGTTCTCTTGGAGGATCAGGAATTCAAGATCGTTCCGAATGGATTGATGTTGTTATTGATCAAGCGGCAAGTGTGAGAATGGTTTTGGACATATCTGAAATCGTTCAAGCAGCCATGACACGTGGCGATGATAGTGTGGGCTTGATGCTCAGTGTCGAGGCAAATTCCAACGACCGAATTGTGTTGGCCAGTACAGAGACACAGTTTGATGCCAATGAACCCGAACTATCTCTGACTTGGCAGAATGGCACCGCTACACCACCGACACAAGCGGCGACCATTGTTTCTCCCGCGAATAGCGATATTCTGTGGGACTTCCCATCAATGTCTGCAGAGGATAACCCTGTATTCACATGGAGTCATCCAGCAGCGTCCAATGTTACCGACTGGCGATTATTCGAATACTACACGAATGATGGCCCTTGGGCCGGCTTAGGAGTCGTCGACAGTCGAGAATGCGGTTCTACCTGTATTTTTGATATGACAAATATGTCGTTGTCCTTCCCATCTGTCTGGCTTGATCAAGATGAAGAATATTCTTGGATTATTCAGCCGATTCAAGATGGAATGTATGGTCCACGTTCATCAGTTGAAGACTTCATTATCCCAAACGACATTGGTGATGCGGTCAACAGTACCGATTACTGGGTTGACTTGTCGAATGGAAATGCACATGCTGGAACTGGAAGTTATGATGTCACACAGGGTGCATACATCGATTCTTGTACTCCAAATACAGCATTTGGTTCCTTCGCGAATTACTTACCCATAGGGTCCTCAAATGGGGGTCCAGGTTGTACCAATGCAGGTCATGAATCCCGCTCTTTACTGAATTTTAACATTTCAAATGTACCAATAATGGATGGTAATCCATGGCAAGTTGCCGAGGCTACTGTGGAATTGTATCGATGGGGTGGTTCATCTAGTTATACAACTAGTATTTCAGTATCAGATACATACTGTGACTGGGTTGAAGCAAGCGTTACTTGGAATGATTGTGCCACCAATAATTCATGGCAAACATCTGGGGCATATGGTGTAAATGATGCAGGTGTGCCTGTATCAGTTACCGATGTCAGTACAACAGGTTGGTATTCTTGGGACGTAACTCCATTGTTACAACAAGCACGATGGAGGGGTACCGACGTACTGAACCTCCTATTTGCTTCAGAGGATCCAAATTTGATTGCTCGCCATTCATTTATTCATGAAGATGCAACTGGTTCTTATTTATCGTATAGACCAGTGCTGAATATCACTTATCGCGCAGGTTCTCAATCAGTACCATCATCCCCCACTTGGGATTCATCCCTCACCACGAATGGTCCATTCACCTCTTGGGATTCTAGCTCATTACGACCAATACCACTCAATCCCTTGAATTCGGTTTGGACCCACCCCTCAGCCAGCACGATTGATTCTTGGGAGATACAACATGCGTTAGATGAGCGGTTTACGGATTCTTCGAGAATTTACGATTCTAGCGATTCTTCAACATGGCTAAACTCCACCTTTGATATCACGAACTTAACGATGTTGACACCTTCCAGTGAAGCCCAAGGAGATCACTGGAATCATCTACGAATTCGTGCTGTGCGAGATGGTGTTTACAGCAATTGGTCGGCCCCATTCCAAACTCGAGTTCCCGACGAGCAGGGTAGCGATGATGGAGCAGGAAATTATACTGTTACTATGCAAAGAGGTGTAGTGTTCACTGATTCTGGATTATTGCCATCAATGCCAGATACATGGATCGGTTCCAATGCTATTGGGCAAACCCAAAATCATGGCGCTGAAACTACAATTAAAGTTGGAGTGGACCCTGGTTCTTCTGGACATGATGCAGTAGGTTTAGTCTCTATTGATCTAACTGAATATCCATATCCATCGACAATGCTCCCAACATCTGTAACTCTACGAATGTATGTTGCAAGTATCACAGGTACCGGCGCTCATAGTATCTCGATTCATGACTGTGCTTCATTCACAGAGTCGACAACAACATGGGGTAATTTTAACCCAAATACCCAATGTAATGGCACAGCATCATCTTCTATGACCTCTACAAGTACGAATGCAGGGGTTTGGTATGAATGGGACGTTACAGGAATTGCACGTTCTGCTTGGCTTGGAAGTGGCGTCATGTCGATGGCTTTGAAATCATCTTGGGCCGGAACAATTTCCCTTACTTCTGCCGAGGGTTCAACCACATATGCGCCTGAGTTAGAAGTTGAATATGTAGATAATCCAAATAATGCTTCTTCACCAGTTCAGGTGTCTCTTGTTTCTCCTGAACATTTGGAAGTTGTTTACGATGTCAACGGCCAGTACACACTTGGAGTAGATACTAGACCAGCCCTAATCTGGAATGGGTTAAGTGATGCTACAGGATATGTTCTCATCCTGAGTAATGAAAGTGGTTCACAAACGTACCAATCGTGGGATTCAAACAGTAACTCAGGTTTCATCGCTTGTAGTTCGCAACCTGCTTCAACTTGCTCATGGCAACCGACTTTTGACCTTGCAGTTGGGGAAATTTACACATGGTCCATACAGGCATTGAATGGTTCAGTTCCAGGTCCACGTTCAGTGCCCTGGACATTTGGGATTGGTAATCCAGATATTACATATGTTGGAAATCACGTTCACACCATTAAAATTGAAGAAGGTGCAGATGTCGAAGATCTTGGACATGTGCCAATTTGGGACACTCATATCAGTGAAGGTGCACCCAGTACCGCACATGGGTCAGAAAATCTGCTTCAAATTGGAAATGGGTGTGATTCAGGCTCAACTAATCGTTGCTACGGATTATATGAGGTCGATATGGGACTCATGGGCGCACTTGACTTGTTGTCAGTGAACCCACATTCTGCAAGTCTTTCGGTTTATGTTCAAGGGATTGCAGACATTAGTGGTGCGAATTATTTGGATTTGACAGCTTATGCAATAATCAATCCAAATTATGAGGAAAGTGGAGCAACTTGGGATTCAGCAACTACAGGTGTCAATTGGAATCAGTCTGGAATGCAATCTGGAATTGATTACAGTAATCTCCCATTGGATACGGTCCGAGTAATGGGTAGTTTCACTGGTGGTTGGATTACTTTTGATGTTAGTGGGGCAATGACGACAATGAATGGTACAGTCTCAATTCTCATTATTGGAACTCCAAATTCAGGAAATATGCTTCTTGAAGTTCGTTCAAGTGAATGTTCTCTCTTCAATTGCAAACCTAAGTTAGAATTCAATTATACTTCGGTAGATTCAATTTCAATTAGCGGGCCTTCTTCAACAGATGCAGATACAGCTGTTAGTTTCTCAGGAAACTTACTCGATTCGGCCGGCGGAACTTTGGCAGGGGATTTGATCTGGACTTCAAGTAGTGGTTCTATTGATTCAAATGGCTTATTCACGCCTGACCAGACTGGAATTGTGCAAATTACAGCAAGCTTTGGTCAAGTTAGTGTTATGCAAAACATCACAATTTCTGCAGGAGTCCCCCTCACACTGATTGTGACACCACTTGTGGCTTCTCTGACGACCGATGATGTGTTTGAACTTGGCCAAGTGAAGGTGATTGATGCTAATGGGAATGTTGTGCCTGGCGAAGTAATCACATTAGGGGCAAGTAATGGTACCATTGTGCCCGGTACAACGGTCACCACTCCAGTGTCTGGCGTTAGTTGGGTGCCGTGGACAACAGGGCAACAATTCTTGAATATTTCATGGCAGTCCCAAACAATTTCTATCCCAATTACAGTAACCGTGGGCGTCCCTGATTATTTCGAAATATTCGGTGACAGCACTATAGAAGCGGGTAACTCTTCAACATATGATTTCACAATACATGACTGGCGAGGTAATCAGATGGATCGTTCAAATGCTGGACCAATTACTTGGGGTGCAGTTAATGGAGACATGGATAATTCAACAGGAACATTTACTGGAGATTCTATTGGTGAATGGACTATTTGGGTAGAAGATTCATATTGGCAAATTAGTAGTACATTCATTGTTACAGTGAACTATGGAGATATTGATGATTTAAAGGTAATAGCAATCGGTCCAAATACAATCATTGTTACAAGTACGCCTACAACCTCGAAAGTCGATTTAACTGCAGATGAGAGTGTTACATTCACAACAATTCGAATTGATGTGAAAGGTAATGAAGAGACCGTATTTGTCCCCTTATCCTCATGGTCGAGTAGTGACGAGTTGTCGGTATTTTCGGACAATTCCTCCAACTATCCTATCAAGTGGGATGCATCGAAGCCAGGGTTACAGACGGTAACAGTTTCACTGGAAGGTGTATCGGTAACAATCCCGATGAATGTTGAACATGGAATACCTGTTCGTATTGAAGCAGATGCTGATCAGACTACTCTGGCAAGTGCTGACCCACGTGAAGAAATTGAGTCATATGCCTTTGATGCAGATGAAAATCGTTGGCCGATTTCAGCAGAAGAATGGTCATTTACAAATTCCAATGCTGATCCAGAATGGCTGGAACATAGTCAAGGGACTTACACATTCTTCTATCCAGTGACAGAAGGTACTTGGGAAGTAGAATTACGATACACGGATTCATCAATACCAATGACATTCTATGATTCGATTGAATTCATTGTAGTCCCTGGTGTTTTGAGTTATATCACAGTGGCCGAGGATGCCATTATTACCGCTGATGAAACACATGATTTGGGACCAACTGCTACCGATGAAAATTACAATACATTACCTGTTGATGGATTGTACTGGTATATGTGGGACAATTCCAATTCCCAATCCCGTCCTTCAGCATGCTCCATAAGTCTTGGTTGGGATGACATAACCGATTCAATGCGATCGGACAGTTATGTATGGAACGCCTCATTGGTTGGCACATACACAATTTGTGCAATTGGAGGTAGCGGGAGTGCAGCATTACCGGCAATGTCTGAGGTAGAGGTAGTTCATGGTGAAATCGCATCTGTTTGGCATAGTGCGTATATCGGTTACGAGTACAATGGAGAAGGTGAGTCAGTCCATATCGGAGAAGTTGAGAATATGCAATCCACCTCAATCATAGCGGGCATGAGTCCATTTGTCACACTTTCAGTAATGGATTCGGATGGTAACGTTTTCTTCCCCTGGGATGTAACTTGGACGAGTAACAGTGTCGAACAATTTTCAGAGGGTGATTATTTCATCGTGAATGAGGGAATAGGTTACACATTCCTAGGTACGAAAAATCAGACCTTTGACCTTGAATATAGTGTTGGTGACTGCACGAGTTGTACTGGTATTTGGACTGTGAACATTGCATATGCTGAATTAGCCTCAATCACAGCAGTTGCAAGTGCATCAGGTGTTGTCCCTGGAGACAGTATTTCAGTTGAACAACAAACAACCATTACGATTACCGCAACAGGAGCCGATCAATTTGGAAACCCAGTTCCAATTAGTTTATCCAGCCTTTTCTCAAGTGATGCAGATTCAAATTTGAATGCAGTTACGAGAATTGATGACACCACATATGAGGTATACATGTTGAATGAAGGACCTAATTCAATCACTGTAATGGATGGTGTAGTTAGTGATACAGTGGAAGTGAATGTTGATGGCACAATTGCAGGTTTCTTTGAAGCTAATTCACCATTGTCATGGATTGGCTTGGGTGTAGTCGTATTCTTACTGATAGGCGTTGTTGTTGTTATTGCGGTTATTGTTCGTCGGGCAGGGGACTCAGATGATGAGTACGACGATGACATGGAATATCCAGAAGATGATTACAATGAGATGCCAATTTCAACTCCTGATTCAGAGCCAACCGAGAGTGAACCTGCTGGTGAAAGTGACGATTATAATGCAGAGGATGACCCTAATTACCGGGTGGATGAAGATGGCACAGAATGGTGGGAAGATGATGATGGAACTTGGTGGTACCGAGATTCTGGAATGGAAGATTGGGCCGAGTGGACAGAGTAAGAAAATCTCTCAAATAACCGTCCGCCTATAGGCGGACGGTTCGTCGCTCCCTTCAAGTTCTATGAGTCGTTGCGGTAGAGCATGGCAGTTAGGCGCCACTTCTGCATTGCAAGTGTCCTAGTTGCGCTAATCTTGATTCAAACTTGTATTTCTGCACCGAATCATGTGATGCCCTCTTCAGAAAATTTATCGGATAAAAATGGTCAAAACAATCTTGTTAACAATGGAGATGGAACTTGGACAGTAACCTATGATTCGAGTCAAGATACGACTTTGGATAGTACAAATCCCTCAACAGTGATGTCTCAGGACCCGATTTTGGAGGTTGGCCATTTCAATGCACTTTCTTCCCAACGCACCTCTATTTTAGGCCTAGATTTGTCCAGTGCTGGTTTTTGGACCAATGTTACAATTGTGAATGCATCATTGGACTTGAAGATTGAGTCGATTGTTGATTCTGCAGATATTCACGTTTGGAAGTTGATTAGAGAGAATTGGAATGTAGACGAAGCAACTTGGATTTCAAGAAATTCAAGTTCAACATGGGAATATTCAGGTGGCCTTGGAAATCTCGATAGTGGTGGATTAATGGATCGAAAGTTGATTGATTCATCAGACTCTGTTGTAAGCCTGAATGTCACTAGAGCCCTAAAGATAGGTCAATATCGGCAACTGAATGGTCTGGATCCTCGAGCGGGAGTTTTGCTAACATCTGGTGGCGATGAGTCTGATTCAATGGCAAGGTTTTATTCATACGATGACACTGTTTCTACAAACCGTCCAATTTGGAACATTACCTTTCATTGGACCCCACCAACAATGCTTACCACCCAACCGAGTTGGGTTGATATTTATCCGAAACCAATTGCTTCAGTAGACATTGATGGCCAAATCAATTTTGAGGGAACCATTCGTTCAGAGGCAGCAATGAAAATTTCTGCTGGGCTAGCATGGTCTTCGGATCGTAATACGATTGACTTGAGTGGCCAATTGAGCGTGACTCAGGCAGGGATTACTACGGTAACTGCAAGTTGCATATGGGCATCGGGAGTTCGTGAAGTAGTTGTTTTCCCGGGGACGCCTCTGGACATAGTTGCGCTTCAATCCAATTATTCAATTACTGTTGACGATATTCAAGAAATCCATGTAGTTGGATTGGATCAGTATGGGAATCATGTTTCGGACATTCCAATCTCGTGGTCGGCTTCTTCAGGAATAATTTCAGAAGATGGATTTTACACACCAACATCCATCGGAACACATACAGTTGCTGGCAATTGGGGTGGCCACATTGCTATCGTCAATGTGACAGTTGGAGTTGGATTGGCATCAAACATCATTCTTCCAGAAGGGCTTACTGCAAGGGCAGGAGTTGGCTTTCAAATCACTCCCCAGCTAGAAGATAAACTAGGAAACCCTCTTCCACTAAGTGCCGGTGCTGGTTTGTTTTGGAATGTTGAAAAAGGAAACATCGATGGTTCAGGATATTTCATGGGTCAGGAGATTGGAGTATGGCAAATCAATGTAACAAGTGGAACTGGGGCTAATGGTACAGGTTGGATTACTGTTACCCCGGGATTAATCGATTATCTTGAGATTGTAGGTCCAAACCGAGTTGTAGGTGCGGATGAAGTTGTTCCTTTGGATTTAAGATGGCATGACTTAGTAGGAAACAATGAGTCGGTGGTAATACCTATTTCTAATTGGAGTGCGGGAAATGGTAATTTTAGAATGGGCGACGGCATAGTTGAATGGCTCCCCAATCAAGAAGGCGAATGGGTGATTTCAGTTATCGCAGAAGGCGAGGAAGCCCTAATTTCAGTCACCGTGGAAAATGGAGAAATCGTTCAAGTTTGGATTGACGTAGTGAATGATATTATTACTGCTGATGGCGAAACTGAGTTGATTTTACAGGCAGAAGATAGCAGGGGAAACCGGTGGTCGATTCCAGCACAATGGTCAGTAGTTGAACCAGAAGCATCATCATCTTTAGTTGAAGAATTTGGGATTACACACTTCGTTGGAAAAATTGCAGGTGAATGGACAATTCAAGCTCTACACCAATCATCTGAAGGTACATACAATGTTTCTTCTAAAATCACAGTTTTACCGGGTCGACTTGCTCGAATTGTCATCCCTGGAGATGGAACAAGCATTTCCTGTGACGATGCATTTTCTCTTTCACCAGTTCTAACAGATGCAGATGGAAACAATATAGAAGATGTGACACTTAATTGGACAATTAATGGTGAAAGTTTCACTCAAGAAATTTTGCTTTCAGGAAATATTTGGATGCCAGTAGAAGTTGGTAATTACCTTATTGAAGCTGATGCAGCGGGCCGTTTCGCTCAATCTCGTATTACTGTGTATCAGGGCGAACCATACCAAATAGTGATTGAAAGTAGTCTTGAAGGATTCTCAACAAATAGTGGTGTACCATTCAATTTAACGACGTATGCGGAAGATTTGGACGGAAATAGAGCCCCATGGCCTGTAGAGTGGGAAGTGTCAACAACAGCATTTGAGATACAGGAAACTGCATGGTCGGGGGTTTACGAAGTACGTGGATTAAAAGAAGGTGCATGGGATATTGTTGCATCGAATGGCACAGCATCTGGAACGATTTCAATTGAAGTTATCACAGGTGACCCTGTTGGCTTGCGTGTAGGTCCGCATAGTGGAGGAGGAAATCAGGGAGAATCAATTTCAATGATGGTTGAGTTAGTAGATTATGGTGGTAACTCAATTCCACTTCAACCAGCAAAATTGGAATTTGAAACAAATGCAGGGACTTTCTTGCATGATGAAGGCCCATATTGGAATCTTCAACTTGAAGAAGCAGGGGAAACCCAACTCATTACTATCAGATATCAGAGTTGGGAGACTGAAACATTTGTTGATGTAGAAGCAACTGGCCTTGATCGCTTAACTGAAACAACTTCTGGGCAGATGTTGCTTGGAGGGTTTGCTACAGCAATAGTGGTAATCGGGATTCTCTTTTTCATTGTTCGTAATAGAGAAAATTCGGAAGATTGGGAGGGTGAATATGAGTGGGATGAATTATCCTCTGATGCAAATTCAGATTCAGAATTGGAGGATTCAATCCCTCAGGATAATCCAGTATATGCCGGAAATGATCGCATGACCCGACAAGATCGTCGAAGATTAAGCCACCAGAGGAAACAGCAAAGAATACGTGAACTCACTGATGCAACAGAACAATTGCAATCAACAACTACAATTGAAAGTAGTGCACAATCTGCATCGGCAACAGGTGTACTACAAGCAGTAGCAGGCACTGTACAAGGCCAGTCTGGTTGGTACGTAACTTCTCAAGGTGAAAATCAGTACTGGGAAGTTGATTCCACCGGTCGTTGGAATAGGAGGAATTAATGTGTCTAGGCGTATTCTTTGTGCCGTAGTTTTCATTCTCCTTTCATCTTGTTTTGTAATTGAATCAACACAGTCTGAATCAATGGGTCGAAGTTGTTCATCGAATCCACCTTCTGGGACTTCAGTTCACCATATTTCTATTACACCAGGTGGCCCAATTTCTATACCAGCTGATGCAAATTTAGATATGAATGCGGTTGCTTACGATAGCCAAAATAACGAATTAAATGTTCCAATTTCTTGGGATGTTACCAATGGGGTTTTACAAAATTTCGGAGGAGGTTCTGCTCGTTGGTCTCCACAAGTCACTGGCAGTCAAATTGTAACTGCATGTACTGGTGAAATTGAAACTAATTTAGATGTAAATGTAGTCCCTGGCCCTCCTTTGGGGCTAGAGTTGGTTTCTAATTCCAATAATATCACCGCTGATCAATCGATTGAATTAGTTCCATTACTAAATGATCAATTTGGAAATACATGGACCCCCTCAATACCTTTTGCCAACTGGACACTTCCGGCTGGGACATCAATTAATTTGCCAACAGACGGTTCACCCCCCACTCTTACACCAGGTCCCACCGGTTCGATGATTGTCGAAATTTCCTGGGGGCAATGGACTGCATCATCTACATTCAATGTCAGTACCGGGCTTCCAGTGAATTTGATGATTGATCATGATTCAAACACCATATCTTCAGATGATGTGCTTGATTTATGTGCCCATCTAGTTGATCAAAGAGGGAATTCGTGGCCGGTTTTCGCGACATGGACTACATTTGGTGGAAATGCAGACTCATCTTTGTCAAATACTCAAGGTAATTGTATCGTTTTCGATGCAGGCCCAGTTGGTGATTGGACTGTATTTGCAGAAGAGGTGAATGGGATGACCTCAGGTCTTGCAATTTCCGTAAGTGCAGGAAAATTAGCACAGATTAGCCTAGATAATCTTCCTGAAGAGATGAACATTGGAGAACCTTATCCACTCATTGCAGTAGGGTACGATGCCGCAGGAAATGAAGTCACTGTAAGTCAGTGGAATTGGTCTGTAACAAATGGTCCATCTGATGACCCTATTTCAACAGAAGATGGCGAAGCCCATTTTTCCCCCGAAAAATCAGGCCAGCACACAATTCAAGTGATGGCTGCTGGAGTTCCTGCAGCTATTGACGTGGAAGTATATCCTGGTATAACAACATCAATTGCGATTGAAATTTTGGATCAAGACATTTCAGATAGTGGTAAATTGATTACTGGAACAACTATTGAACTTCAAATATATTCAGTTGATTCAAATGGTAATCGAGACCCTGTAAATGTTCTTTTAGAAAACTGGACTGTTCAAAATGGGTATGGTGTCATTGAAAATGCGTCAGCAGGTACTGGGCGTTATACATTCACTGCGGATGGAATTGGATACGTCAGTATTCATACAATGGTTGAAGGGGCAGAAGGTGCTCTTTACCTTGAAATTTTAACTGGTGAATTGGACTCACTTGAAGTATTATTGCCAACAGATGGGTTACAGGGAAGGAATGTAGATTTCACAGTAAAAGGGTTTGATATATCTGGAAATGAAGTTCCGATAACTCACCCCTGTGCGGTTGAAATTATTACAGATGTAGGTAAAGCAACTTGTGATGATAATGGTTGGACACTTGAGTTAGATGAATCAGGAGAACAAGTAGTCTATGCTAGAATTGATTCAGCAGACGGTAGCTCATTCATCGATGTCGAAGAGACATGGTTTGGTTGGGGAAACAATACGCAAGTTATCATCGTGAGTAGCCTAATCCTCGTTGCAATTATCTCAGCGGTCTTAGTATTCTTATTCAAGCATCTTGGAGATCGAATTGAAGAAGAAATTGGGATAATTGAAGATGAAGAGAAGAAAAAATCGGATACTATTGATGCTGAAAATTCGGTTGGTTTGATTTCAGGTTTACCTCCCCCTGCATTCAATTTACCTCCGCCCCCTGATATAAATCCAGTAAAATCCTCTGGATTGGTATCTCCTGTATTTCAACCAACAGGAACATCATCGTTGCCTGCTCCTCCGTTAGTCAGTCAAACAGGTGGTCCTCTGGTTGAAACTCCCACTGACCCATTCTCGCTTTTCATTAATACCCCTGCTGAACCTGAACCGAGCGAAGTTCAACCTCAGCAAGTTGAGTTGCCTCCGCAGTATGATCTGGAAGAACCTCGAAATCAATCTGAACCCTCTCAAGAAATTCAGTCCGTACCAATTCAGGATGACACTTGGGGAGAGATGTCAGGTGATTGGAATGACACATCTGAAACAATAAGTTCAGCAGCAGCAGAATTCGCGCAAATTAGTCATGAAAATCGGCGTGGTGACGGGCCACGAAATACTTCTAATGTTCCTTTGAGACCACTACCTGGTACTGAAAAAGGGGCTGATGGTTGGTATTTTGATGCAGAAGACCGGCCTACTAACTGGACCCATTCAGAGTCAGGAGGTTGGGTTCAAGAGTAGCGTTCATTTTCATTTGGGAAATCTTCAGATCTCACATCGGAAATATATTGATCAACTGCTCCTGTAATTTCATCATGCAAGTTCAGATATCGTCGGAGGAACCGGGGATTGAATTCATGAGTGATTCCGAGTAGATCGTGAATCACGAGAACTTGCCCATCGACATCTGCGCCAGCACCTATCCCAATTGTGGGGATATTGACCGCTTCCGTAACTCGCCTTGCAAGGTCCGCAGGAATTTTTTCTAATACAATTGAAAAGCAACCTGCTTTTTCTAATAATTTCGCGTCTTCAATTAACTTTTTAGCTTCTTCATCTTCTCGCGCCCGAACTGAATATGTACCGAATTTGTAGATGGATTGAGGAGTAAGTCCAAGATGCCCCATTACAGGAATCCCCGCAGTTAGAATTCTTTCAATCGATTCAACAATTTCTGATCCACCTTCTAACTTGACGGCATGTGCCCCACTTTCCTTCATGATTCGGATTGCACTGCTCAGCGCTTGTTTAGAATCTCCTTGGTATGTTCCAAATGGCATATCGCAGACAATTAATGCTCGATTTACACCTTTCACGACGCATTGAGCGTGGTAAATCATATGTTCAAGTGTGATTGGAACTGTTGTATCATTTCCAGCCATCACGTTGGATGCCGAATCTCCAACTAAAATCACATCAATTCCAGCACCGTCGATAATTTTCGCCATTGAATAATCATATGCAGTGAGCATGGTTATTTTCTCACCAGCTTGTTTCATTGACAAGAGGGTATTTGTCGTAATTTTCTGAGCCTTACCTGCTATCGACATAGTTACCCTCGAGACTCGCGAGTATAGCATCACGCTTCAATCACTCGGAGTCAAAAACAGACCTATTCTTGCTCATCAATTTGCTCTTCGATACCTTCTAAAAATTCATCAACATCGATTACTCCATCGGCATTGGTATCGATCTCGTGAAACATATTGCGGACATGAAAAGAATCGTATTGAGGGGCGATGATACTCATGGCATGCACAAACTCTCCTTCATTTAGACAATCAGGATGTGAGTGTTTGGCAGCAGCGGTGTGAAATACAAGCCAGCGTTTTTCGCGTTCATGCTTGTCGCTATTTGTGAATTCAGTTCGTACGGTTCTCCAAGGTGTGAGTGTGGGATTGGCTCTTGATTTACCGTATGTGTAGTAAATTAGCAAACCCATTATACAACAGGCTGTTGCACCAATGATGGCTTTTGATCCCATCAGATATATCAGGATAAAACCACCGATTATCCCGAACATTTGGACATATGGATACAAAGGTGATTTCCAGTCGGGATTGTACCAAGAATGTGTTTTTGAAGCCCTCCTTAGAACTATAACACACATGTTGATTACGATAAAAATCATAATTTTGAATCCTGAGGCAAGTTTTGCAATATCGTGAACTGGTAGCCATGTAATTGCTGCTGCCATTGCTATCCCAGTGAGCAATATCGAGAGGTGCGGCGTCTGATATTTGGGGTGGACATTTTCCAAAGCCTCTGGAAGGAGGTTATCTCTGGCCATTGCAAATGGGAATCTGGATGATGCCATTATACCGGCAAGAGCCATTGAAGTCATAGTAGTGATTGCCAAAATAGCGGCGATTACACCAATTGTACTCCCGCCTACTTCCTTTGCAAAGATATAGATTGGGTCTTCACTTGCTTTATTTCCATCCATGTATCCAGATGGATCCAAAGTTGCAACCATGACTATTGAAATGCTGACATAAAGCAAGCAACTGATTATCAGGGATATGATAATGCCGTATGGAATATTTCGACTAGGATTTTTGATTTCCCCTCCAACTGCTGCAATTTTAGTTACGCCTGCATAAGCTACGAAAACAAATGCTGAGGTTTGGGCTACTGATTGCCACCCTGAACCAAAGGCTGCTTTTGAAAAAGCGACACCCCAGTCTAGGTCCATAGTGAAAATAGCCCACATACAAAGCATGAAGAGGAAAATAACTGATATTAGAACAATTGGTGTTTGTACTTTTTTGATTCTCTTCAACCCTAAGATGTTGATGCCTACAATCATGGCTAGAAGAATCAGTGCAGCGATTTCGATGTCAATTGAAATACCAAGTATGCTTTCAAGCACCACAAGGTAGGCCTTGAAGCCAATTAGAGCAAAGGCCGATTTGAGCATAAAATTCGCCCATAATCCCAAACCTGCAATGGTTCCAAAGAGTGGGCCAAATGTCCGTTCAACATAAACGTAAGATCCACCTGAAGATGGCATTGCAGTCGCAAGTTCACCCTTTGAAAGTGCCCCTGGAAGTACAATTAGTGCAGCGACAAGATAGGCTAACCAAATCCCAGCAACAGGTGTTGTCCCACCACCCATATCTAACATCGCTAGAGCAGGTAATACGAATAGACCAGAACCAAGCATTGCTGAAAGTGATATGATTACAACAGAAGCCATACCGAGTTTCCGTTCTAAAGTGTCACTCACAAGTTCAATTGGTCTGTATACGAAATTAATTAGACTGGATGGCTTCAGTCTCTTCATCAAAGGTTCGGTATTGATTAAAGCATAAGATACTACGTATCTTATTTTTAGATTAACGTGCTTTCGCGATGACCTTCATTTCGACGGCGATTGGCGTGGGCAATGCTTGTATTGCTAACGTAGTCCTTGTCGCTTGAATTTCTTCGAAATGTTTTGCATAAATTTTGTTATACCCTTCAAAATCACGTTTCATATCAATAAGAAATGTAGTTACATCGATGACATCATTTAGCGATGAACCACTTGCTTCAAGAATCGCCTTGACATTCTGGATGCAAGCTTCTGTTTGAGTTTTGATATCATATTCTAATGGGTTTCCTTTTCCATCTTCAATCGGCCCACCCGGGATTTCATTGGTATTTGGTTGCCTAGGGCCAACTCCGGACAAGTACAGTAAATCTCCTTGACGTCTTGCATGGGGATATGCACCAACTGGAGCAGGTGCTTTGCTTGTATTGATTGTCGGCAATTCATCAGTTTCCACTAAAGGGCCTTCAACCCCACCTGCCGCTTGCATATCTCCCCCCCCAGATTCCAAAACATTTCGATCACCACGATAAACTTCAACATCATCCTCATCGAATTCTTTGTCGCCAATTGATTCTGATGAAGGTGTTAGTTGGATGACAGCGCCACCACTTCCATTTAAGGCAGCATAAGCCAAGACCTCGCCATCGTAGTTGTTGTGTTGCCCCATTGCTGAAGCCATCCACCAAGCAGGTTTGTAGGCGACGACTTTCTGAATTCTAATTTGTCCATGAATGTCTCGTGAAAGTTGACTAATGTCTTCCAAACGACCAGCCCCGAAGAATTCCAATATTTTCTGATTCCATTCCTCATCTTTTGGGCTATGAATTCGATCTTCATGTGGTTCAATGTGTTCAGTGAACATCCGATTAGATAGAGATGCAACGACAACGACTACGGCTTTCTTTCCTTGTGCTTTCAGAGTGTCCCTTGCAGCCTTGCCCAGTACTATCGTTTCTGCACGATTTGCATACATGTTGCTTGACACAATACACGCCGGGATTCTGTTGTCTGGATTCAATAGTGATAATGCTACTACGGAACCAGTGTCTATTGGAAACCCATGGTAAGATACAGTCCGTGCATGGAGCCCTCGATTTTCAGCAGCATCACGATACCCCTCTCCAAATTCAGTATCCATGCGAAATTTGTATGGCATTGATCCAAGGTAATGGAAGTCGTCATCGACATGCACCCATTCTGGTTCAGGAAGTGTTTGGAATTGATGTCCAACAATCGATGGCCAAGTTGTTGAATAAATCAATATTATATCGGCCTCACTTTCTTCAATTCTTCGGCGGCACATATCATACGCATCTCGTAATTCTCCCCAACCTTGGTTTTCATTAGGGGCGAGTAGTGGATGAGGATGAGGTGGGACATATAGGCCGAATAGGACTGGATTTTCTTCACTCAAAGGACCACCTCACGAGTATTTTCATTCGGGTCCCAGCAAGCTATAACATTCCCAGTCCCAATTACGGATTGATAACCATAAATTTCTGCAGGGTAATTTGGCATACCCATTGCAGCCATCATCCATGTAAGGCCCCCTCCTTCAGTTTCTGCAATGGTTTGTTCAGTAAATTCTGGCATCAAGTCAATGATTTGTTCCATTTCACCTTGCCGCATTAATTCAACTAATCGCATATCCCACACATATTGACTGTGATTGTAAATATGCTCGAGACTCATGTCTTCAGGAAGCGGTGCTTCTGTAGTGAAATGTCTATGAGATAAACTGTGACTGGCAATTAGGACAACTTTCTTTCCACTCTCTTCGATTGCTTTCCGACAAGCATTACCAAGGGCGATTGCTTGCTCATTCATCACTTCCACAGAGTAATAATGACGATTGCGATTACTACTGACAGTCACCACAGGTTTGTCCCAATTAGGATTTAGAAGGTGACATGATGTAATTGTACCATAGTCAACTCTGAAATCAGGATTCCTCATCATTTTTGAAATAATACCCGCCTCCTTCGCAATCTCACACATCTTTTCTGAGAGTGCTACATCTACCTTGAGATCGTAGTGATATCTGAATAGGTTTGGAAATATTGGATCGACACTCAATGATTTGAATGCATCGCATCCGAGGAAATGAGTTCCAATGTAAGTTTGCCAATGTGGAGTAAGTATGACCATTGCATCATAATCAATTGTTTTTAATTTACGAGCTAATTTTGCATACCCCCACCTTAGGGTTTCCCAACCTCCCTCGGAAATAGGTTCATTCTGCTCAGGATTCTCTGCATATACCAAATGTGGTGGATGCGGCGCGAGGCATCCAAGGACAATTTCACCCTTTGTCATCGCGCCTTCCATAGGAAGGCGGCATTTGAATCCCTCGACGGGCAATTGTCATAGGGCGAATGCTAGAGGCCCCTTCATGAAGTGGAAAAGCCCTCCACTTGGCCTCTTCGCATTTCCAACCCTCATCGGTTTTTCAGCAGCATTTGTAGGGTTTTCACATGCTACTTTCTTAGTGCCCATGATCGGCTTACAATCAGGGACCTATTTTGGAGATGTAATGCCATTATTTTTCTCGTGGATTTGCCTTCTTCTTTTCACAGTAGGAAGCCTTCCTTTCATACCGGAAGAGTGGGGAGATAAACAAGAAATCCGCTATGGAGTTTGGACTGGAGTTGCCCTTTTCTTTATCCCTCAAATTTGTGGAATTGCCCTCATTCTATGCGCCTTTTGGTTTCTCACTGTAATCGGCATGTGGGCATTTCTTTCAACTTATCAATGGAAATATGATGTCCCTCCATTTCGCACCGGACTTTGGTTTGGCTTGGGTGGATTGTCAGGGATGTTCATTGGTTCATTTGTGATGGGAGCAATACTGTTTTAGTCATGTTTTACACAAATATTCATCGGTTCAGAAAAGAAGTTCAAACTCCATTTCCCCCCTTCTCTACCAACGCCACTATTTTTGACTCCACCAAAGGGGACTCGGAGATCACGATGCAACCAGCAATTAATCCAAATCATGCCGGAATGAATTCTTTCAGCCATTGAATTTGCGACATCAATGTCTTTGGTCCAAATAGAGCCAGCTAGCCCATATTCAGTAGAATTGGCAATATCGATGGCTTCATCATCATTAGAAAATGGATGTAGAGTCACTACTGGGCCAAAGATTTCTTCAGTTGCACATCGGCTATCAGGAGAAAGGCCATCGATTACCGTAGGAGCAACCCAATTTCCCTTTGAGAAGGTGTTTGGAATGTCAGCAGGAGGTCCCCCCCCACAAAGAACCACGCCTCCTTCTTGGGTAGCCAGATCAATGTAACTGAGAACTTTATCTCTATGTTCGGGTGAGATTAGAGAACCTAAATCGGTGTCTTCATCAGATGGGTCTCCGATTTGCATTGCAGTTACCCCCTCTAGAAACTCTTCAATAAATGAATCATAGATGTCTTCGTGAATTAAAATTCTAGAGCCACATAGGCAAACTTGTCCTTGGTTAAGGAAAGAAGCTCGTATGACATTGGGCATGATGGGCTTTATATCCACGTCATTGCGAATAATGGTGGCATTTTTCCCACCCAATTCTAAACTCAATTTTTTGAATTCGGAGGATGCAGCGGCTGCTACAATTCTTCCAGTTGCAGTGCCTCCAGTAAATGAAATTGCAGCAACTTTGGGATGAGTGGTAAGGGGGGAACCCGCATCCTTTCCATTGCCATGAATGAGATTGAAAACACCCTTCGGTAAGCCAACCTCGTCAATTATTTCAGCAAGTAAACTTGCAGTCATTGGCGTTAGTTCACTAGGCTTGGCTACAATTGTATTGCCCATTGCCAAAGCCGGTGCGACTTTCCATGACAGGAGATATAAGGGGAGATTCCACGGTGTAATCAAACCGACAACACCGAGTGGTTTGTAGAGCACTCGATTTGAAGCATCAGTCATTTCAAAAGTCTCACTTTCAAAGGCACGAGCTTGCTCGGCAAAGAAACGAAAGTTGGAAACACATCTTGTCGCATCCACATTTCTTGCGATAGAGATGGGTTTACCTGTATCCAATGATTCAAGTTCGGCCAAATTTTCACGTCGCCCCTCCAGAGCATCAGCAATTTTGTCTAACCAGTCAGCACGTTCTTCAATGCTCAATGCACTCCAACTTTCAAGAGCATTACTGGCTGCTTCAACTGCTGCATCTACATCTGTATGGTCGGAACAAGGTATTTTTCCAATTAATGAGCCACTTGCAGGCGCAAAGTCGTCAATCCAGTGTTCACATTTTGAAGGCTGGAATTCTCCGTCGATGTAATTGGCTAATTCCATTATCTCCTCAGTCATGACTCCCCTCTCCTTGGAATGGGTTGGTATATTTACGCCAATCGTAGTACCATCTATCTGAATTCGGATCCCACTCATCCCATGTTACAACTTGTTCTAATTTAGGTAGGAGGTGTTCGGGAACAACTCCTGGTACAATGAACGCCTTTTGGCGATGCAAGGGGTAAGGGTTTCTAAGTTCAAAACCAAGAACTCCGAGTACAGCCCGTGCTACATACCATGTGGCTTGAGAATTCCATCCATGAGCAATTTTAATGACAATACCAAGTCCCTCTGGATAGTCCTCGTGGATAATAGAAAGCCCCAGTAATCCATCTGCCCCTTCCTTTGCAAGGACCATGCCTTCTCCTGCTTTAATACAAGTTGAATCCAATCGATTGAACCCCCCAATTAAATCCGGATGATTGCACATAGAATCCCATATCCAATCATCGTCTTTTTGGTCTGCTAATCTTGCAAACATGATTGCTAATTCATTGACCGTATTGGATACTGTCGGCAATCCGCATCCATCCTTTGAAACTCGTTTTGGTTCCCATTGTGGGTTATCTAAGAACCCTCTTAGAACATTAAGAAACATTGGAAACCAGTCAGATTGTGGAAGTGTGTACCCTGCTCGCGAAATCCCTTTGAGTCTTAACGCTTTGAGAATGGCAGCATGTTCCCCTGAACATGTGTGGAACCATCGGCGTGGGCGACGAACTTGTCGTCCAAATTGAATCAAGGGCACATCTAGAGGGCATTGCATCAGACCCCATTCTGATTCAGTAAGAATTGATTGTGCTGCAGCAACATGTTCTGTGTCCCCATTATGTGATGAACAAGCAATCGCCTTTTGTTCATCAGTTAGTACATCATCCAAAACTTCAGCGAATGTTTTCATCAAAAGCGGTTTCATCATGCTGCGACCGTAACAAAGAACATTCCCCCCAAACGAATGTACGACGTCTTTTCCATGTGCCCAAGCAATTGCTCCATGGATTGTATTTTCAGAAACATCGTTTCGGCGGAAGTCGACAAGAGGTTCCCATTCAACATCTCGACCAGTTGCAATTCCTTTAGCACCATCAGAAACAGGGGATGTTGGATATACTCTTGACCCTGGCCTCCCCGGGCTTACAGATGAAGGTCGGTGATCCATTAGGCGTCTCCTCCGTTGACGAGGGGCACCACTCGCTCCATGAATGCATGTATGTCTCTGCATACTCTCGCTGAGTCGTGCCGGAAGAAATCAAACCAGAGCATCAAACGGTCGTTTGGATCAAATCGTTGGTTTATTTGAGATGCAATTTCTTCAGCATTCCCGATTACAGCATTATCTGCAGCGCGTTCAACTTTTTCAGGATCCAATGTACCTTCCAGTGCATTCCAATATGATGCCAATGCGGACTGGCTTTCTTGATGAGCAGCAGCGCTTTGTTCTTCGGGACTCAGACCCTCCTCGTCGTTGAGAAAAACCATCACTGTCCGGGGCATCATTTGTCGTTGCCAATCTCCTCCCTTTTCGTGATAACAATTGGCCATTCTTTCATGTGTCTCCTCGATGATTTCTGGTGGTGTTATACTGAGATTAAAGACCTGTACAGGAAGAAATTTGTTCACATGTTCTTGCAATGCTTTTTCATGACTACCAATGGTGAGATTAATCAATTCCCTGTCCCAATTTTGAGGGATGCATTTGATGTCTTCAAACACATACCTACGGGGGATGTTGATTTCATTGTCAGAATTTCCATTAGCGTTTTGTACAGCCCCCCAATCCTCGTCCGAACGGAAATTGGAACGACTGAGCAACGTCTTTCTGATATCATCGGAGCTAATAGTGTCTCCACGAATAAGTCGGAGGAATATTTCACACGCCTCCCAAAAAATCTGACCCCGAAGTGCAGGCCATGCAACCTCTTCAACTTCATTGCGTGGATATACACCGTAAGGTGACGCCATGAATTGAAACCGGCCAGCACTAAAACCAATATTCAGTTTTCGAGAATCTCCTCGAATTTGCTGAAGAGCGCAAAAATTACCAACTCTTTCAGCCACTGCAATTGGGCCACCATTTGCTAAAATAGACATCACAGCACTACCAATTTCAATTTTCTTTGTCCGCTCCATTGAAAGCATAGCAAGTTGGAAAAAATCAGTACAAAGACCGACTTCTCCTTCCCAATGTGGAATCACAGGATTCTTGTTTTTCTTTTGCACTTCTGTTGAAAGATGGGCTTGGGCCAACCATGCGACGCCGTATCCAGCTTCATCTGCAACTTTCAATTGTTCAAGATAATTTGCATACATTGTCGTCTCGTCAGGCGTATGTCCTTTGGAATCAGGAGTTTGTGAAATGGAAAAGAACACGTCAAAATCCAAATCATCACCTCAAATAGAGCGCATTCTTCCACCATCTACGGCCAAACTTACACCTCGAATTCCACCAGAGGTGGGCAGAGACAGGAATGTGATTGCAGATGCGGTTTCTTGTGGGTCGATTAATCGCCCAATTGGTACTTGACTCAACCAACTATCTTGTACTTCTTCCATGCTCTTTCCTGTCCGATCATGAATTGATTGTGCTAGTGACCCCAATCTATCGGTGTCAGTAAAACCTGGTAGAACATTGTTGATGGTAATACACTCAGGGAGCTCTCGGCTGAGTGACTTTGACCATGATGCCATGGCTCCCCTGAGGGTATTCGATAACCCGATATTTGGGATGGGTTCACGAACACTTGTTGAGATAATATTCACGATTCGGCCCATTCCAACCTCTTCCATACTTGGTACAACCATCTGGGTAATTCGATGTGCGGCATGTAAATGCCGCTTGAAAGGAACTTCAAAATCATCGATTGAATTGTCCAAGAGTGGCCCCCCCGGTGGACCAGCTGCATTGTTGATCAATATGTGAATTGGCCCTGCTGCCAAGATTCCCTTAACCGTTTTTTCAATTGCCAGTTGATCTTCTAGGTCAACTGCCATTGAACGTACTCCTGCTATTGGAGGTGCGCTACGCGAAAGTGCGATAACATCGGCCCCACAAGCGGCCATCATCTCTGCCGTGGCTCGTCCAATTCCCTTTGAAGCACCACATACGAGTGCCCTCATTCCTTTCAGTGCATCAGATGCAAATGGTATTTTCATTTCTTCACCCTCGTTTACGTAATGTGCATATGTTTGTTCGGCTAATTTTTTGTTCACAATATCTATGATTTCTGGAGGTGCATTACGGAAGGTAGGCCAAGGACTTTCGCCTTGTGGATGCCGTATTTCAGACCATTTCCCTGAGACATACGCCATCAGTGCTTCCTTCATGAGAACCCCTGCTAGAACAAGTGTTTCATAGCACAGGTCCTCATAGGTCATTCCACGTTTTACGGGGACCTCTCTTCGAAGTAGAAGTTCACCAGTATCAATTCCATTATCACAGAAATGTGTACTACTTCCAATTGGAATGTCATGGTATACTGACCATGCAGGACTTGCTGACCCTCTACATTCGGGAAGAAGACCAGGATGTGAATTAATCACGCCATCTTTTGGATGATCGAGAATGTTTCCACGAATAATACGTGTGCCTCCAAAGACAATTAGGTCTAGATCCAAGTCTTGGATGTGAGGCATAACTTCCTCTGAGTTGTGAATCGGTACTGTCACATGATTTACATTCAGTCCTGCAATTTGTTCGGCAATAGTCGGTGCGATAGGGTTCCCTTCAATCCGTTTGAGAAATTTTTCGCGTTCTTCGTCTCCAATGACAGAATCTTCTTCGATGATAATGTTTGGAACAAATCCTTCAGATAGTATTTGGCGCAACATTTCTCGGCCATATGGATGCTCTTTGAGCAGTAGGAATGCAAAGACTGGCGTGTCCCCCATATACTTGCGGAGGGAGTGAAAGATACCCGTTCTTTTCGGTTTATTGATTAGGGTGTAACTCGGCTTCTGTCACGGGGGAATAGAACTACCTCGCGAACATTTCCAGCACCAGTCAGAACCATCAAAAGTCGTGCAACTCCTAAGCCCCAGCCTGCATGGGGGGGTGCTCCATATCGGAATCCATCTGTGTAGAACGTGAAATCTAAGGGATCTAAGTCCATATTCCGTAAATTTTGTTCCAAGACTTCAACGCGATGTTCACGTTGCCCACCACTAGTCATTTCGTCGCGGCCATAGTTTAGATCAAATCCACGAGATAGTTGTCCACCCGTATTTCCTTTTTCATTTTCATCATGGAATATGTAGAATGGTTTCATGCTCATAGGCCATTTTGGCAAAAAGTGGAAGCCCGGATATTTGGCTGCAATGAGGTCACAGTGATGTGATTCAATATCATCTCCCCATTCAATCTCCCCTCCTCCTGCTTTGACAATATCAATGGCTTCGCAGTAAGAGATACGAGGGAATGGTAGGCTTGGCACTTCGACAGCGACTTTCTCTTCGTTTTGACTTTCCTTGTACTCATTAATCATATCAATTAAATTTTGGTCATTAGCGTTAACTTGACTCCAGATGTGATGTATCATGCGTTCTTGAACGCACATTACATCTTCGTCATTCATCCATGCGCCCTCTATATCAAATGAGATGAATTCGTTGAGGTGACGGTATGTGTCATGCTTTTCTGCACGGAAAGCAGGTCCAATCTCAAACACTCGTTCGAGGCCACCAAGTACAGCTAGTTGTTTGTATAATTGTGGTGATTGTGAAAGATACGCATCAGTTTCAAAATATTTGATTGGGAATAAATTGGTACCGCCTTCAGATGCACTTGCAATAATCTTCGGACTATTCATTTCCATGAATCCTTCTGAGATTAGGTGTTCACGACCATATTGCAAAACTTTGCTGCGCAATTGGAACATTGCATTCACATGTTGGCGACGCAAGTCGAGATGTCGGTTGTCTAATCGGGTATCTAATCCAACGTGAACATCGTCAACAACGCCTACTGGCAGAGGTGTTTGGGACATGGCTAATACTTGCCCATCTGTCACATTGATTTCAAACTCGGCAGGGGGATTCGGTTCTCCTTCGGCAACCTTCGGTGGTCTCTTTTGTGCGACTGTGCCTGTTACCTGAATTGTTGATTCTCGACTTGCTCCTTGGATTGTGGCGAAAGTTTCCTCATTCATGTTATCCTTTTTGAGGAATGCTTGTAGGTGCCCAGTCCCATCTCTTAGCATCAAGAAACAAATAGCTCCTCTTCCGCGAACGGCTTCAGCATATCCTGCTACTGTGACCTCATGCCCAATCATTTGGGCGCCGGCATCACGAACTTCACCTAATGTGTGAGTGCGGTAATTTGTTGCCTCCCAATCACTTCCATCTCGGCCGGTCATGATACTCGGCGAGAGTATCGAGCACTTGAATCGCTCGGCTCGGAAGGGCCATTCCTACATGGGCTGGTGAAACGCTCTGACCTGCCGGGTTGATATGTAGGAGTTGACGCGCTCCCGGCATGTCACCTGAAACTGAGCGTATGTTATTTACATCCGAGTCTGTTACAAATGGGCATCCAGATAAGTTGTGTGATGCAATCTCTGATGCAATATTGGATACTTGCCTGAGTCAAGATCCACATGCTCGCGTTGCCTGTGAAACACTAGTTAAGGGGACTGAAAATGATAGTGCGATTGTTCTGGCTGGAGAGATCACTGTTGCTGGTCCGAAGCCTGATTTCATTGCAATTGCACGTTCCACAGCATCCTCAATTGGGTACACCTCACATGATGTTGGAATGGATGCTTCAACATGTATCGTTGAAGAGCGCATCACGACACAGTCTCCAGATATTTCCGGAGGTGTTTCCCAGGGAAATGTCGACCAAGGGGCTGGAGATCAAGGTATGATGTTTGGGTATGCAACCAATGAATCCGAGGCTTATGATTCTTTAAGGGGTGCTTACATGCCACTTTCCGCATTGCTCTCGCAGACATTGACCCGCCGTCTTACTGAAGTTCGCGAAGAAGGAATATTGCCATGGGCTCGCCCTGATGGTAAATCACAGGTTACTATCGAATACGGTGCCTATGGGAAACCAGTGCGAATTTGGGCGATTGTCATTGCCATTCAGCATGAAGATATGGCGGAAAAGTTAGGGGGTCACCAACAAATGCTTGACTACATCAAGAATGAAATCCGAACACATGTGGTTGAAGCAGTCATCCCTCCTGAATTGATAGATTCTAAAACAGAATTAATTGTCAATGGTGCAGGACCATTCATTCGGGGAGGTCCTTATGCAGATGCGGGATTGACTGGCCGGAAAATTATCGTGGACACATATGGGGGAATGGGTCGTCATGGAGGTGGCGCATTTAGTGGTAAAGACCCATCTAAAGTGGATCGTTCTGCCGCATATGCTGCTCGTTGGGCTGCTAAACATGTAATCGCAGCTGGATTGGCTAGTGAGTGTGAAATACAATTGGCATATGCTATTGGTGTTGCTGAACCCGTAAGTATTCGTGTAACAACTAACGGAACAACAACTCATGGTATCACGGAGGAGGAAATAAGTCGAAGAGTTCGTCGCGCTTTCGATTTCAAACCATGGGAGATTATACGTCAGTTGGATTTGCTCAAACCAATTTATTTGTGTACATCTTCTGGTGGGCATTTTGGTAGAAAATCTGTGGATGGCACATTCCCTTGGGAACTATTGGATGAGTCGCGTTTGGCTTTGTTGAGAAAGGATTAATCTGTAAATAGTCCAGAACAGGCTTATGCATACTCCCGTCAACGTCAAAGTAGAGTTACTTGCTCGCTAAGGTGAGGTGAACCCATGGATACTGAACGCCGCCGCTCGTTTTCACTCTCCATTCTCCTCATTTTGAGCATATTTTCCAGCATATTTATGCCGACAGTGTCGGCAGATAGCCGAATTGTGTTGGATTTATCCACAGATCATCTTACATTGATGCAGGGAGATTCCGCCAACGTCACTTTGACTGTAGAAAATAATGACTCTTCTATCCACGACTTTGATATTTCATTGGATTTGGCACAAGTTTCTTCTGCATGGAATGTCACTCTTGCCGATAGTACAATCAATCAACTTGGTCCAGCAGTGTTTGGTTTTTCAAATTCAACTACAGTGATAGTTCACTTAGCTAGCAATGCCACACTATCCGATCATAGTACTGTTACCATCATGGTCAATCACAGTGGAACGAATATTTCTAGTTCAATCACACTCTACCTTTCAGTTGCGCCATCTTACTTACCAATGATTATGAGTACTGCTGTTGGAAATAGTGGTTTAGTTACCACCGAAATTGGCTCGACGATTGACCTTGCAATACCAATTTCGAATAACGGTTCAGCAATTGACCACATTATTCTCTCTGTTGACGAGCAACCTGATTTGACGGGTTTCTGGTCCAATTGGACTGGAAGTAGTTCTGGCAATAACACAGGTGGCAACAACACAGGTGGCAACAACACAGGTGGCAACAACACAGGTGGCAACAACACAGGTGGCAACAACACAGGTGGCAACAACACAGGTGGCAACAACACAGGTGGCAAC